>Ga0265319_1000052_pt1 | contig 95426 bp, 84 predicted proteins | sample 4824metaG_FD_192443 | JGI IMG/M metagenome (GOLD analysis project Ga0265319, IMG submission 192443) | Rhizosphere microbial communities from Carex aquatilis grown in University of Washington, Seatle, WA, United States - 4-8-24 metaG | ecosystem: Host-associated > Plants > Roots > Rhizosphere >... | reverse complement strand
CCTTGACGAGCGATCGGTCTTCTCCGCGCACCGCGAAGCGCGTGTTCACCGTCTGCGCCTCGAGGCTGTAAAGCGTCCCGGTCGCGTACCCGACCATGCCGAGCGCTCCCGCGACCAGCGCGACAGCGAGCAGCAGGATTCTCTTGCGGCGCAGCCATCCGGTGCGGCCCATGGTTAGGTAATACCTCCCGAGCTGGGAATACGCCCCGCCACAATCGCGACGATGCTAGTCCCCAAGCGGTCGCGGCGAGAATTACGCATCTCCGCGCGCGGAGGGCTATTCTGGGCGTGGGATCGAGATGGGTGCTCTAAGACCGCCGGGGGGCGTCGGCCTAAGCGGTCGGTGCTGGGCTGCGCTCGCCGCCACAGCTGTGGTTCTGGCGCTCGGCGCCTCGCCGGGTAGCGCCTCGGCCGCGACCGGTGCCCTCTGGGTCACCCAACGCGACGTCAGCGACGCGAGCAACGTTCAGGCGTTCACGATCGGCTCGCTCGACGACCTGCTCACTGGACCCTTGGGCGTCGGCACCGGCGGCCACCAGTCGTACGGAATCGCCGTCACGCCGGACGACCGGTACGTCTACGTGACTAACGACAACGGTCAGAGCACCGTGTCGCAGTACTCCGTGAGCCCGACGACCGGTGATCTGACTGCGCTCTCGCCGGCAACCGTCAGCGTCAGCGCGAGCGCGGGGGCCAACCCCGAGAGCATCGCGATCGATCCGACGGGCAGCTGGGCCTTCACCGCCAATCCCGGATCGGGCACCGTCTCGACGCTGCGTATCGCGCCGACGACAGGCGAGTTGACGACCATCCAGGAGATCGCCACCGGTCTCACGCAACCCACCGGGATCGCGGTGGATCCCAGCGGCCAGTACGTCTACGCGACCGACCTCGGCTCCGATCAGGTGACCGAGTTCTCCGTCGACCTGACCACGGGCGCGCTGACCGAGCTCGGCACCGTGACCGTCCCGCAGGGCTCCCTGCCGCACACGCCGGCTCCGATCCGGATCGCGACCGCCGAGATTGGTGGGAACGGGTACGCGTTTGTCACCGACAACAGCGCCAACGATCAGGTCGTCGAGTTCACAATCGATTCGGGAACGGGCCTGCTGACCGAGGCGACCTGGGCAAGCCCGGACGGCGTGAGCTACCCGAACGGAGCGGCGGCCACCGACACGGCCCCGATCGGCGTCGCCGTCAACACGAACCCGGTGGGCAACTCCCACGATCCCTATCTGTATGTGGCGGCCGGGAAGGTCGATGAGTACGACATCACCCCGAGCACCGGCGCTCTGAACTCCGACGTCTCGGTGGACGACACGACCGGCAGCTACGCGACCGGCAACGCCAGCGCGGTGGCGATCGCCCCCGACGCCAACGAGCTCTACGTCGGGAACAGCGGTGCCGCCTTCATCTCGCTGTTCAACATCGCCGCAGATGGAACGCTCTCCCCGGACAGCACCCCGACCGTCGCGTCAGGGACCTCGCCGACGACCCCGGCGGCCGGCAGCCTGCCGACGCCCAGCGCGCCGCCGACGCCGGTAGGCGGCGCGCTCACCCAGATCGCCTCGCCCAACGACTGCGTCACGAGCGACGCGCTCGGCTGTAACACGCTGATCCCCGGCTCGAACAACTCGCTCCAGGTGAGCTACCAGCCAGTGATCAGCGCCGACGGCAAGAACGCCTACGTCGTCTCGATGCAGGGCGACCTCGACGAGTTCTCGCGCGATCCGAGCACCGGCGCGCTGACCTACATGGACTGCATCACCGCGGGCGCGACCGGCTGCACCGCCCCCAACGAGAACGTGGCGGGGATCGCTCAACCGCAGGAAATGGCGCTCAGTCCCGACGGGAAGAGCGCGTACGTGGTGACAACGGGCAACAACGCGCTCGTCACGTTCACGCGCGATACGAGCACCGGTGCGCTGACCTTCGCCAGCTGCGTCAGCTCGACGGGCGCGGCGGGCTGCACCGCGGAGCCTGCGCTCGACAACCCCTACGGGGTCACCGTCAGCCCCGACGGCAACAACGTGTATACGACGTCCGGACAGGACTCGGCGATCAGCACCTACCACCGCGCGAGCAACGGCACCCTGACCTTCGTCAGCTGCCTCACGACAGACGCGGCCTACCCCGACTGCGGCACGGACACATCCTCGGGGGAGCTCGCCTCGGCGCTGACCGTCGTCGCGAGCCCCGACAACCAAAACGTTTACGTCGCCGCGGGTGGCCTTGGGCCCGGCGGCGACGTGGTCGAGTTCTCGCGCAATCCCAGCACCGGAGCGCTGACCCAGCTGAGCGGGGCGGGCAGCTGCATCACGACCGGGACCGCCAACTACCCCAATTGCGGGAGCACGAGCGCGATCGGCTTCGACGGCGGCACGGAGGATCTGGCCGTCACTCCTGACGGAAAGAACGTCTACGCCACCGCGTTCGCCGACAACGGCGTGATCGAGCTACGCCGCAACGCGGGCACCGGCGCGCTGACCCAGCTGGCGCCGCCCAATGCCTGCCTTGCCGAGGAGGTAAGCCCATCGGGCTCCCCATCCTGCACCCAACCTCCCTACCCGCAGAGGTACGGAACCGCGGGCGCGCTCGGCGTCGCGGTCAGCCCGGACGGGCTCGACGTATACGTCTCCGGTGCCGCCGACAACGCGGTCGCGTCGTTCAGTCGCGACCCGGCGACCGGCGCGCTGGCGCCGATCGCTCTCCCGTTCGGCTGTATCACCGGCGCGCCCCAGTACACGGCCGGAACGTGCCCGCAGTTCAACGCGAACGGTCTGTTCAGTCCGCGCCGGCTTGCGGTCAGTCCTGACGGCAACAGCGTGTACGTGGCCAACCAGGGGAGCGACGGGGTCGTGCAGTTGACGCGCCAGCTCCCGGCCGACCTGGCGCTGAGCGAAAGCGGCGCACCGGGCAGCCAGCTCGTTGGCGCCCCCATCACCTACACCTACACGGTCACGGACGGCGGTCCGGCGGCCGCGTCGGGTCCGGTCCTGACGATCCCGCTCGCGGGCGGTTTGTCGCTCGTCTCCGCGACGCCATCGCAGGGGAGCTGCTCCGGGACGGCGACGGTCACCTGCCACCTCGGGTCACTCGCTGCCGCTGGGACCGCGACCGTCCACATCACCGCCAATCCGGCGAGCGCCGGGACCGCGAGCGTCGGCGCAGCTGTCGCTGACCCCCTCGACACCAACACGTACAACAACAGCGTGACGACCAGTACGACGATCACCAATCCACCGGCGAAGCCGTCCCTGCCCCCGCCGGTGCTCCAGATGTCCACCGACGTCGCGCCGGTCAGTGGGACTGTGCTGGTCGAGCTGCTCGGGACGACGATTTTCGTGCCTCTCTCGCAGGCCGAGAACATCCCGATGGGCTCGACGATCGACGCGACCGCCGGCACCGTCGCGCTCACGATCGCGGTGCCCGGCGGGGCAACCGAGATCGGCAACTTCTATGACGGCGAGTTCGTCGTCACGCAGGACGCGACCGGGCGTGTGTTCGCCACCCTCACGGGCGGGAGCTTCGCCGGCTGCCCGCGTCCCGGTAAGGCCGGCAAGCACCACAAGGGGGCTCAGTTGCACCTCGCGACTGCGAAGAAGAAGCCCACGACGGTCGTGCGCCAGCTCTGGGGGAACGCGCACGGCGACTTCACGACGAAGGGACGCTACGGCTCGGCGGCGGTGAGCGGCACCGTCTGGCTGACCCAGGATCGCTGCGACGGGACCTTCTTCAAAGTGACAAAGGACACGATCGTCGTTACAGCCAACGCGAGGCCCCACAAGCACCACCTGGTCAAGCAGGGCCAGAGCCACCTGGTCCACGCGCCGGGCTTCTAGCTGGCCGCGGCCCCGGATGGCGCGAGCTCGCGGACCTCGTCGCTCGCGGGCCGACGCCCGAGATCGCGGAGGGCCACCTCGGCCGCCCGCATGCCGGCCATGCCGTGCACTCCTCCCCCTGGCGGTGTGGCAGCCGAGCAGAGGTAGAGGCCGCTGACCGGCGTGCGGTAGGAGCGCACGGCGATCGTCGGGCGGAAGACGGTCTGGACGATGCTGGTCGATCCCGACGCGATGTCGCCGCCGATGTAGTTCGGGTTGTGCGCCTCGATCTGCGCCGGTGAGGTGCTCACGCGCGCGAGGACGAGGTCGCGGAAGCCGGGCGCGAACCGCTCGATCTGCGCCTCGATCCGGTCGGTCATGTCAACCGTTGAGCCGTTCGGCACGTGACAGTAGGCGTAGAGCGTGTGGTGCCCGGCGGGGGCCCGCGTCGGATCGGCGACCGTCGATTGGACGACGATGCAGAACGGCCGTTCGGAGATCCGTCCCGCCGCGACATCGGCTTCGCTCGCCGCAATCTCCTCAAAGGTGCCGCCGACGTGCACCGTCGCCGTTGCCCGGCACGGCTCGGCCGCCCAGGGTACCGGCCCGGAAAGCGCCCAGTCGAGCTTGAAGATGCCCGGCCCGGAGCGGTAACGGCCCAGCGCGCGGCGGTAGCGCGCCGGAAGGCGGCCGTCGTCGAGGGCGAGCAGCTGCTGCGGTGTGATGTCCAGCAGCGTCGCCCGGGCGTTGGGCAGCTCGGCGAGACTCTCGATGAATCGGCCGGTGTGCAGACGCCCGCCGTGAGACTCGAGCTCGGCGACGAGCGCGCGCGTGATTCCCGCGCTCCCGCCCTCGACGACGGGCCAGCCGACAGTGTGGGCGAGAATCGACATCACGAGTCCGAAGCCCCCGCTGAGCGGGTAGGTGAGCGGCTGGATCGCGTGGGCGGCGCAGCCCGCGAACGCGGCCCGGGCCTCGGTCGTGTGAAGTCGCGCCGCGAGCATGCGAGCGGGCTGGAGACCAAGCGCGCCGAAGCGGATCATCGAGAGCGGCGGCACGGGCAGCGGGCGAACCGGCCCGAGCGCGTGCGGGATGATCTCCTCGGCGTGGGCGACGAGCGGCCCCATCATGCGCCGATAGGCGCGCGCATCGGCGCCAAACGTCGCCGCCGTCTCCTCGACGGATCCCGCGACGGCCGCGGCAAGGCCGCCGTCGAGCGGGTGAGCGAACGCGACTGCCGGCCGCCGCAGCGGGATCTGCTCCGCCGAAAAGGTCCGAAAGAACGGCGAGGCCGCAGCCAGCGGATGCACGGTTGAGCACACGTCGTGGGCGTAGCCGGGAAGCGTCAGCTCAGCTGTGCGGCAGCCGCCTCCGGGGCTGTCGGCTCCCTCGAACACCTCGACCCCAAGACCGGCGCGAGCCAGCGTGACCGCGGCGGCAAGGCCGTTCGGCCCCGATCCGACGATCACAGCGTCGAGTGCGCTGTCTGTCCGTGCGCCTGGGACGGTGCTCACCGCTCGACTGTAACCGGCAACGTCAGCACGCTGCCCTGCCGCGCGACGATCACGCTAGGGAGGCTTTCCGCCAGCGCGTCGAGCTCATCGTCGGTGCGGTCCGGCGCATGGTGGAAGAGCACGACCTTGCCCACGTGCGCGCGCTGTCCGAGACCCACCGCGTACTCACCAGCCGCGTGCCCGAAGCGCGCCTTGGCGGCGAGCTCGCCGGCGAGCAGCGTCGCGTCGTGGACCAGCGCGTCGGCGTCGCGTGCCAGCTCGAGCGCCGCCGGATGGTAGGCGCCCCAACCGTCATCCCCGTCGCCGAGGCTCGTTGGGCAGTGGTCTGGCATGTAGGTCAACGTCGAGTGATCGTCGCTGATCCTGTAGCCGTACGCGCGCCCGCCCCGATGCGGGATCTCGAGCGCGAGGACTCCGAACCCCTCGTATTCATACTCGCCCGGCTCGATCGCCTCGAACGTCCAGTCGCCGCGCAGCTCGCTTGGGGTAATCGGGAAATGGGGAGGGGACATCGCTCGGGCAAGTACCGCCTCAGCGTCGCCGCCTTCGGGCTCGAGCGGCGCTGGGATCCTGACGTCGGCGCGTGCCCGGTCATCGTCGGCTCCGGCGAAGAACGGCAGCCCGGTGAAGTGGTCCCAGTGCAGATGGCTGTAGAGGATCGTCCCCGCGAACGGCGCTCCGCCGAGCAGGTCGGTTACGGCGCGGATGCCGGTGCCGCTGTCGAGGATCAACGACGGCGCCGATGCGTCGTCACGCACCACGGCGAGGCAGGATGTGTGGCCTCCGTAGCGGGCGAACTGCGCGCCGGGCGCGGGAGTGGACCCCCGCACGCCGCAAAAGTGCACGCGCACGCGAGCTAGTCGTCCTGCCCGGGCAGCCTCGAGGAAGCTGCTCCGCAAGCGCCTGGCCGACCCACTTAGACCTGCTCGACCGCGTCTTCTCTGCGGTGGCCGCTGGCCAGCTTCTCGAGCGCCGAGCGTTCGAGCTGCTCCGCGTGAACGGCCGCGACGCGACAGGGAGTCACGGCGATCAGGCTTGACGTCCTGCCGCTCGATTCGAGATGCGCACGCTCGCCGAGCATCGCGCCGGGACCGTACTCAGCGAGCCGCTCCCCGTCCTTCTCGACGCGCAGGACGCCGTCGAGGATCAGAAAGACATCCGACCCGGGGTCGCCCTGCGTGACGAGCGCGGTACCGGGCTTGAGCCGGCGAAACTCCGGTTTGCCGGACATCAGCTGAGCCGAGAGCTGACGCTCCAACGCCGTCTCGACGGTCGTGACGAGCGCCTCCGAGTCACGATCACCCCAAGGAGTGTGAAGGCCGAACGAGACGCGCCACCACTCCTTGAAGTCGGCGAGACCCGACTTCAGCATCAGGCCGCCGTCCGCGCCGTAGATCCAATGGCGCGGGAAGCGGCTCGCACCGACGATCGCACCATCGGCATGGCCGTCGGCGTGAATCGTCAGGCTCAGCGTCGTCCAGACGAGCGGCGCCTGCCATTGGATGAACGGCGCCCGCCGCACACGGCGTGGAGCAGGCACCCCGGTGCGCCCGCCGGCCGTCTGGATGAACCGCACCCAGCCCTCGCCAACCTCAGGCTCCTTCTTGATATCAGGCAGCCCCACCGCCTCGAAAGTGCGCGCCATCGGCCCCAGCTTGATCGTCGTCGAGCCCATCAGCCGACCGCCTTCCGAGCCGTAGTCGACGATCTTGCCGCGGCTGTCCACCTCGACAAACGCCCGTAGGACGTTCGCGAAGCGGAAACGGTCGGCCAACCGAAGCTCCTCGACCGACGCCTCGGTGATCGAGTCCGGTGGCGGCTCGTCGTAGTGGGCGAGCCCTGCGTCGAACGCGAGCCGCTGCGAGCCCTCGATCGCCTGCGAGGGGATCCACGACAGCGAGGTGATGGAGCTTTGGTGGCGCATTGCGGCCGCTGGCTCTCCGAACCGGATGGCGGGCCGTTGCCCGCCGGGCCGGCCGAAGCCTACCACCGCCGGCGCGGTCGAGCACGACGGGAATACCGACGATTGGAACCTCGGTCCTGGGCGTGATTGCCAACCCGTTGAGTTTCGGCGGGTGGCCCCGTTCGCGTGCCGATGCTGCGCCTATCCGGTCGATCGATGCCCCCCAACGACCAGCGCGCGCACGCCGCCCCGCCGTCCTCATCGCCTCACTGCTGGCGCTCGTCGGTGCGCTCTCCCCGCTCGCCTTCGCGCGCGAGGGCCCCGCTGGCCGCCCTCTGACGCTGCATACGCCGCAACGGCCGATCTGCAAGCCGGGGTACGCACCCAAGCGCGAGACCTTTCACGTGCGCAGACGCCATCGGCGTATCACGCTTCACAAGACGGTTTGCGTGCGCAGCGCCGGCAACACTGGCGGTGGCAGCACGTCGGGCGGATCGGGTGGGTCCGCGGGCGGTTCGGGCGGCCTTGGTGGGTCCTCGGGTCCGCCGGTCGCAACCGCCGACGCCTACGCGGTTCCCGTCAATACGACCCTCGCGCCGCCGGCTCCCGGGGTTCTCGCAAACGACCACGGCAGCGCGATCAGCGCCTACCTGATCGCGGCGGCAGCGCACGGCACGATGACGCTGGGCCGCAACGGCAGCTTTTCCTACACGCCCACGCATGGTTTCATCGGAAGCGACAAATTCACCTACAAGGCGGTCGATTCGAGTTACAACAGCTCGAGCTTTGCGACCGTCACGATCACGGTCACGCCGTACGCCGCGCCGGCGTCGTTCGCGGCCAGTTCGGGCACGCAGCTCGTCGTCCGTGCGCCAGGCGTTCTCGCAGGTGCCGTTGGGAGCGGCCTGACCGCCTCGATCTCCTCGACCGTCGCCCACGGGGTGCTCGCTCTGTCCCCCGACGGTTCGTTCACCTACACCCCGACCGCGGGGTACACCGGCAACGACGGCTTCACCTACCAAGCGACGGACTCCGCCGGCGGCGCCTCGAACATCGCTCGCGTGACGTTCGATGTCACGAGTGCGCCGGCACCTCAGGTTGTTGCAGAGACCTTCGCGGGCGCCGTCGGCAACACCGAGCTACAGGTTGGCGGAGCGCGCGGCGCTGAGCCCGAGGTCTATCTCGCGGGCGCGAGCGCCCTGGCGGGCGACAGCGATCCGGCCGGCGGCACCCTCAGCACCGCGCCGGGAGCGATCACGACAAGCCAGGGAGGCGTCGTGGAGATGGCCACCGACGGGACCTTCACCTACACCCCGCCGCTTGGTTACGCCGGCTCGAGCGACAGCTTCAACTACGACGTCAAATCGAGCGAGGGACTGGATGTCCCCGCGAGCGCGACGATCGGATTTAGCGGGAGGACGGTCTGGTACGTGGACGACACGGCGCGAGCGGGCGGCGACGGCACTGCCTCGGCGCCGTTCGATACGCTCGCGGCCGCGAGCACTGCTGCCGGCGCCGGCGATGTGATCTACCTCGTCGGCACCGCCACTCCGTACGCCGGCGGGATCGCGCTGCGCTCTGACCAGTGGCTGATCGGCTCCGCCGCGAGCCTCCAGATCGCGGGCAACACGCTCGCGCCGGCGAACGGCACGGCGCCGACGATCACCGACGGTGCTGGCGCCGGCGTCACGCTTGCCGAAGGCGATCTTCTCGACGGTGTGGTCGTGTCCGGCACCGCGGGTGACGGGATCGACGCGTCCGGGGTCGCCTCGGCCACGATCGGCTCCGGCGTCTCGGTGAGCCACGCCGGCGGGGACGGCGTGCGGATCAGTGGCGGCAGCGGGACGATCGACGTCGGGGCCGCGATCAGTGGTTCGGATGGCGGCTCAGTCGCAGTCAGCGGTCGCACCGGGGGGACGGTCGTGATCTCAGGCGCGATCGTCGACACTGGGACCGGGGTACGGCTGACCAACAACGGTGGGGCGAGAATCGACATCACCGGAACGCTGCACGCCAACACCGGGCCCCAGCCGGCGTTCACCGCCACCGGCGGTGGCACGATCACCCTCAGCGGTTCGTCGAGCACCCTCGCGACCACCACGGCCACGGCGCTCGATGTCGAGAACACCACGATCGGCTCGGCCGGGCTCACGTTCCAGTCGATCTCGTCCGGGACGCAGACGAGCGGGCCGTCCGAGGCGATCGTGCTCGCCCACACCGGAACGACGGGCGCACTGTTCGTGGACGGCACAGGCGCCGCAGGCTCTGGCGGCCTGATCGAGAACACGACCGGCGCGAGCGCCGTCTCGCTGAGCGCCACCGGCGAGGTCCACCTGGACAGCCTGGACATCCAGGGCAGCGCCGGCAACGGCGTGGGCGCGAGCAATGTCGCCTGGCTCGACGTGACCAGCAGCCAGATCACAAACAGCGCGGGCGAGGGGATCGTCGAGTCCGGCGACGGCTCGGTCGGCGAGGACTTTCAACTCGAGGGAGACACACTGACCGGGCAGAGCGGAACGGCAATCGACGTCAGCACGGCCGGGAGCGTGCAGGGCACGATCGCTGGCGACGCGATCGGCACCCCCGCGGCCGGGTCGGGCTCCCTCTCAGGTGACGGGATCGACATCGCCGCCAGCGCGGGGACCGCGACGGTGACGCTCAGCGCAAACACGATCGACTCGATCGCCTCCGGCAGGGGTGTCTACGCCGAGGGCCTTGGAACCGGCGATCTCAACCTCGACGTCCTCGGCAACACGGTCTCCATGAACGGCGGCGGGTCCGGCGATGCGCTCGACTACGTGGCCACGGACTCGGCGTCACTGTGTCTCAACACGGGCGGCAACACGGCCGTCGCCGCCGGCTCGGCGGCCGACGGCACGTCGCTGCATGACAATTCCTCGAGCAGCGTGTTCGAGCTTCAGCGCTACGTCGGCGGTGCGTTTGACGACCTTGCGGTGGCTGCGTTTTTGACCGGCCGCGACACGCTGAGCGGCGGTGGCGGCGGCCAGGCGGCGTCGGCGACCCTCGCCGGCGCTAACACGACCGGCTTCACGAACGCGATCTGCCTCGGCGGGGTTAGCAGTTCCTAGCCGACGACTGCGCGGGCGTGGGCGAGAAACGGAGCGACGTCGATCCCGCGGCCCGTCGCCTGCTCCACCAGCGGCTCCGTGTCGAGTCGCCGACCGTAGCGATGGACGTGCTCGGCGAGCCAGTCGCGGATCGCGCCGACCTCGCCTGCGGCGAGTGCGGCGTCCTGGGAGCCGAGGTCACTCTCGATCGCCGTCCAGAGCTGCGCGGCAATCAGGCAGCCCATCGCGTAGCTCGGGAAGTAGCCGAACAATCCTGCCGACCAGTGCACGTCCTGAAGCACGCCGACGCCGTCGTCGGGAACCTCGACGCCGAGCAGCCGCGCCATCCCCTCGTTCCACGCCGAAGGCAGATCGGCGACTTCGAGGCCGCCTTCGATCAGGGCAACCTCGAGCTCGAATCGCAGGATGATGTGAAGCGGGTAGGTGACCTGGTCGGCCGAGACGCGGATCAGTGACGGGCGCACCTGCGCGAGCTCTCCGTATAGAGCCTCCGGCGAGACCGCGTAGCCACCGCGTCCCAGCTCCTCTGCCAACACCGGCGCGAACGGCAGGCTCTGGCCGATGTGGTTCTCCCAGAGCTTGCTCTGTGACTCGTGGATCGACATCGACGTGCCGCGGCCGAGGTTGGTCCGTTCGAGTTCGGGCGCGATCTGCTGCTCGTAGAGGGCATGGCCAAACTCGTGGATCGCGCCGATCAACGATTCGAGCGTCGGCCCCTCGTAACGGGTCGTGACCCGCGTGTCGCGTCGGCTGACGGCTTCGCTGAACGGATGCGCGGAGACGTCGACGCGCCAGCTTTCGTCATTGACTCCGAGTCGCCGCAGCGTGCTTTCGACGGCCGCGCGCTGCGCCGCGATCGGCACCTCCAGCGCGACCGGTCGGTCCGGGCGCGCGGCGACCTCCGCGATCAGCGGCGCAAGCCCCTCCGCAAGCGGTCCGAACACAGCCTGCACCCGTTCGGTCGCGACGCCGTAGTCGAAGTCATAGAGCAGCGCGTCGTACAGCCTCGGCGTCTGCGTGAAGCACTTGGCGTAGTCACGCGCGAGCTCGACGTTGCGACGCAGGGCCGGCGCAAAGGTCGCGAAGTCGCTGTCTCTGCGGGCTGTCTGCCAGACCGCCTGACCGGCCGCGGCCGCATGCGCGCGCTGACCGACGAGCTCGGTCGGAACGCTTCGCCGGCGATCGAAGTCCCGCTGCGCGACCCGCACCATGTCGCGGTCGATGTCGTCGAGTCCGACGCCGTCGGAGGCGAGCTCCTCGAGCAGCGCCCCCACCTCGTCCGAGGTTGCGAGCTGGTGCACGAGCCGGTCGATCGCCGCGAGCTGATGCGCACGCGCGTCAGCTCCACCGGGCGGCATCATCACCTGTTGATCCCAAGCTCCGAGCGCACCTAAAGCCGCGAGATCCGACACCTCTGCCAGCTTCGATTTAAGGTCAGAGATCGCGGTCACCGCCAAAACAGTACAAATCGGCGCGCAGACACGCATCTCCGAACTGCACCAAATGAATAGCTTTTGTCGGGCGGCGGTCGTGTTGCTCCGCACGGAGGACCGCTGCTTGGTCCCGAGCGACTGTGCGGCGGCTGCCGGCGCTTCGTCCGATGGAGCTAGGGGGACTCGAACCCCCGACCTCCTGGGTGCGATCCAGGCGCTCTCCCAACTGAGCTATAGCCCCGGGCGCGCCGGCTGGCCGGCGCAAGGTCCGGTCCAGTCTAGTTCAAGGGCCAGAGGGCGGCGAGGAAGCATCCGATCGGGCAGGATGGCTACCCTGTACGGATGAGCGATCTCGACGATGCGATCAGGGAGCATCTCGCGCTGAAGCGCCAGCATGGTGCCGACCCTCTCGAAGTAGCCCGCCTCGAGTCGGAGGCGCTCGGTGAGGCATCGAGGATGAACGCTCCCGAGCCCGCGCAGCCGCGTACGCCGTTTGCCCGGTTCGCGGAGTACGCGCAGGCGGACGCCGGCGACGCGTCCTACGGCGACCGCCCGCTCGCCGCCACCGACTACGACGCAGCGGAGCCGCCCCACGAGGAGCCGATCGCCCCGCCGACCAACGAGTACGCCCCCGCCTACGCGAGCGCGACCGGCGAGCTGAGCGAGGCAACACAGGAGTACAGCGTCGACGAGTCGATCGGTTGGCTCGGCGGTACCGCCTGGCAGGGCGGCGCGGCGTAGAGCCGGCGGGGCGCGTTTCGCCCAAGATCAGCCCGCCCGCGACGACTAAACTCAACACGCGCGGGGCCATAGCTCAGCTGGGAGAGCGCCTGCTTTGCAAGCAGGAGGTCGCCGGTTCGAGACCGGCTGGCTCCACTAGAGACGCGCCTGCAAAACGGGCCCGGAGTGGATGATCATGCCGGTGGATCCCCGCGGCGCCACCGCGGAGGTCTCAGTGGTCTGCGTGGTGCCCGGTCTGGCTGGCGGCGGGTGGGGGTTCTTGACCGGGTGTTGCCGTGGTGTTCTTGTTAGTCTGCTCGACGGAGGGCAGCGCTGTGAGGTCGGCGCATTGCGGGCGGGCAGCGCACCCTGACTTCTCAGGTTTCGTGTGTGGGTCAGGAGGTCGTGATGTTCCGCGCCGGTGTTGCCATCGATTCCACCGCTCGCCGACTGGGCAGCGCGTCGGCGGCGTTTGCGGGCGCGGCGAGTAGCGCTTCTGCGTCCGGTGCGGTTGGTCTATCGCCTGATGTGTATGGCTCGCGTCCGCTGTTGCGCGGACCGGATCGGCGTCGGGGCGTGGCGTTGGTGCTCGGGCTGCTCGGTGTCTGTCTGGTAACGGTGCTGTTGCTGCTCGGGCAAGCTCGGTCCTCGCCTGGAGTGCGTTCGTCTTCTGCGCGGCATGGGTGGTCGGCGTTGCCGGTCGGGGCGCGCGCTGCGGTGTCGCGCGGGCTGGGGGCCGATCAGCAGAGTTTCTTTGCCTCACGTTCCGCGTCGGGTGTCGTTTCGCTGCGCAACCCGGCGCAGCGTTTGCGGGTGAGCTTCAGTGACGGCGGCACCACGGTGGTTGGTCCCCGCGGGTTGCGGGTCGGGCTCTCGTCGCTCGCGCTCGGGCGCGCCGGGTCGCTCCAGTCGCCACGGCTGGGAGCGGCGTCGCTGCGCCAGAACCGCATCACCTATTCATCGCCGGCTGTCGGTGAGTGGTTTGCGAACGGTCCGTTGGGGGTTGAGCAGGGCTTCACGCTCACGCACCGTCCGACGGGCAGCGGTCCGTTGAAGATCAGTCAGGCGTTTTCGGGCAACGCGACCGCTCGCGTAGATGCGGACGCTCGCGGCGTGACTTTCACCTCGCACGCGGGCGGCTTGCGCTACGACGATCTGCTCGTGACTGACGCGACGGGTGCGCGTGTCCCGGCCCGGCTGAGCATCGCCGGGCACCGTTTGGTGACCACTATCCATGACGCGCGCGCCGTCTACCCGTTGCGTGTCGATCCGACGTTGCAGCAGACCGCGGAGCTCACCGCCAGCGATGGCGCCGCGAACGATGAGTTCGGGATTTCGGTTGCGGTGTCGGGCTCAACGATCGTCGTCGGCGCCTACGGCCGCAACAGCTTTCAGGGCGCCGCGTATGTGTTCGTCGAGCCCGCAGGCGGGTGGGGAAGCGCGACCCCGACGCAGGCGAAGCTGACCGCGTCGGATGGCGCCGCGTTCGACGCGTTCGGCTTCTCGGTGGCGGTGTCCGCGGACGGCTCGACGGTAGTCGCGGGTGCCCGGAACGCGACGGTCGGTGGCAACGCCGGTCAGGGGACAGCGTATGTGTTCAGCAGACCCGCAGGCGGGTGGGGAAGCGCGACCCCGACGCAGTCGAAGCTGACGGCGTCGGATGGTGCCGCGGGCGACAACCTCGGCTTCTCGGTGGCGGTGTCCGGGGATGGCACGACGGTGGTCGCCGGCGCCCCGAACGCGACGGTCGGCGCCAACGCCGTTCAGGGGGCGGCGTACGTGTTCGCCGAGCCTGGCGGCGGTTGGACGGACGCGATTGAGACGGCGAAGCTCACTGCTTCGGACGGGGCCGTGGGTAGCCGTCTGGGGACTTCGGTGGGGGTGTCCGCGGATGGCTCGACGGTGGTTGCTGGTGCTTACGGAACGACGATCGGCAGCAACTCCTTCCAGGGGGCGGCGTACGTGTTCGTCAAGCCCGCGGGCGCGTGGGGCAGCGCCGCGCCGACCCAGGCGAAGCTGACGGCCTCGGACGGTGCCCCGGACGACAGGCTCGGCCGCTCAGTCGGGGTCTCCGGGGACGGCTCGACTGTGGTCGCCGGTGCCCCCTTAGCGACGGTCGGCGCCAACTTCGAGGGGGGGGCGGCGTACGTATTCGTGAGACCCGGTGGTGGGTGGGTGGATCGAACCGAGGTCGCAAAGCTCACGGCCTCGGATGGTGCTGCCGGCGACTTTCTTGGCTCGGCGGCGGCGGTGTCCGCAGATGGCTCGACGGTAGTGGCGGGTGCCCCAAACGTGACGGTCGGCAGCAATGCCGCGCAGGGAGCAGCGTATGTGTTCGTCGAGCCCGTAGGCGGGTGGGGAAGCGCGACCCCGACGCAGTCGAAGCTGACCGCGTCGGATGGCGCCGAGGGCGACCGCCTCGGCTCCTCGGTCGGGGTCTCCGGGGTCGGATCGACTGTCGTGACCGGCTCGCCCCTCCATAACTCCGATCAGGGGGCGGCGTTGGTGTTTACCGGGGCGTCAACGGCGACAGCGCTCGCCTCCTCGGCTAACCCGGCTTCGGTAGGAGGGCAGGTGACGTACACCGCGACGGTCAACCCCGTTCCCGACGGTGGCACGGTCGCGTTTGCAGATGGCGGCACGACGATCGCCGGCTGCGGCACCGCCGCGGTCAACACGAGCAGCGGGACCGCGACCTGCCAGGCGACCTACACGGCAACCGGGTCGCATCCGATCACCGCCAGCTACAGCGGTGACAGCAACTATCTCGCCTCGAACTCCACGACGCTCATACAGACCGTGACAGCAGCCCCGACCGGTCCGACAGGGTCAACCGGATCGCCGCCGCCGTCGAACGCCTTCAAGATCACCAGCGAGAGCGGCAGCTCAAACGGCACGATTACGCTCGATGTCGAGCTGCCCGGAGCGGGCACGGTCGACGTGCTCGGCACCCACGAGGACGTGAGCGGCGCCATCGCGAGCGTGCTCGAGCCGGGCGGCCACCGCTTCGACTGGGGGCGCGACACCGTCAACGCCACGGCGCCCGGCACGATCAAGATCAAGCTCAAACCAGGCCGTGACGCCAAGAAGCTGCTGGCCCGCCACCACCACCACGGCTGGGCGCTGAAGGTCAGCGTCTGGGTCACCTACACCCCGACCGGCGGCCACGCACGCTCTGAAGAGGTCTACGTCGGGGTGCTCAAGGCCAAGCAGCACTACTAGCAAACGTCGCCCCTTGGGCGCCGGCAGCATGCCGAAACGGGAGCACGCGGCCGTTCAGCTCGGTCTGCGCGCCTGGCGTGTCATCGGCAAGATGTAGGAATGGGTGGTCCGCTGCAAGGTCGCCAACTCTGGTTCTTTACGGCCCTGGCCGTCATCAGCGCAGTCCTCGCGCTCGCGCTCTTGTGGACCTCGTTCCCCGGCATGCTCTAGCTGACAAAACCGGACCCCCTTCGTGCCGGTGGGCTTACGGGCGCGCGTGCTGGTGGTAGCGGTGCTCGTCGACGACCAGTTGCCAAAACCCGGACGGGGGGCGGGTGGCGCGGAAATGCTCGAAGTCAAATGTCAGTACCGGAAGGCGATCGCGTTCAGCGATTGCCATGACCGCAGCGTCCGTGTAGCCGAGCCCGAGGTCGGCGTAGGACGCGTCGATATCGACAGCGCGCCGTAGCAACCCCGGAGAGAGCTGAGCGACGGTGTGCTCACCAGCGGCGAGCGCCTCCAGGAACAAGCGGGCGGAGTGAGCGCCGACGCGGGAGCGCAGCAGTTGGTCGACCTCGACGATCACAGGCTCGGGCACCAACAGATCCCTGCCGAGCTCGCTGACTAGGCTCGCGGCTAATGCGTGCGCCTTGTCGCGGCGGTTGGCTGCCGCCACCAGCGGTGCGGTGTCAGCGACAACCCTCAGCGGGAGTCGACCAGTTCCGCGAGGTAGCGCTCAGCCACTTCGCCGAGGTCCTCGGGTCCGTCGCCGGAAGCGACATAGCGGGGACGCCGCACGCCCTGCTCGGCTCGCGCTCCCCGCTCAATCAGCCGTGCGACCGTCGCCGAGAACGACTCGCCGTCCCGAGCGGCGGCGCGGGCGACATCCTCGACACTCTGGGGCAAGCTGACCGTTCGCCGAGCCATCTTTCACCCTCCGGGACCGTTATGAACGCGACTATCATACCGGGGGAGATCAAGCGCCCCACTCCCCTGCTCGTCAGCCGCCGGCCGACTCGGGCAGTCCCAGCACGTGACCGCCATCGACGTGGATCACCGTGCCGGTCGTGTAACGCGACTGCGGTGCGACGAGCGACCAGATCCATTGGGCCACGTCGTCCGGCATGCCCATCCGCCCGACGGGAAGCCGCCGAGCGAGGTCGGCTCGCGTGGCGTCGAGGTTCTCGGAGTAGGTCTCATGAATCGGCGTGTCGATCCCGCCGGGCGCGACGGCGTTCACCCGGATGCCGTCCCTCGCCAGCTCGTAGGCCCATGCTCTGGTCATGTAGTCGAGCGACGCCTTCGTGGAGCCGTAGAGCGTCGTGTTGGGCATCACGATCGTGCCCAGCGACGAGCTGACGTTGACGACTGCGGCGTCCCCCGACGCGCGGAGCGAAGGCAGGGCGGCCGCCACCAGCAGGAGCGGGCCGCGAACGTTCACTGCGTAGTGCTCGTCAAACGCTTCGCGCGTGATCGAATCGATCGGTCCCGGGGCGATCACGGCTGCGTTGTTGACGATCACGTCGATCCGTCCAAACGCCTCGATCGTTTTCCCGACGATCAGCTCGGGCGCCGCGGGATCGCCCACGTCGGTCGCTACGACCAGCGCGCGGGCGCCCAACTCCTTCCGCACGTTCGCCAGCGGCTGCGGGCGGCGACCCACGAGAACCACGTCGAGACCGTGACCGGCGAGGAGGCTCGCGGTCGCCGCACCGATGCCCGTCCCGGCCCCCGTGATGATCGCTACGCGGCTCATCGGATTCGTGTGTGAGTGTAATTCGCGGCTCACCTCCTCGCCGGGGGACTTCCGCGTCCATCCGGAGGGGTTGACAAGCGCTTGCGACTTCCGCTACGTTCGCGCGGCAGGGAGCGTCATGGGGTTGACGTTCTTTTCGCGTCCAACAGCGAGGGAGGATGACGGAATGAGCGTTCTTAGACTTGCGCGCGCCGCCGTGGCGAGGGCAGCCCGCCGGCCCAGGTGGGGTATCGCAGCTGCCGTGACGGTTGCCGCGCTGATGCTCGCCGCGGGCGCGTTTGCTTACTTCACGAGCACAGGCAGCGGAACCGGTTCGGCGACGGTCGGGAGCCCCAGTGCGTGGACCGTCACGCCGGCGACCGCGACCGGAGGACCGCTCTACCCAGGCAGTGGCACGGTCACCATCCCCTACACCGTGGCCAACGCGAGCACGGGCCACCAGGAGCTCACGTCCGTCACCTCCGCAGTCGCCTCCTCGGGCGGCAACGTGACTCAGGCCGGCGTTCCGGTCACAGGCTGCTTGGCCACGTGGTTCGCAACGACCACGACAGCGCCGACCTCGCCCGGAGCGCTGCCACAGGACCTTGCTGGAGGTGCCTCTGCAACGGGCGGCTCGGTGGCGGTCACGATGACCGACGCCGGGGTAAGCCAAAACCTCTGCCAGGGCGTCAAGCCGGACATCACGATCAGCGCCAGCTGAGCCGTGAGCGCGGCAACATCAGACGCCGCGTGCGGGTCGCGGAGCTCGCTTGGTGTCGCGACGGGGCGCGCGGCGGCGCCAGCGTGCGCCGTCGCGCCCGGTGGCGGCCCGCACATCCGGGACCGGTCGGCGGCATAGCGTGATTCGGCTTCTGCGCCGCCGCATCCTGGTCGCTGTAGCGCTGTGCGTGCTGCTCGCGGGCGCCGCAGCGGTGATCAGTGCGTCGGCGCCGGCCGGATCACAGCCGCGGTACGTGACGACGGCAGCGGGGGCGTTCACCCTCACGGGCTCGATCGGCGGCATGAGCCCCGGTGTCACGACAAGCCTCACGCTCACCGTCAGCAACCCCCAGAGCGTCCCCCTTCATCTGCAGTCGGTGGCGGCGTCGATCGCGTCGGCCATCTACACCGGTACCGGCACCCCCGCACCCCCGACCTGCGCGAGCTACCTGACGCCGACGCTGCCGCACAGCTGGACGTCGTGGACCGGGCCGACGACGATCCCGGCGGCGAGCGGACCCGCAAGTCCGGGGTCCGCCGTGATCACCGTTCCGCTGTCGTTCGCCAATTCCCCTGTCAACCAGAACGCTTGCGAGCACGTGACGTTCAACCTCAGCTACTCGGGGTCGGCCTACTACAGCGACCCGACGACGACCGTGCTCGCTGCGTCGCCCAACCCCTCGAACATCGGCGCCCCGGTCACGCTGCACGCGACCGTCTCGCCGACCTACAGCGGGACGCCGCCGACCGGCAGCGTGGCCTTCACCGGTCCGTCCGGACCGCTGGCCGGTTCACCCGTGAGCTTGAGTGGCGGAGTCGCAACGCTCACGACCTCGACGCTCCCGGCCGGGAGCAGCGCCATCACCGCGACCTTCACACCGTCCGCCACCGGAACCGGCGGTGGACCGGACTTTCTCGGTAGCGCGAGCACCGCGACGAGCGCGGTTGTGCTCGCCGGGTGCGTGAGCGCGCCGACCGCTACGGCGACGACCGTGATCACGGGCACCTACAACGGAAGCTACATAGTGGGCGCCGGCAAGTCGCTCTGGCTGAACGGCGGCACCATCACCGGCGCCGTCGTGGTCAACCCCGGAGGCCAATTCGCGGCGACCGGGGGCAGGATCGGTGCCGGCATCGTGGCCGGCGGCAACAGCTCGGTCCAGGGCACGACGATCTCCGGCAACGTGGTCTCGCTGAACACCGCGCTGTCGCTCGGCTACGGCACGAAGGTTGCCGGCGTCGTGCAGGCCGCGTTCGGCGGCCCGGTCTGCCTCAATTCGGTGACGGTCGGCGGCAACCTGCAGCTGACCGGCTTGACGAGCGGCGCGCTCGCGAGCATCTGCGGAACGAGCGCACCGAGCGTCGAGGTGCAGAACAACAAGGAGCCGGTCCAGATCGGTGGCTCTGCCACCTGCGCCGGCAACACGTTCTCGGGCAACTTCGAGGTGCAGAGCGACTCCGGCAAGGTGACGGTCGGCGCCCCCGGATTCGGGAACCATGCCGCCGGCAGCATCGAGGTTGAGAACAACACTGGCGGCGGTACGCTGGCAGCCAACGGCACGAGCGGCGTTTGCCTGCTCCAGAACGACTCGCCCGCGATCGCCGGATCCGCCAACACGGCGCCCCCCGGTCACCTCAACACGTGCAACAGGACGGCGTGAGATGGGGACCGCGCGCGTGAACGCTCGCCGACCCCGCCTGCGCGTCGCGCTGCTCGCGGCAGCGGCCGCGGGGCTCCTCGCGGCGGCCGGCGCACTCGCGTACTTCGTCTCGTCCGCGACCGCGACAGCACCCGTGAGCGTCGGCTCGATTGAGCCGCCCACGAACGTCACGACCCAGCAGAGCGGTCCGGATGTGGCGGTCAGCTGGACCGCGGCGACCCTGTCCTCCGGCGCGGCTGTGCAGGGGTACGCGGTCACCCGCTCGGACGGGGCGACCGTCTGCGGCAGCCCGACCCTCGTAACGCTGGATACGTGCACCGATACCAGCGTCCCGCCCGGCAGCTACACCTACAAGGTCGACGCCGTGTACAACAGCTTTGATGCGCCGGCGTCAAGCGCTTCGGTCGCGGTATTGACCGCTCCGTCGATCACGCAGCAGCCCGCGAGCCCGAGCGCGAACACTGCGCCGACGTTCGGATGGGGCGGCGGAGGCGGCAGCGGGTACCAGTGCCGAATCGACGGCGGGCCGTATGCCCCCTGTACCAGCCCGGACGCACTGAGCGGCCTGGCCGACGGCTCGCACACCTTCGATGTGCAGGCCACGCAAGGAAGCTCGAGCGGCCCGGCCGCGAGCTACACCTGGACGGTCGATACGACTGCGCCGACGATCGCGACCAAGCCGGCCGACCCGAGCAACGATCCTTCGCCGTCGTTTGCTTTCAGCCACGCCGAACCGTCGTACACGTTCCGCTGCCGGCTTGACGCCGCGGGGTATGGACCGTGCACCAGTCCCTACACGCTTGCGGGACTCTCAAACGGTCCTCACACCTTCCGGGTGCAAGGCGTTGACGCCGACGGTGTCGCAACTGCGGCGGCGAGCTACACGTGGACTGTGGACACAACTCCACCGACCAACCTGCTCTCGATCTCCTCCGGGACAGCAAACGTCCTGCTCGCCGGCAGCACCCTCTATTACAGGGGCGACATCGGTGGCTCGTTTGCGCTCACCGACGCGGTGACCGACCCAGGGTCCAATCCCGTCTCGGCCGGCTTCCCGGCGATCGCGACCTCGGGCTGGACGCATCCCGCCGAGACCGTGTCTAGCGGGAGCGGCTCGCCCCCGACGATCAGCTACACCTCGAGCACCTTCAGCTTCGGCGCGAACCCGAGCAACCCGAGCGGCTACGCGGTCACCTCTACCGACGCCGTCGGTAACAGCGCCGCGTCATCTTTGACCTTCGTCAACGACACGACGGCGCCCAGCGGTGGGGCACTGACGGTCGCCGGAACGCCCGCCTCGGGCGCCGGATCCTCTAGCACGACGGCGAACGCCGGGTTTGCGATCGACAGCCGCACCGACTTCGGCGAGGCGCAGTCGCCGACGCAGTCGGGGCTCGGGTCCAGCGTGTTGACCGTCCAGTCCGAGACGTTGACCGCGGGTGCCTGCGGCGCCCCCGGCTCCGGCGGACCCTTCATGGCGCCGGTCACGCTCACGGGGGCCATTCAGCCGGCAGGGATCGTGACCGGATACTGCTACCTGTACACGCTCACCGGAACGGATGCGGTCGGCAACAGCGCGTCGATCAGCACGACGATCGCACTCGACACCACCACGCCGTCCACGCCGACGCTTGCGTTCAGCGGTCTCTCGGGCAACACGGTGTACTCGAGCGCCTTCAACACGCTCTACTTCCGCCCGGCGCCGGGCGGCGCCTACACGGTGACCGCGTCCTCGAGCGCGCCGTCGGGGATCGCCGGCTACACGTTCAGCTCCCTGAGCGCATCGAACTTCGCGGGCTCGCAGAGCGGCCCGCAGGAGGCCTACACGTTCGGCGCGAGCGCGACCGCGCCCGGCAGCTCGCCGACCGTCACGGCGACCAGCAACGCGGGCGTCACATCTGCCCCCGCCGGCTACAACCTCGTCAGGGACACGACGGCGCCGACCGGCGGCGCGTTGACGGTTGACGGCGCGGCGGCGAGCGCGGGCGGCTCATCGAGCTCCACCACGTCCGCAGGGTTCCCGATCAACGGCCGCACCGACTTCAGCGAGGTCCAGTCGGCAAGCCAGTCGGGTTTGCACGCGAGCACATTGACCGTTCAGTCAGAGACGCTCACGGGCACGACCTGCGGCGCCCCGGGCTCCGGCGGACCGTTCACGACACCCGTGACGATCACCGGGACGACCCAGCCCCCCGGGATCGTGACCGGGGCCTGCTACCGGTACACGCTCACAGCCACCGATAACGTCGGCAACAGCGCGACGATCGCCACCACGGTCACCGCCACGAAGGTGGTCACGATCCCCGTGGGAGCCAACCCGCAGGGCGTCGGCGTCGACCCGCTCACGAACACCATCTACGTGGCCAACACGGGTGGCGACAACGTGTCGGTGATCAACGGCGCAACGAACACCGTGACGGCCACGGTCGCCGTCGGCAGCCACCCGTTCCCCGTCGTCGTCGACGATCCGACGACGGACACGGTCTACGTTGCCAACAGCGACGCCAACAGCGTGTCCGTGATCAGCGGAGCCACAAACACGGTCATCGCCACCATCCCGGTCGGCTCGACCCCGCAGGGCCTCGGCGTCGACACCGCGACGAACACGATCTACGTCGCCAACAGCGCCAGCAACACCGTGTCGGTGATCAGCGGCGCCACGAACACGGTCACCGCGACGATTGCCGTCGGCAGCGTCCCGGTCGGCGTCGCCGTTGACACGGTGACCAACACGGTCTACGTGACCAACAGCTTCGATGCCGACCTCTCGGTAATCAACGGCGCGACGAACACGGTCACCGCGACCGTCCCCGCCGGCAACGACCCGGATGCCGTTGCGGTCGACCCTGCCACCGACACCGTCTATGTCGCCGACTACAACGCGGGGAGCGTCTCGGTGATCAGCGGCCTGACGAACACCCTGACGGCCACGGTTGCCGTCGGCCCCAACCCGGCAGCCCTCGCAGTCGATCCGGCGACCAACACGGTCTATGTCGCCAACCTGACCGGCCACAGCGTTTCTGTGATTGACGGGGCGACGAACACGGTGACGGGCACCATCGTCGTCGGCTCCGAACCGGACGGCATCGGCGTCAATCCGCTCACGGACGTCGTCTATGTCGCGGACTTCGGCAGCAACGCGGTATCGGTCTTCGCCGGCAGCTGAGCGCTCGACGCCGCGTCGCCGGGTCCGCCTGCGCCGGCCGGGGCTCCGAACCGGTTAGAAGCTTTGGCAGACCTTGACAACGATTGCCTGCGTCCTGTAGGTTCGCACCAGAGGGTAGGGAGCGTCATGGGGTTGACGTTCTTTTCGCGTCCAACGGAGTGAGAGGATGACGGAATGAGCGTTTTCAACGCTGTGCGCGGCCGGGCGTTTCGGCCCCGTGCGATATTGGTTTCAGGCGCAGCGGCTTGTGCGTTGCTCGGCAGCGCAGCGGCCGCCGGCGCAGATGTCTCATCTTCACCGGTTGTTGTGACCCCGGGTGGTTCTGTCCCTGCGACGCTTAGTTTGTCGTCTGTGACGGGTTCGACGGCTTTGGGTTCGTTCGCGCCGGGTGTTGCGCAGACGTACACGGCGTCGGTTACGGCGACCGTGACGAGCACGGCGGCTGCGACGGCCTTGACCGCCACCGATACGTCGGTCGGCAGCCCTTCGCTTGGGCACCTGTCGAATGGCGCGTTCTTCCTGCCGACCGCGCTGAAGGCGGGCGCCACGAGCACCAACCCGGCCGGTACGACGACGAACCTGCAGTCCCTGTCCGGGGTTGCGGCGACGCTTTTGAACTACAACGCGCCGGTGACCGGGGATCCCATCACCGTCACGTTCTCGCAGCAGATCGGCGCTACCGACCCGCTGCGCACCGGTAGCTACGGCGCGTCGATCACGCTGACGCTGACCTCCACAACACCGTAAGAAGAGCCGGTCCGGTTCGCGGCGGGCACATTCTCGTGCCCGCCGCGAAGTCCGCAGGAGGACCCGCGGGAAGACCGGAGGACCGCGGGCTCAAGGGGCGCGGAGTTGGGCGTCGGAGTTCGAGACGCTCGTTCACGCGCCCTGTTACGGAGAGGAAGAATTGACCGCGTCCGGCTTTCTCGATGTCGCAGGGCACCGCGTCGGTTGGCGGGCCGCTCGATCGCCGGCCACCGCCGCGACACCGGCCGGCGGGACGCTTGCTCCCGCCGCGCCGCCAGGCGCCCGAGGGCGCAACTCGCCGCGCGGCGACTTTCTTTATCTCAGCTTGACAAGCGCGGTTCGCTTGCTGTACGTTCGCCAACAGAGGGTAGGGAGCGTCATGGGGTTGGCGCTCTTTTCGCATCCAACGGAGTGAGAGGATTCGGAATGAGCGTTGCCAGGCTGGCGGCTGTGTGCCGTCGTGCAGACGGGGGTTTGAGTTCAGGGCTGTTCGGTTCGCGGCGCGCGCGTAAGCGCGGGCAGCTCGCCGGCCTGGCCCTGGTTGTCGTTGCCCTGTCGGCAGCGTTTGGCGCAGGCGCCGTGGGCGCGAGTCCAGGTCCGACGCCGCCGGCTCCGACCGGCCTCAACGTTGCGGACCGCGTGGCCCCGCTTGACGTCAGTGGCACGCCTCAGTTCGGCTGGCTGCCGCAGGCGCCCGCCGGTGCGAGCAACGACTTCCAGACCGCGTACGAGATCCAGGTCAACCTGGCGAGCAACGGATCGCTCGTCTGGGACAGCGGCCAGGTCAACTCGTCCGCTGAGTCCTACGTCCCCTATGGCGGCCCGGCCCTCACCGACGGCACGAGCTACACGTGGACCGTCCGCACCTGGGACTCGAACGGCGACGCATCGCCCTACGCGACCGCGGCGACGTTCGACACCGGCCTCGGCGACAACTCGTGGTCGGGCGCACAGTGGATCCGGCGTGTGACGACCGGCAACGACAACAAGGTCGACTACTCGCTCTACCTCAAGAACTTCACGCTCAACGACCCGAGCAGCGCGGTGACGCGCGCCCGCGTCTACATCGGTGCGGTCGACGGCCTGTGGGAGCTCCACGCCAACGGACAGGTGATCGACACGCAGTACGACTACGGTGCTCCGGCCGAGAACTACTACGACGTCGCGAACATCACGCCGCAGGCGCAGGCCGCCGAGACGAGCGGCTCCAACCCGAACCAGATGTCGATCGGCGTCAAGTACGCCAACTGGGCTACGTCCAACGCGCTCCCGCGCGGCGTCGGCCCGATCGCGACATCGACGACGACCACCGCCGCTAGCAACGCCGGCGACACAACGCTCGCCGTCAACGCGCTCACTGGCTACACCCCGACCGAGGTGCTAGGGATCAGCACGAACTCGCAGTTGCTGACCACCTCCGGTGCGCCGACAGGCGGCACGTTCACGCTGACCGATCCGGTCTGGGGCACGACCGCTCCGATTGCCTACAACGCATCCTCAACAACCGTTGCCGCAGCGCTGAACGCACTGTCAGGCGCGGGCGGCGCGTTCTCCGCTTCGGGCGGGGCGCTCCCGGCCACGGGCGTCACGATCACGGTCAGCGGCACGCCGCTGGCACACGTGCTGACGGTCAATTCCGGAGCCCTGACGGGCGGGACCTCGCCGGCTGAGGCGATCACCTCGCCGCAGACCGACACCGTGAGCTCGATCACGCCCACGACAGAGACGCTTTCAATCGCGGGCACGCCGACGGGCGGCACCTTCACGCTGACCGATCCGGTCTGGGGTACGACCGCCCCGATCGCCTACAACGCCTCGGCGACCACGGTCGCGGCGGCGCTCAACGCCCTGGCCGGCTCGGGCGGCAACGCCTTTACGGCCACCGGCGGAGCATTGCCGGGCACGGCAGTGGTGATCACGCTGCAGAACAACGCGCTCAGCGCTAACCACCTGACCACGGTCAACAGCTCCACTGGCCTGACTGGCGGCACCAACCCGACGGCTTCGGTCGCGGTCGGGAAGGGCATCATCGGGTTCAGCTCGCCGCTGACCCAGCCCTACGCGAGCGGCACGCCGGTCGTGTCCGAGAACGGACCGTCGGGCCTGCTCGCGAAGGTCGTCGTCGACTACGCCGACGGCAGCGAGCAGACGGTCGTCACCAACCCGAGCTGGCTCGTGACGAAGGACACGGAGGAGACCACAAACACCGTGACCTCGCGGAGCGGCCAGAACGCGGGCGCCTTCGTCGAGTACCTCGACGCCACCCAGCAGCTGACGGGCTGGGATCAGCTCGGCTACACGCCGACCTCCGCATGGCTGCCGGCCACATCGATGGGTGTCGCTCCGCTGGCGAACCCCTCGAGCTGCACCAGCTACCTGAGCGGCGGCTCGCCATGCGGGCTGACCCATCTCAATCCGCTGCAGTCCTCGCTGAGCTACCGGATCGTGCATCCGGTGTCGGTGACGACCCTCGCGGACGGCACGGTCGAAGCCAATTTCGGTAACTCGATCGTCGGTTACCCGGTCGTTCAGTTCAACAACGGGGTGGCGGGGAACGTCGTGCAGATGTACGGCAGCTACCGCCTCGACCACGGGACGCTTGCGACACCGTCGGCCGCCGGCGCGACGTCGATCAGTGTCACACCGTCGACCAGCGGCGGCTTCCTGATCAAGGTCGGAGACCCGATCACGGTCGATGCGCCGGCCGACGGCTACGGCGCCGGCAACCCGGAGACGAACACGGTGACATCGATCAGCGGCTCGCAGTCGCTGAGCACCTCCGGTTCGCCGACCGGCGGAACGTTCACGCTCACCGATCCGACCTGGGGCACAACCACGGCGATCGCCTACAACGCCACGGCAGCGACCGTTGCCGGCGCGCTGAACGCTCTGCCGGGCGCGGGCGGCGCGTTCGCCGCCACCGGCGGCCCGCTCCCGGGCACCGCAGTCGTTATCACTGAAAGCGGCGCGCCCGCCGGGAACCACGTGCTCACGACGGCGTCCGCCTTCACCGGTGGCTCCTCGCCGAAGTCCGCGATCACGACGCCGTCGCCCGAGACGCTCGGTTTGAACACGCCGCTGACGTTGGGGCACGGGCAGACTCAGTCGCTGACGATGACGGGCACGGCCACGGCCGGCACGTTCAAGCTGAGCGATCCGACCTGGGGCCTCACCGGCACGCTCAACTACAACGCGACAGCGGCGCAGGTTGCGGCGGCGCTGAACGCGCTTCCAGGCTCCGGCGGGAACTCGTTCGCTGTTTCGGGTGCCGGGCTGCCCGAGTCACCACTTGTGATCACGCTGCAGAACGCCGCGCTGAGCGGTAATCACGCGCTCACGATCTCGGGTGCGGCGGGCTTCGCCGGCGGCACGGCCGGCGTGGGCGCGACACCCGTCTGGGTGCAGGGCGCTCGGATCGGTAGCCCAACCACCAAGAACCTCGACAACCAGGATGCCCTTCTCCAGTACCAGTACACCGAGGCAGCGGGCGCGCAGACGACCGACTTCGCCGTTGGCGTCGGCTGGAGCCGCCTGGAGATCGACAATCCGGGCGAGACGCTCAGCCCGTCGCAGATCTGGGCGGTCGCGACGGCCGAGAACGCGCCGGTCAGCCCGAGCCTCTATTCGGACGCCGCCGGCGCCAGCGCGGATCTCGCCGCGGGTGCGGGTCCTGCGATCGCCACGGGCGAGCAGGCGACGTTCACGAGCTCGAACCCGACGCTCAACAATGTCTTCCATCTGCTCGAGCAGTCCGCGCTCTACGGCGGGCAGCAGGAGTACAACGACTCTCCCGACCGCCAGGACGGCCAGTTCCTCGGCGACACCGTCAACCAGTCGTTCGCGACGACGGAGTCGCTTGGTGAACGCTCGCTGACCCGTCAGGCGATCCAGGACATGATCTACTCACAAAACCGGTTCTGGCTGTCGGGCACGCTTGCCTGCGGCTCACCGACCGGGCCGTGCCTGCCGCACACCGCGGTGGTTCCGCCCGCAGGGTCCGGCAGCAGCTCGCTCGGGCCTCCCGGCGGCCAGTACGGCGACATCAACGCCGCCTACCCGGCGGACGTCGCTGCGCGCGACATTCCGGACTACACCGAGATGTTCCCCGAGTGGGTCATGCAGTACTACGAGATGACCGGGGACAAGGCGACGCTGCAGGCCGCATTCCCGGCGATGCAGAACATCAACACCTACGTCACCGACGCGATCCCGACGACCGGCATCTTCTCGGGGCTCGTCTACAACCTGCCGGGCGGCGGCAGCACCGGCGGCGCGCAGCCGAACCTGACCGAGTCGCTGAGCGGCTCCTACGGCCACGGAATCCTCGATTGGCCGTCGCCGGACCGCTACAACATGAAGTGGCTCGGCACGGCGACCGGTGGGTCCTCGGAGGCGCTGGTCGACGACCGCGCGGTCGAGGTGTTCCGCGCCAACGCGCAGGCGGCATCCGCGCTCGGCGACACCGCTGACGCGACGACCTACACGAATCAGATGAACAACCTGATCGCCGCGATCAACTCGAAGATGGTCGATCTCAATGGCCCCTACGACGACGGCGAGTCCGGCAACGCGGGCGAGACTGTCCTCACGCCGACCAACGTCACCGAGCAACACGCTCAGGCGTTTGCACTCGCCTACGGCGTCGCGCCGCCGTCCAAGTACGGGCTGCTCGGCAACTACATCGCCAGCACCGGGATGCAGGCAGGTGCGATGGACTGGGCTCAGCTCGAGACGTCACTGAACGTGACCAACCAGCCGAACGCGCTTGTCAACCTGTTGACGAACACGACGCAGGACGGCCCGGCGAAGATTCTCGCCCAGGGCGGCACCTCGATGTGGGAGCTCTGGGAGCCGGGCTGTTCGTCCGCTCCGTGCTACGGCTCCGCGGTCAGCCAGTCATCGACCGACAGCATGTCCCACGGCTGGGGCGTCGCCGGGATCTACCCGATCCTGCGCGGCCTGCTTGGCCTGACGATCACCTCGCCGGGCGCCGCGACGATCCAGATCCAGCCTCCGGGGGGCAACCCGCTCGGCGGCGGGCTCAGCTCCGCCAGCGGAACCGAGTGGACCGAGCGCGGGCAGGTCGGCGTCAACTGGGCGGTCGACAACAGCGGCAACTACACGCTGACGACGGCGATCCCGGACAACGTCGCGGCGACCGTCAACATCCCAGACCCCAACAGCATTCCCTACACCGCGACCGGCGACGGCGGGCCGCAGGCACTCGGGTACTCGAACGGGTACGCGGTGTTCTCGGTCGGCTCGTCTGATCCGACGACGTTCACGGTCTCGCCGCTGACGACGACAGCGACGCTGACGCCGCCTCCGGTCAACGGCTACTACACGCAGAACCCGCAGGTCACGCTGAACGTGACCGACGTGGGCGGGCCGGGCGTGGCCTCGACCGTCTACCAGATCGACGGCGGCAGCTGGACTCCGTACACCGCGCCGTTCACGATCACGGGCGACGGCGCCCACACGCTGAAGTACTACTCAACCGACAACATCGGCAGCGTCGAGAACACGAACACGATGACCGTGAACGTGGACACGACCCCGCCGAGCACCGCGATCGGGTTCTCGCCGACGCCGGTCAATGGGGCAACCCCCGGGGCGGCGACGGTCACGCTGACGCCAACCGACCCGGTCTCCGGCGTCGCCTCGACGCAGTACATGATCGACGGCGGCTCCTGGCAGACCTATGGCGCTCCGTTCCAGATCACCGCTCCCGGAGGTCACACGGTCCAGTACCGCTCGACCGACGTCGCCGGGAACGTCGAGAGCACGAAGTCCGCATCGATCGCCGTGTACAGCTCGCAGGATCCGCCCGCGAACGTCACGGGCATCGTGTACGGCACGCTCGGTGTCACGGTGAGCGGGTCCTCGTTGCCGAGCCTGGGGTCATTTGTGCCCAACTCGGCCACGACCTACACGACAACGCTGAGCGCGAGCATCACATCGACCGCTGGGTCGGCGACGCTCACCGCTCAGGATCCGAGCGCGGCCTCGACGGGCTACCTCGTCAACAATTCGGTGGGCGGCCCGTACGCGCTGCTCTCGCCGCTCCATATCAACGCGACCGACGGTGGGACCAACCCGTCAACGGGCTACCAGGTCCTCACCTCGGGCAACGCGATGTTGCTCCTGAGCTACAGCGCTCCGGTGTCAAACGATCCGGTGACGATCGGGTTCCAGCAGGCGATCGGGCTCGTTGAGCCGCTCCGGTCGGGGACCTACTCGAAGGCGATCACGCTGACGCTGACGACGAACAATCCGTAAGCCGGTAGTCGCAGCTCCATAAGCAGCCACAAGAAGCCGGCGGGTCCGCAGTGGATCCGCCGGCTTCTCGTCATCTTGGGTCGGAGCCTTGCGTGCGCGGCAGCTCAGTGCCCAGCGGGCTCGCGAGTCGCGTTGGACCGAAACGGGACGGTAGGGGTGGAGCGCAAGTTGGGGGTGGAGCCCACGATACGCGGGCGGGCGAGACTCGGCGATGCGCCGAAGCGGCGCCGTCGAGGAGACGACCAGCCTCTGCGCCCGCGACTGGATGGCGCCTGGGCGCCGGGCCGCGGGCTGCCTGGTGTGTGGGTCCCGGCAGAGGGGTCACGTGTGGGTCTCGCGGGTCCCTACCTGGAGCGCGGGAAACCGGCGCTCGGTTGCGACCGCAGGGGACGAGGCGCTGCTTGCCGAGCGCTCGCCGGGTCTGGGTTCCCCGCGACCGTGGCACGCCCGGTCCGTAAGTTGGCACCCTGCGGGCAGCTCTACACGCGAAGGTCGCCCAACGCAAAGCTCCCTTCCACGAAGGGCGCGCTCAGCTGATCTTGAAGCTGCTGCGCGCCGCGTTCACGATCGTCGAGCCGCCCTGCTTGAGCGTGATCGTCGCCGTATAGCTACCCGGGCGAAGCTGGCCGTGCAGCCGTGTCAGCGGGGCAAGAACTGTGGCGCCGGGAACGATCGCCTCTGACGGGACAGAACCACTGACCGAACCGGCGGCACCACGAATCTGGAAGGTGCCGGTGATCGGATCGATCGTGTTGCCGGAGTTCTCAATCGCGAGTGACAGCGTGCCGCGAGATCGGTTGCCGGTCTCATGAACCCGAGCGGTTGCGGAAAGCTTCTGGTCCGAGGCGGACGGGACGGCTCGCAGGCTACCGATCAGGCGGTAGTTCACGGTCACGCCGTTGGGGGCCTTGTTCGTCGGTGGGATCCCGATCACGTCGACGTTGCCGTAAAGCGCGTTCCCGGGCGGGGTGTGCAGGAGCGTCAGCGTGATCGTCTGCTTCTGTCCGGCGGCCAGCGAGAACGACTCGTCGCTCAGGCTGATGTCCGAGAGCGTGTGACGCATGTCAGGCGTGATGGTTCCGTTCAACCTCTGGATCCAGGGGCGCACGGACGCGGTGATGTGCATCGTCACGCTCGAGCTGTTGCTGACGGACACCGTGCCGAGGACGCCGGGGCTCGCGGTTCCTTGGACGATCGACGGCGTGATCGACAGACCGCCGGTGGCAAGCGCTTGTGGCGCCGCGAGCCCGATGCTCGCCGCGAGACCCGCGGCTGCTGCAACGACCTTGGTGGTCGGGTTCATCGACATCCTCCTGGGCTTTTCGGTGGTGCCGCTCGTATCCGCGGGTGAGTGACTCATGGAGTCCCTGTCGAGGCGGAGACGAGCAGCACCGTACGGTACGGACCGCTTACGGGCGGGGCGCCATCGATGCGTTGAAGCAGCTGAATGATCGTCTGGCGCCCGGAAACCGGACCTGTCCATCGCTCGAGCAGGAGCTCCCCGGGGTTGCCGAGGCTCAAGAAGGGACCACGGGGGGCGGCGACCTGCAACGGTAGGACAAGCTTCTTCATTCCGCTGTTCAAATGCCCGTAGTCGCCCTCGTCGGAGACACTCAGCTGCGCGGAAGGGTTGGTCGAGGTAACCGCGGCGGCGAAGGAGCTCTTGTAGGAATGCAGGCCGCTCGCGGCAGGAAACGAGCCGAGCCCGTTCGGCTGGGTGACGGTCAGCCCGAGGTAGCTCGGAACCGTTCCGCCGACATCAACATCGCCACCACCGCCGGGAAGTTGTGGCGATGCGAGGGCAACCGGCACAGCCAGCGCGAGGGCCGCCAGAACGACTGCGCCGGCGGCCAGCCGATGGCGGGATGCGCGCCGAGTGCGCCCAGCCGCGTGGTCGTCCCGTGTCGCCTTCAGGGCGCTCACCGCCTGCGTACCAGGACATGCAGGCTGGCCTGCGTGACGGTGCCGGTCGGCGACGTGTAGGTGAAGACGATCGTCCGTGTGCTCGCGCACGCCACGTCAACCGAGATCCGACCGTTGGCGTCGGTCGCCGTGCCGAAATGGTCCAACGTGTGGCGGTGCACCTTGAAACTGAGGTCGACCACCGTGTTCCGCGACGCGCCCACGCGGTGGCCGTTCGTCACGCAGGTCAGGCGGCCGCCGAAGTGGTAGCGCTTCTTGCGCTTCAGTACGAGGCGGCCATGCGAGAGGCGTAGCGGGCGGTCCGCCAGGCGGACCGTGAGCGCTGCGTCCTCACACACGTTCTGCGTTGCCGTTGAGGAGGCGCCGCTGCCTGTCGAGCCATCGCCAACGGTCCCGACCTTGATCGTGACCGACGGTGTGCTACCCGCGGGATGGTTGATGACGTCGATCTCCTGGTTGACCAGTGTCGCCGTGGTGCCGGCGGCATCGGTGAGCGCGACCGTCAGCAGGTGGCGCCCGTCGGTCACGGTGGAAAGATCGACGGTCAGTGGCACGCCAACGACCTGTGCTGGACAGGCTGCATTGAGCGGAAGGTCGATTCCGGGACCTGCTGACAGGTTGGCGCAGGTTGCCCCCCCGAGCGCGGAAGATGCAACCGTCTGTCCGTCAAGCGAGGCGCTCAGGGACTCGAGCCCAAGCCCGGAGTCCGATCCGCTCACGCTCAGGTTGAGCTCACCGGCGGCAACGCTCTGTACGCCGCCGACCGCCCCTTCGGGGACGGACGCATCGGTGACCGTCAGCGCGATCGACGAGAAACTCACGCCGACAGTGCCGCCACCGGCCGGCGCGTCGCAGCGGTGCGCGGCGTAATCGCCGCAGCTGACGCCGATCTGCACCTGCGGCCCGGTGGCAGCGGCGGACAGTGGGCCGGTCAGGGCCACATCGCTGGCGTCGGTGAGGCTCGAGAAATCGAGCACGCTCGTCGGGGTCCACAACGAGTAGGCCTGCAGGTCAGTCGGCTGCTGGGCGCCGCCGAAGCCCGTGGTCGCGCGGCGGACGCTGACGTCGTCGAGCGTGACGCCGGTTGGAACCGTGAGCTGCCAGGACGCAACAGACCCGCCTGCGGGGTCCGGCCGCGAGAATGAAGCGCTCAGGCCGTCAACGGACGACGGAGCGACGCTGCCCGCGCACCCCACCGCGGCGCTGGTGACCCCGTCCCCTGAGGCGACGCTCGAGAACGGCAATAGACCGAGACCCTGTCCGGCGGGACCGTGACAGGCCCAGAGAACAACTTCGCCGGCGAACGCTGCGGGGGCCGCAGCGAGACCGGCGCCAAACGCGAAGAGCGCCACGACCAGACCACAGGCACGTGCGCGTACCGGACGGTCGCGCCGTTGCCGCAACGGAAGCTGTGAAGTCAGCTCCGGCATCCTCGGTCTCCTCCAGTCGGTGGCGAAGCCAGAGCTCCGCCGCCAGTAGTCCTCCCCCACTCGTGGTCGATTGTATAACAATTCGTGATCGGCTATGGTTGTTTCGATGAGGGAAGCGGAGGGTTTCGCTCGCGCGCAATCGCGTCCATGCGAGGTTCGCACCATGCGAACTTCGCATGGAAGTCCCGCATCCCTCGAGCCAACTCCGTCGCGGGCCGCTCGCGTGCACCACGGCGGAGCGGCGCGCGTGCCGCCGATCCAGAGCGGCAGCGCGGCGGTGGCGCGTAGTGGCGGCCCGCCTCGGCCGAGCTAATCGGCGTTACCCCCGAGGCGGGCCGTCGCTACGCACCATCAGCCGAACCGCGACGACGAAGCCGTCACGGACACCGTGATGCAAACCGCACCTTTAACGCGCGTGTGTAACGGTGAGCCTACCACCTGAGCCGGAGACAGATAGTGCTCCGGGCGTGCCACCGAGGGCGTTCGCAGGCCGCCCTGACCAGCCGATCGAGCTTGCCCCACGGCGCCGCGAATAACTCGGCTTTGAGGCGCCAGATGAGTGTGCCGACGGCGCGTTCCGTGCCGGGGTGCTCACTCCTCCGGCCAGCGGCCGGTCCGGTCGAACTCGTCGCGCGCCCGCGCCTCCCGCTCGCGGTCAGATCCCGTTCCCGGCTCGAGCAGAAGCACCACGAAACCGACCATCCCCAGTAGCGCGACCGTCAGGAGCGCGGTCCCCAGGTCGGCGAGAAACCCCGTGGCAGGGGTTGACAAGATCACGAACCCGGCGAGCATCGCGACCGCGACGACAGCCCCCGCCAATCGACGCCAGCGCGCCATCAGGTGCCGGCGGGGCGATCATCGCCCCACGCGGTTGCGACGATCGTCCTGCGGCCGCCGTGGTCGCGGTGCTCGCACAGATAGATCCCCTGCCACGTTCCGAGCGCGAGACGCCCATCGCTGATCGGCAGCATCAGCGACTGACCCAATAGTGAGGACTTGACGTGAGCGGGCATGTCGTCCGCTCCCTCCGAGCGATGCGTCCAGAATTCAGCCCGCTCGGGGACCGCGGCGTTGAACCAGGTTTCGAGGTCGCGACGCACGTCCGGCGAGACGTTTTCGTTCAAGGCGAGCGAGGCCGAGGTGTGCGCGAGAAACAGGTGAAGCAGGCCAACACGGATCTCCTCCAGCTCGGGCAGCACGCCCAAGAGCTCGCCGGTCACGAGGTGAAAGCCGCGGGGCCGTTGGGCAAGCGCGATCTGGCGCTGGATCCACACCGTCGCAACGCTACCGGTCGCGCATCGCACGGACCTTCGGCCGCGCTGATCTCGGGCAGGACAGACGTCGCTGGCCCTGTGAGCGCGTGGCGCGGTCAGTCGGCGCCGGCAAGCTGCGCATCGGCGGGCTGAGCCATACGGGCGGCACGTCCGCGCAGCGCCACCGCCCCGGCAAGGCCGCAGAACGCACATATCGCGGCGGCAGTCGCAAGCGACGTCCTGACACCTTCGGCCGTGACGAGCCCTCCGGCCGCCGCGAGGCCGATCAGGAAGCACGCTCCCTCGAGCGTGTCCTTGGCCCCAAACAGCCGGCCCTGCACCTCGACCGGAACAGTCGTCAGGATCAGCTGCGTTCCAGAGACGAGCAGTAAGGCGTTTCCGACCCCGGTGGCAGCAAACGTGATTGCGGCGAGTCCGACACTGCCGGCGAGCGCGCTCGCTCCCATGCCCGCCGCGGTAAGCGCAACGGCGGCGACGAAGCGGCCGATGAGCGCGCGCGGCGGTCTACTGCCGAGGTGCGCGACCAGCGCGGAGGCGAGAACCATCCCCGCGCAGTACGAAGCAACCAGCAACGCGTAGTCGCTTGGGCTCCCGAGCAGCACGCGCCGCGCAAACAGCGGTTCGCAGACGTTCAGCAGCCCGCCGGCGATGAAGGTGCCCGCCGAGCACGCGACGACGATCGCGATCGCCGGCAACGAGAGGGCAACCGCGAGCCCGGCCCGAACGCCCGAGCCCGTGGGCTCCCGTGTCTCGTCCTGGGTAGCGGATGGGATGGAAACGGTGGCGATGAGCGCTGCAGCGATGACGAAGCTCGCGCCGTTCAGCGCGAGCGGTAGCGCGACGCTTCCCACCGCAACGAGCCCTGCCGCCACCAGCGGACCCGCGGTCATCCCGCCCCACCGCGCGGTGTCGTACACCGCAGCGGCAACTTGGCTCCCCTCTCCGGCAATCACCGGAAGAGCAGCGCGAACCGCGGGCCGCTCAATCGCGCCGCCGGTGCCGGCGAGCAGGGCGAGCAAGACGATCGGCGCCGCCGTGTGCGATAGCGCCAGGCCGCCGTACGCAGCGGCCTGCACGAGATTCGCAACGATCAGTAGCCGCCGCTTCGAGTACCGGTCCGCCAGTCCGCCAAACCAAGCGCCAAACGCGATCGCCGGGAGGTAGTCAGCGAGCAGGACCGCCGCGATCCACCACCCGGTGTGCAGGCGGCCAACCGTCAGGAGCAGGAGCGCGACGTACCCCGCGCCGGTTCCGACGCACGACTGCGCCCAGACGATCAGCAGCCGGCGCAGCGGCGGGTTGCCTCGAAACGTCGCGAGCACAGCCCCGAGCCTAGCTGGCCCAAAAACCTTGCAACGGCACTTGCCTAGGCAATCCAGGCCCCCACCTGCAGCCCGTCATTCACGCGCGTAGACTTGCAAGCGAAGTTGCAGGTTTGCCCCGGGTTGCAAAGAGATGCGTAGGTTTGACACACTACGTCCGAGTTCGATCCCACCGAGAGGTGCCGAGATGCCTTACGTAAAGTGAGTCGCCGACAGCAGTTGACGGATCAGGCCACAGCGCAGCCTGCGGCCTAGCTGTCGTCCGGGGTGCGTGGTGCGCAGTACACACCACGCGTTTGTCGGGCGACAGCTCGTTTAAGCGGCGGAACGGGCGTCGCTGCCGGTCGCGGCGTCGCCGCTGAGGTCCGTGAGCGAACTGAGGAACAGGTCCAGCTGCTCACGCGAAAAGCGACGCTGGCCTCCGGGCGTGCGGTAACCCTGTAGGTGCCCGTTGTTGCTCCATCGCCGAACGGTCGCAAGAGACACGCCAAGGTAGTTTGCGGCCTGCGAACTCGTGAAGGCGAGCTGTGTCTGCTCCCCGGCCAGCGTTCTCACGGTCATATGCTCATTCTCGTGGGGGACTCGATAGCCGGTTATCGGCAACCGGCTCGAAACCGCGAGCGGGTCTGTTGGAATTGGACGTGCGATCCATGGCATCAGGCAATCCTCAGTTCGGCATCGTTTGACATTTCGCGTTGCTCGTGACCCGACGCCTGGTCGGGCCGCGCAATCCACCGCTCGAGAACTTCTGCCAGAACCTGTGAGCGGACAGGCTTGCTGACGTAGTCGTCCATCCCGGAAGCCAGACAGCGCTCGCGGTCGCCGACCATCGCATGCGCCGTCATCGCAATCACCGGCGTGTGGTACCCGGCGTCGCGCTCACGGCGGCGCAGCTCAGCGGTCGCCTCGTAACCGTCGACATCGGGCATCTGGCAGTCCATGAGCACTGCGTCGTAACGCTGCATGGACAAGGCCTGAAGCGCTTCACGGCCATCGTTGACGACGTGGACGTGATAGCCGCACCGCTCAAGGACGCTGACCGCGACGACACGGTTGACCGGGCTATCCTCCACCACGAGCACCAGCGCACCGCGATGGTCGACCGGCGGACGGTGGCTCAACTGAGGGGCCGGAGCATGGGTATGGGCGCCGTGCTCTCTCGGCGGCTGAGCGATGCTGGCGGGCGCCTCTGCAAGCGGCAGCTCGAACCAGAAGCGGCTCCCCGCGCCGAGCTCGCTCTTTGCGCCGATCTCGCCTCCCATGAGCTCGACGAGCTCCTTGCTGATCGCGAGTCCGAGTCCGTTCCCGGAGTAGCGACGTGTGGTGGAACCATCGGCCTGTGTGAAGGGCTCGAACATTCGGTCGAGCTGGCTGGGATCGATCCCGATGCCTGTATCGAGAACTTCAAAACGAACTCGCTCGTCGTCCTCGGCGAGGCTGACGCGGACCGTGATGGTGCCTTCGACGGTGAACTTAACGGCGTTCGCTGTGATGCTCATCAGCACCTGGCGCACCCGCGTGCTATCGCCGCGAACACGGCGCGGCAGCCTGGGGTCCAGCTCCAGCTCCAGCTTTAGGTGCTTCGCAAGGGCCTCCGGCCTCGCCGGCGCGCACGCCTGGTCGATGGCCTCGTGCAGTTCGAACTCCCGCACATCCAGTTCGATCCGGCCCGTCTCGATCTTCGAGATGTCAAGAATGTCGTCGATGATCGCGACCATGTGCTGGCTCGAGCTCGCCACTTGGTCGGCGTAACGGCGCTGCTCGCGGTCGAGCTTGGTCGACAGAAGCAGCTCGTTCATCCCGATAACGCCATTCATCGGCGTGCGAATCTCGTGGCTGACATTCCGGAGGAACGCCGACTTCATGTTCGACGCCTCGACGGCCTCGTCGCGGGCACGCCGGTAGGCATCGTTCAGCTCGATCAGGCTTTCGAGACGCTGGCGCCGCTCGCGGGCAAAGAGCGCAACCAGGCCAAGTATCGGGAGCGGAGCGAGAGCTGCGATCGGTGAACGGTGGATCTCCTCCGCCACCAGGAGCGCGACGCCTGAGAGCGCGGCGTCGACGACATAGATCCAAGAGTCGGGCAGGAGTTCCGATGCCCGCGCTCCGACGCCGAGGCCAAGGCGGAAGGCAGCAACCGCAAAGTCCACCGCGAACTGCGCCACGAGCGCGGCGACGAGCAGCGCAGGCCCAGCATGCGACGGGGACACGCCAACAGACGCGAATAGTGCGACTGGACCCATTGCAAACCAAGCGTTGCCAATCGATTCCACGAGTCGGCTCGGTCTGGCCTTCCGTTGAAGGACGTCTGGGGCGCGCGCAGCGGTAAAACAGGCCACGACGGCGACTGGAACCAACGCGAGGGGAACCGTGAACAGGAGCGGCACAAAGGCAAGCTGGGTCGGCACGGTGAAGCCAAAGGGCGTGTCAATACGAATTCGCATTGCAATCACGAGCACGACCAGGCACGCGGCCGCCGGCACGAGGGAAAACGTGCCCGGCGGAACGGCACTCCAGATGGCGGCCGTTGCGGCCACGAATCCGACCCCCACCAATGCCTCCGCCAAGCGCTCGCGAGCCGTCATCACCGACTGCGGCCGCTGCAGCGTCTCGGCGAGGACGGCCTGTTCCTCGAGGGTAGGCTGGCCCAGCATCCGGGGCAATATCGGCGCTTTGCGCGGAAATCTTAAGGTTTGGCTGCCTTGGTCGATCGCCGCAACGTCTCGTGCGTTTTGGCTTCGCTCGTGCGTTGGGAGCGGATCCGCGCCGCGGAGGCGCGCGGCTGCGCGTCGGAGGACTTGGGCGCGGCGGCACGGCGCGAGTCGGTAGCGTCCGGCGCCAGACCACGATCGAATCGACGGAGCCGGCGGTGAACGGGAGCGCGAGATGTCGACGTCGCTGAGGGTCGCGGTGTTCGTGGCGGGTGTCGGCGTGAGCCTTGGCGCGAGCTGGGTGCTCGTGCAGCGTCTCGAGCGGGTCGGCAAGCGCTTCGGGTTCTCGGAGGCGCTGCTCGGGATGGTGGCGGCGCTCGCGGCCGATGCGCCTGAGATCACGACCGCGATCACGGCTCTGCTCCACCACGATCGACGGATCGGAGCGGGCGTCGTGCTCGGCTCGAACGCGTTCAACCTCGCTGCGCTGCTCGGCCTCGCCGCACTCGTCGGCGGCACGATCGTGCTTCACCGCCGCGTCGTTCTGATGAACGGCGCGGTCGCCGTTTGGGTCGCGGCCCTGACGCTTCTAGCTGTGCTCGGGTCGTTGTCGGTCATCCTCGTGCTGGCGCTCGTCCTTGCCGTGTTCGTGCCCTATCTGGTTCTTCTGGGCGCGGGCGGCGCCATCGCCCGCCGCCTGCGCGTTCCCGCCGGCGCCGCCGCGTGGCTCGCGCAGGCCGTTGGCGAGGAGGAGTTGGAGCTCGAGGACGCGATCCATCCAAGCCGGGGCGGGCCGCGCGACGGCGCGCTCGCGTTGCTCGCGCTCGCGGTCGTCGTTGGTGCCAGCGTCGCGATGGAGCAGACCGGCGCCGCGCTCGGAAAGCATTGGGCGCTCGCGCCGATCCTCGTGGGTGGCCTCGTTCTCGCATTCGTCACGAGCCTGCCCAACGCCGTCGCGGGTATCTATCTCGCCGCGCGAGGCCGCGGCGCAGCCGCTCTCAGCACGGCGCTGAACAGCAACCTGCTGAACGTGATCGCGGGCCTGCTGATTCCCTCGACGATCATTGGGCTCGGTTCATCCTCATCTGAGACGAACCTCGTGGCGCTCGCCTACGCCGCCATAACCGTGCTCGCCCTCACCACCGCCTACCTCGACTCCGGCCTGCGCCGCGCGGCAGGAGCAGCGATCGTCGCAGCGTACGCGGCCTTCGTCGCAGCCCTCATCGCCGGCGCGTAGCGCCTCGCCGGCACGGCCGACCCCACCTCCCGAACCCAAGGCCGCAAAGCGCCACAAGACCAAGCCCCACACCAAGCTCCCGCCAACGAATCCGGTCCTCGCGAAGGCGGCCCCAGAGGCATCCACTCCACCACGTACAACCAAACACCCGCGTTCTTGTCCACGCAGGCAGCACGCCGCCTGCCCCGGCCAGCGACAATGTGCGGATGGGTGCAACCGAGCATCAGCTGACCAACTGCTTTGACGAGGTCTTTGCCGACGACGGCAGCTGCCGTGAGCATGCGCAGGCGCTCGTCACGGAGATCGAGCGGCTGGGGAGCGAGCGGTTGGTCGCGGCGGGCCAGTTGCGCGACGCGCTGTTCATGCGCCAGGGGATCACCTTCGACCTGACGACCACCGAGGGCGCGGTCGCCGACCGCCCGTTCCCGCTCGACCTGGTGCCGCGGATCATTCCCGCGTCGGAGTGGAACACGATCAAGCGCGGCCTCGCGCAGCGCATCCGCGCGCTCAACCACTTCGTCGCGGACGTCTACCACGAGCGCGAGATCGTGAAGGCTGGGATCGTGCCGTGGACGCTCGTCGCGAGCCGCTCGCATTTCGCGCGCGCCGCCCACGGGATCCGCCCGCCGGGCGGCATCTACACGCACATCGCCGGCTGCGACCTGGTGCGCGACGCGGACGGCACGTGGAAGGTGCTGGAGGACAACGTCCGCACGCCGTCGGGGATCTCCTACATGCTCGAGAACCGGATCGCGATGACGAGGCTGATCCCCTCGCTCTTCGCCTACTATCGCGTTCGCCCGATCGACGAGTACCCGGCGCTGCTGCTGGCGTCACTGAAAACGGTTGCCCCGGGCCCTGAAGGCGAGGCGACTGTGGTCGTGTGGACCCCGGGGCCCGCGAACAGCGCCTATTTCGAGCACGCGTTCCTTGCCCGCCAGATGGGCGTCGAGCTGGTCGAGGCCTCGGACTTGGTGGTCCGCGACGACGTCTGTTACATGCGCACCACGAACGGCCTGGCGCGGGTCAGCGCGATCTACCGGCGCTTGGACGACGCCTTCATCGACCCGCTGGAGTTCCGTCCCGACTCGCTGCTCGGTGTCCCGGGCCTGGTCCGTGCTTACCGTGCCGGGACGGTCGCGATCGCGAACGCGATCGGCACGGGCGTCGCCGACGACAAGGCGATCCATTACTACGTCCCCGAAATGATCCGCTTCTATCTCGGCGAGGAGCCGCTGCTCGAGAACGTGACGACCTATCTGCTCGACGATCCTGAGCATCTCGAGCATGCGCTCTCGCGGATCGACGAGCTGGTCTTCAAGCCGACCGGCGAGTCGGGCGGTCGCGGCGTCGTGATCGGCCCGCACGCGGAGGAGCCGCGCCTGCGCACCCTGGCGGCAACGGTTCGCGCCGATCCTTCGCAGTGGATCGCGCAAGAGCTGGTGCATCTCTCGACGGTCCCGACGGTGCAGGGTGACGGCACCCTCTCCTCGCGCCACGTCGACCTTCGCCCGTTTGCGATCTTCGGTGAGCAGATCCGCATCGTTCCGGGCGGGCTCACCCGCGTCGCGCTCGAGCAGGGCTCGATGGTCGTCAACTCCTCGCGTGGCGGCGGTTCCAAGGACACCTGGGTGCTGGCGGACGACGACGACGTCGCGGCGCCTGAGCCGCAAAGCCAGGTTCCGTTCGCGCCGCCCGCCCTGCCCGACCTGCGCCTCGGCTCGTGGACCGGCCAGGCGCAGCAGCAGCAACAACAGCGGCAGAGCTGAGCGGTGCTCGCACGGATCGCTCACGAGCTGTTCTGGCTCGGGCGCAACGTCTCGCGCGCCGAGCACACCGCGCGCCTGATCGACGGCGTCTTCCAGGCTGACGTGCAGGCCTACCACGAGGACCCCTCCGGCGTGACGCTCTCGTGGGACGCGGTGCTGGCGATCATGGGCTCGACCGCAACGACCGACCACAGTCGCGCTTCGCGCGACGAGACCGTCGCGCTTCTGTCGACCGACTTCGAGAACGTCAACTCGGTCGTCGCGTCAGTCGCGCGCGCGCGCGAGGGCGCTCGCACGGTGCGCGACGTGATCAGTGCCGAGATGTGGGAAGCGATCAACGCCTTCCAGCTCGGTCTTGGCGAGGCGTCGATCGGCGTCACCGGCTACGCCGGTCCTTACACGTTCGTCTCCTACGTCAAAAGTCGCGCCGCTCTCTTCTGGGGCGTTGCCGCACGCACGATGCTCCGCGACGAGGCCTATGCGTTCCTCGACGCCGGCGGGCGCTTCGAAGGCGCGGACATGGTTCTGCGGATGCTGCGCGTCGCTCTCCCCGCTCCCGGCGAGTCCGCCGACCAGCACGGCTTCAGCCTTCACGACGGCCAGGCCCTCGCGTTGCTTCACGCGGTCGGTGGCCTGCAGGCCTACCGCCGAGCGTCGGCGAGCGCCCCGAGCGCCGCAGCGGTCGCGAGCTTCCTGCTCTACACGTCGAGCTACCCGGATTCGGTCAGCGCGTCGATCGCGGCGGTCCGCGAATCGCTGCTCCTGGCCGATCATTCGCCGCGCACGTCGGACCCGGTGCTGCGCCTTTCGCGACTGCTCGCCGATCTTGGCTTCCGCGGTCGCACCGGCGCCGGCGACGGCAGCCTGCTCGAGGTGTGCGAGATCGTCGGTGGTGAGCTGACGCTCGTCGATAGCGACATCTCCGAGCGCTACTTTGGCGGGGTCACGCCAGCCGAGCGGATGATGACCGCCTGATGCATTTCTCGATCCACTACGTAACCGAGTATCTATACGCCGCTCCCGTCAGCGACAACCTGAACGCGCTCCGGGTCCGCCCGGCGACCACCGCTACGCAGCGCTGCGATGAGTTCCACGTCAGGATCGACCCGGAGACCCGCCTCGGCCGTCACGCCGACTATTTCGGCACCGAGGTGATCGAGTTCGGGATCTCCAAGCCCCACAACTCGCTGACGATCGACGTCCGCGCCCGCGTCGTCACCTCCGATCCGGCGCAGGCGCCCGACCCGGCATGGGCTGAGCTCGACTCGCCGGCCTATCTGGAGGCGGCGGGCGAGTACCTGCTGGCGAGCATCGCCGAGCCACCGCAGCGCACGCTCGCCGAGTGGAACCACATGCGCGAGCAGCCCTCGCCGCTCGACGCGGCGCTCGCGCTCTGCGAGCACATCCCCGACCGGTTCGCCTACCGCCGCGGCGCGACCTACGTCGGCTCGACGGTCGCCGACCTGCTCGACATCGGCGCCGGCGTCTGCCAGGACTTCGTACACCTCGCGCTGATCCTGCTCCGCCACACCGGCATCGCCGCGCGTTACTGCTCCGGCTACCTGTTCGCCGCCCCGACCGACGGCGGCGATGACTCGGTCGAGGTGGACACCCACGCCTGGCTCGAGATCCTGCTGCCCTCGAGCACCGGCCGCGGCGAGCCGGCCTGGGTCGGCCTGGACCCGACGAACCGCGTGCCCGCGAACGAGCAGTACGTGAAGATCGGCCACGGCCGCCACTACGACGACGTGCCGCCGATCAAGGGTGTGTACCGCGGTGGCCCCTCGGACCTGCACGCCAGCGTCGTGATGACGCGCCTGGACCCCGCAACGACGGCGAGAGCCTGAGTTCTGTGGGTTCCGGTGCTCGCATGCGAGCACCGGCCGGTCGGTACATGTACCGACCGGGGCCTCGGCGCATGCGCCGAGGCCTAGCTGGGTAGGACTGCGCGTCCCACACCGGGTGGCTGGGAGAATCCCGCTCCGGAACCCGACCGCGTTCCCCGAGCCTGCCGATGCGTCGACCCAAAGCCTTCAGACCGTTTGCTCTCGCCGTCGTGGCGTGCCTGTGCGTCGCGGCCCCCGCGCTCGCCGATGGGCCCGCCGGAGCGCCTTCGCCGAGCTGCCTGCCGGCGAGCCTTGACGCTTCGGCGCGACTGGCGGGAACGCCGCTCCTGGTCAGTCCGATGCCGGGCTCGGCGGACGCGACGGTGGAGAACCAGATCAGCTTTCTCGGCGCGCCGGCCGCGGCGATCGGGGCGCTGGCGGTCAGCGGCAGCTTGAGCGGGCCGGTCGCGGGGTCGCTCGAGGCCTATTCGCAGGGTGATGGCGCGAGCTTCGTCCCGGCGGCGCCGTTGCTGGCGGGGGAGACGGTGTCGGTCGCGGGGATCTACATGGGCGCCGGCGGCGCTGTCCAGTTCAGCTTCAGCTTCACGGTTGCGAGCACCGACCCGATCGCCGAGCTCCCGGAGCACGGACGGACGACGGGGGCGCCCGGGACGGTCCTTCATTTCAACTCCGAGCCGTCGGTGACGCCGCCGCGGATCGAGGTCTTCCACGACTCGCCCGCCGCGGCGAGCGGCGGCGACATCTTCCTGTCGGTCTACCCAGGGCCGGGCGAGACGGGCCCGGAGATCATGGCCCCCGACGGCCGGCTCGTCTGGTTCCTGCCGCTCGCGACCGGCACGTTCGCCACGAACCTGCGCGTGCAGAGCTACGCGGGCCGGCGCGTCCTCACGTGGTGGCAGGGAGCGATCAGCCATCACGGGTTCGGGCTCGGGGAGGGCGAGATCTACGATGACCACTACCGTCCGCTCGCGACGGTCGCTGCGGGTAACGGGCTCGCGGAGGATCTCCACGAGTTGCAGCTGACGCCACAGGGGACGGCGCTGATCACCGCCTGGAAGCCGATCTTCTGCGATCTGCGTCCGGCGGGCGGTGCGGGCGACGTCGCGCTCTATGACCCGGTGATGCAGGAGATCGACGTGGCGAGCGGGCTCGTCGAGTACGAGTGGGATTCGCTCGATCACGTGCCGCTCAGCGACTCCTACGTGCCGGTCGCTCAGGCCAGCGTGCCGTGGCCGTGGGACTGGTTTCACATGAACTCGATTGAGCTCGAGAGCGACGGAAGCTGGCTGATCTCATCGCGCGACACGTCAACCGTGTTCGACGTCGACTCGAGCACCGGCCAGATCGTCTGGCGGCTCGGCGGGCGACAGTCGAGCTTTCGGATGGGACCCGGGGCGGAGTTCTCCTGGCAGCATGACGCCCGCCGGCTCTCGAGCGGCCTCTACACGCTGTTCGACAACGGCGGGCCACCGTCCAAGCGCCCCCATTCGCGCGGCCTGATTTTGGCGCTCGACCTGCGCCGGCGGACCGCGAGCCTCGTGCGCCAGCTGCTGCCGCCCTCGCCGCTGTGGGCGCAGACGCAGGGGGACGTCCAGCTCCTCCCGAGCGGGGATGCCTTTGTCGGCTGGGGCGACATCGGCGAGATCTCCGAGATCAGCGCGAGCGGCAAGACCCTTTACGTCGCTCATTCGCCACGCGACACGCAGATCTACCGCGCTCTCCGCTTCTCCTGGTTCGGCGAGCCCGCGACGCCCCCCACGCTCGTCGCGCGGCCGACCGCGACCGGTCCGACGACGCTTTATGCAAGCTGGAACGGAGCGACGAACGTCGTCGGCTGGCGGGTCTTCGAGGGGCGCAGCGCCACGCAGCTCATGCCTTATTACATCGCTCGCGCGAGCGGCTTTGAGACCAAACTGGTCGCGCCGCGCCGCGCCGCCTTCGCCTGCGTCGAGGCGATCGGCCGCAACGGTCACCTCATCGGCACCTCGCCGGTGCTCGCGCTGAGGCCTGTTGCTGCGCCGCGCCGAGGGCATCCTGCGTAGCGAGGACGCCGGGCGCAGAGGGACGCTGTCACGGGCTCCGGCGGGCGCGGTGGCGGTGGCGCCGGCCGCCGGCGGGCGCGGTGAGGAGCCGAAGGTCAGGCCCGCCGACGCGCTGATCCTGATGGTCTGCCAGAGCTCGCAGTCGCTCGTGATTGGTGGGGTCGCGCTGTTCTTGCCGCTGATCCGCCACGACCTCCACATCACCTTCGCGCAGGCCGGGACGCTCGACGCGGCCTCGACGCTCGTCTACGCGCTGATGCAGATCCCATCCGGCCTCCTGGCCGACCGCCTCGGGCCGCGGCGCCTCTTCATCGTCGGCCTCGCGGGCGTCGACCTGCTCGCACTCTCGTTCTCGCTACAGCGCGGCTACCCTGGGCTCGTCGCAAACCAGGCGCTGACCGGCTTCTTCCGGGCGTTGATCTTCGCCCCGGGACTGCTCCTGATGAGCCGCCTCTTCCCGCCGCGGCGGCGGGCGACGGCGATGGGGCTCTATCTCGCGGGCGGGGTTTCCTCGAGCGTCTTCCTGAACCTGCTCGGGCCTGTGCTCGTCGGACCGCTGGGCTGGCGCGGAAACTTCGAGCTGTTCTCGGCTCTGGGGATCGTTGCGCTCGTCGTTTTCCTGCGCCGCCCGCGGGGGCCGCAGCCGCCCGCCGCCGGGGTCCCGGTCTCGCTGCGCGAGGCTCGCGCCCTGCTGCGTCGGCGCTCGCTGTGGCTTGTCGCGGTCATCCAGTACGTCCGCCTCGCGGTCGTGTTCGGGATCAGCGTCTGGCTCCCCACCTATGTGGTGCTCGAGCGCCACTACTCACTCACGGTGGCTGGGCTGCTGGTCGCGCTGGGCGCGGCGGTGACCGCGCCGTCGAACCTGATCGGGGGGTTCATCTCGGACCGGCTCGGCCGACCGGTCCTCGTGATCGGCTGCTCGCTCACGGCGCTCGGGCTGAACCTGCTGCTGCTCGCCCATTCGCACAGTCTCGCGACGCTGATCGTCGCCGTCGTCATCAACGCGACCTTCTCGCAGCTCTACTTCGGGCCGCTCTTTGCGGTTCCGATCGGGATGTTCGGCCTTCGCAACGCGGGCTTCATCAGTGGCTTTGGCAACGGCTTCGCGAACCTCGGCGCCTTCACGTTCATCTACGCGCTGGGCGCGATCAAGGACGCAACCGGCGCGTTCACGGCTGGCTTCTACGCGATCGCCGTCGCCTGCGCGGTCGGCGTGTTGGCGTCACTCGCACTGGCCCGCGAGCGCCGGCGCCGTCCCGACCCATTAGCGTCCCGTTGATGCGAACCTGGTTGAGCGCGACGGTGGTTCTCGTGTCGGGCATCGTCGCGGGCGTCCTGTGGAGCGCCGCCGGCGCGAGCTTGGATTCGTGGAGCGCCGCGACGACGATCCCGAGCTGCGCGACCGCCACCCAGCCGAAGGTCGTCTTCCCGTTCAGCGCGCCGAACGTACGCAGCGGCCCGGGGGCGATCCTCTGGCTGAGCTCCGGGCAGGGTTGCGCCGGCGCCGTGACGACGATCGAGGCGGCGTCGATCGGAGCCGGCGATCAGCCAGGGGCACCGCGCCCGCTGCTCGGCGGCGCGGCGGCACAGCGCAGCTTCGTCGCGCCGCTGGCGGCGATCGGCACGACCGAGGGCAACGTGATCGCGATTGCCGGCCAGGCCGGGACGAGCGTGCTCGGTGCTCCCGAGGCGGTCGCGAGCGACGGCCCGCTGAGCGCCCCGGTCGAGCGTCTGCGCTCGCTCGGCGGTCCGGATTCGCTCGTCGCGACGATGAACGGCTTCATCGGCGACGCCGATGTCGCGACCGTTGCGCCCGCGCCCGGTGGCGGCTATGAGATCGTGCTGCGGGCCCAGCGCCACTATGCGCGCAGCTTCAGTGGTCGCCGCGTGCTCCCGGTCGGGAGCGCGAAGGTGACGGCGCTCGCGCTCGGCATGGACTTCCGCGCCGACCGGCTCGTCCTCTGGGTGGCGGGCGGCGAGCTCTACGCGCAGTACGTCTCCAACGAGGGCCGCATCTACCCCCGCCAGACGCTCGGCGCCAGCGGGTATCGCCCGCAGGTCGCGGCGGTCGTGAGCGACGATCGCCGCGCATTTGTGCTCTGGACGGTCGAGCCGCCGCCCGACCAGAGCGCTCCGACACGCGTCCTGCTCGCCCACTCGGGGTTCGGTCCAACGTTCCACGGCGCCCAGACCCTCGCTTCGTTCACTGAGCCGGCCGGCGTGCGGCTGACCCCAGGCGCGGTCGCTGCCGAACGCCTTTCGGGTGAGGGGGTCGCGTTGCTCTGGCCCGCGATGGTGGGCGGCAACTACGTGATCGACGCCGCCGGCGCCACGCAGAGCGGCGCGCTGCCGCCCTCGACGATTGCGTTGGCCGGCGCGGACGTCCGGCTCGGCGCCGTCGCAACCGGCCCCGCGAACGAGGTTGTCGTGATCGCGGCGAGCGCGCCGCGAACCGCGAGCGGGTTCGATCAATCTCAGCAGCAGCTGCTCGCCACGCGCAGCAACGAGGTGCGAACGCCGAACGGCCTCGGGCTGGGCCCGCTCGAGGTGATCGCGCCCGCGGGGCCCAACACCGATCCGTCGGTGTCGGTCGATCCGTCCAACGATACCGCGGTCGCGGCGTGGCAGACACTTGTTGGCGGCGTGGCGAAGGTCGCCTATGCGATCGGCGCCGGAGCCACCACGAGAGGCGGGTAGGAAGTGACGCGATGCCCCGGCCGCGGCACCGTCTCAGCTCCCCGCGGACTTCTGGGCGTCGGCCGCCGCGTGCTGACGGGCGAATGTCGCGGCGACGATCAGCCCGAACGCGAACCCGCCGATGTGGGCGTAGTAGGCGACGCCCGCCCCGCCGCCGAACGGCGTCGAGACCCCGAGCGCTCCGAGCACACCGTCGAACACGAGCCAGGCGAGCAGCATCGTCCACGCCGGCAGGTCGACGAGCGTAAAGAAGAACACGAGCACGACGATCGTGAGCACGCGCGCGCGCGGGTAGAGAACGACGTAGGCACCGAGCACTCCCGCGATCGCACCGGACGCCCCGAGCGTCGGGTCCGCCGAGCCGCTGGCAACCGCGACCTGGAGGGCGAGCGCTGCGAGACCGGCGAGCAGGTAGAAGCACAGGTAGCGCGCGCGCCCGAGGCGGTCTTCGACACTCGTGCCGAAGATGGCGAGGAACAGCATGTTTCCGGCGAGATGGAAGATGTTCGCGTGCAGGAACATCGCGGTAAACGCGGTCTCCCAGGTCGCCGGCTGCGGCCCGGCCGAGCCGGCGACGTGCGGCTGGCCCGAGCACAAGACCGCCTGCCCGAGCCCAGCGAGGCCGACCGCGCAGTGCTGACCCCAGTGGCTGAACTCGTAGGGGATCGAGCCGTAGCGGATGATCGTCGACGCGGTCGGCCCGTCGATCAGCGAACCGCCGCCGCGGATCGCGAGCAGGTACGCGAGCACGTTCGCGGCGACCAGTGCGAGCGTGACGAACGGAAAGCGCGCAAGCTTCACCGAGTCCTTGAGCGGAATCACGGCGTCCCCTCGCCGCAGCGCATCTCCACGCCCGAGCGTCCGGCCGACCTCGCCGATCGCGCCGCACTGGAATCTGCCATCGCTACATTCTGCTGGCGGCGCCGACGGCCAGCTTTGTCGGCCGCTGAAGGTGAGGCGGTTCGCGCGCGCGGCGCGCACATACGGTGCTGTCTTGACTGAGCGACTCTTGATCGACTACGGTTGCTTTGTGGCCTGGAGGGTGGTTTTCGCTCGCAATCAATCTCCGGCGGGCGAGCGATCGCTTCCCCGTTGAGCACTGCGCGCGCCTACGCCGCTGTCGATCTCGGCGCTGAGAGCGGCCGCGTCGTCGTCGGGCGCCTGGACGGGAACCGGGTCGAGCTCGAGGTCGCCCACCGTTTCACCAACCGCTCGGTGGCGCTTCCCGACGGGCTGCACTGGAACCTCCTGAGCCTGTTCTCCGACACGCTCGAGGGACTTGGTCGCGCTGCGGCGATCGCGCCCTTGAGCGGCATCGGAGTCGACGCTTGGGGCGTCGACTATGCGCTCCTCGACGGCTCCTCACGCGTCCTCGGGCTTCCCTTCCATTACCGCGATCCGCGCACCGACGGAATGGTCGAGCGCGTGCACGAGCTCGTCAGCCGTGAGGAGCTCTACTCGATCACCGGCATCCAGACGATGCCGATCAACACGATCTTCCAGCTGATGGCCGACAGCTCGCACCCCGCGTCGCGCGTCGCCGAGCGACTCGGGCTCGTCCCCGATCTCTTCGGCCTGTGGCTGACCGGCGAGCTCGCCAACGAGGTGACCGCGGCGTCGACGACCGGACTTCTCGACGCCAGCACCGGCGGCTGGGCGCGCGGAATCGTCGAGCGGCTCGGATTTCCGGCCGGACCGTTCTCCGGCGATCCGGTCGACCCCGGAACGCGCCTTGGCGAGGTCCTCGCTCACCATGGCGACGTGGCGGGCGGCGCGGCGGGGGTCGCGGTCTGGACGGTGGCCGCGCACGACACGGCATCGGCCTTTGCGGCGACGCCGATCAGCAGCGACCGCGCGGCGGTGCTCTCCTCGGGCACCTGGTCGCTGCTCGGGGCGGAGGTCACGACCCCGCGGCTCGGCGCCGACGCGGCGGCTCTCAACCTGACCAACGAGCGCGGGATCGATGGCACGATCCGCCTGCTGCGGAACGTCATGGGCCTTTGGCTGCTCCAGGAGTGCCGGCGCTGCTGGGCTCTGGCCGGGACCGACCGGGGCTACGCCGAGCTCCAGTCGCTGGCCGGCGCGGCGCGAGCCGACGTGGCGCTGTTCGATCCCGACGAAGCCGAGCTGCTGCGGCCAGGCGACATGCCGGCGCGGATCGAGGCGCTCTGCCGCTCGCACGGTCAGACCGCGCCGGCGGGCGCCGGCGAGACGGTGCGCTCGATCTTCCTCTCGCTCGCGTGCAAGTACCGGCTCGTCCTCGAACGCCTTCAACTGGTCGTCGGTCACCGCTTCGATGTGATTCACGTCGTCGGCGGCGGCGCCCGCAACGAGCTGCTCTGCCAGATGACTGCGGACCTCACAGGCCTGCCGGTGATCGCCGGACCGGAGGAGGCGACCGCGCTCGGCAACGTCCTCGTCCAGGCCCGCGCCGGCGGCGATCTCGGCGGCTCGCTCGCCGATCTGCGCACGGTTGCGGCCGCGTCGGTGACGACCGTCACCTTCGAGCCCTCGGACAGCTCCGAGGCAGACGACGTCTACGCTAGATTCCTCGCCGTGACCGGCCTCGGCGAGGAGCATCCACAGCCGGTTGTGAGCCAATGACCGATACCTCCGCATATGACCAGCTCGCCGCCCGCCTGCGTGACGGCGGCCACGACCTCGACGGCGTCGAGCGCGCACTCGCGGCATTCGACGTCGAGACCCCCTCTTGGGGATACGGCGATTCCGGGACGCGCTTCGGCACCTTCCGCCAGGCGGCACGGCCGCGGAACGTCTTCGAGCGTCTCGACGACGCGGCGGAGGTGCACCGACTGACCGGCTCCGCGGGCGCCGTCGCGCTCCACTTCCCGTGGGATCAGGTCGACGACTACGCGGTGCTCCGCCGCCACGCGACCGATCTCGGCCTGCGCATCGGCGCGGTCAACCCCAACCTCTTCCAGGACTACGACTACCGCCTGGGGTCGATCGCCAATGCCGACCCGGAGATTCGTCGCAAGGCGGTCGTACATCTGCTCGAATGCGTCCAGATCGCGACCGAGCTCGAGTCGACCGCCCAGTCGTTGTGGCTTGGCGACGGCACGAACTACCCTGGCCAGGACGACCTCGCCTCGCGTCACGAGCGAGTCATCACAGCGCTCCAAGAGGTCTACGCCGCACTTCCCCCCGAGCAGGAATACCTCGTCGAGTACAAGTTCTTCGAGCCCGCGTTCTACGCGACCGACATCGCCGACTGGGGCTCCGCGCTCCTGATCTGCCAGGCGCTCGGGGACCGCGCAAGGGTCCTCGTGGACATGGGCCACCACGCCCAGGGGACCAACATCGAGCAGATCGTCGCCCTGCTGACGGGCCAGGAGCGCCTCGGCGGGTTCCATTTCAACGACCGCAAGTACGCCGACGACGACCTGATCCTCGGCTCGGTCAACCCGTTCGCGCTGTTCCTCGTCTTCTGTGAGTTGCTCGGCACCGGCCGGCCGCTCCCGCGGTTGACGATCGACCAGTCCCACAACGTCGAGGAGAAGGTCGAGGCGATGGTGCTCAGCATCGTCACGCTGCAGGAGACCTACGCCAAGGCGCTGCTCGTCGATCGCGCCGCACTGCATACGGCCCAGCTCGCCGGCGACGTGCTCGGCGGGCATGAGGAGCTGTTGCGCGCCTACGCGACCGACGTCAGACCGCTCTGCGCAAAGGTGCGCGTCGAGCGCGGCGCCAGCGAGGACCCGATCGCCGCGCTGCGCGCGTCAGGTTACGTCGCGCGCATGGCGGCCGAGCGGGGCGGCGGCGTGAGCGCCGATGCGCCCGCCGGCTACGCGAGCTAGAGCTGACGTTGGATCGCTTCGCCGGCGGCGTCGGCGCCGGTGAGCACTCGCACCTCGGCGTTTGAGCGCTCGAGCAGCTCTCGCTGCTCGGGTGTGATGTCCGTCGCGAGGACGATCGCGATCTGCGACAACGACGCGATCGCCGTTAGCCCGCGGGCGTGAAGCTTCGAGCTGTCGATCAGCAACACCGATTCACGTGCGTGCTCGATCATCGTCCGCTTGACGTCCGCCTCGAGCGGATCCGCGTCGGTGATCCGCTCCCCGTTCACCACGCCCTTGACGCTCAGGAACAGGCGGTCCGCGTAGTACTCGGTCACTGTGCGGGTCGCGCCGGCGCCGACGAAGGACCGAGTCAGCGCCCGGAGTGTGCCGCCGACACCGATCAGCTCAACGTTTGGCCCCGCCTCGGCGGCGAGTAGCGTCATCACGGGCAGGCTGTTGGTGAGAACCGTCGTCGCTATTCCCACCTCGATCATCCGCCGCGCCACGTAGTGGCTCGTGCTCGACGAGTCGAGGAAAACGGTCTCGTGCGGGTTCAACAGGTCTACCGCAGCCCGCGCGAGCCGCTGCTTGGCGGCGGCGTCGACCTTCATCCGGCGGTCGAACGAGTCCTCGTGCCCCGCGAGCGTCGGCAGTACGGCGCCACCGTGCGTTCGGCGGGCGAGTCCGCGCCGCTCGAGCTCGTGCAGGTCGCGTCGTGCGGTCATCGCCGAGATGCCGAACTGCTCCTCGACCTGGGCCACGGTCACCGCCCCGGTGGCGAGCAGCAGGTCGGCGATCGACCGCCGGCGGTCCTCGGGAATCGCCGGGGCTGCCCGCCCCTGCCTGCTGTCGATCGGTTGAGGCTCGATCGGCGTCAGTGTAGTGGGCAATGCGCCGCCCGTGATCGTTTCCTGTGTCGCCGCGATGCGCTGGCGACGTACGCCACCAGCCGCCGTGCAGCTGTCGAATGCCGGTATCGCGGGCTCCGAAGGGAACCGGCGCATGCCCGAAGCGTTTGCGATAAGTTTGCGCTGCTGTGCGTATATGATCGAGTAGCGCGTCGGTCACTCATACTCCACCAGAATTGAGCGATCGAACGTGCATGATCGGCCCGGGATTCCTACCGGGATGGGGATGGACGGGGTTGTTGAGGGAGCCAGAGGGAGGATGTCACCGGTGGAGCGGTTCCGGTTGCAGTACCCAGCCGTGGTCTCGATGACCGCGCCAAAGGCCGCCGCCCGCAAGGCCGGCGGTAAGTCTGGCCGTGCGCCGAGCGCCGTGGCGGCGATCGCCGTCGAGCATGCTCAGGTGTCGTTTGGCGCTGTCCGCGCGCTCGTCGACGGCACGATCGCGCTCTACCCCGGAGAGGTCCACGGCCTCGTCGGCGAGAACGGCGCCGGCAAGTCGACGCTCGTCAAGATCCTCGGCGGAGTGCACGTCCCCGACGCCGGCCGCCTGCTGATCGGCGGAACGCCGACAGTGCTTCGCAACCCGTCCGCGGCGCTCGACGCCGGGATCGCCGTGATCTACCAGGAGCCGACGCTGTTTCCCGACCTCAGCGTCGCCGAAAACGTCTTCATGGGCCGCCAGCCGCGCCGCGCCGGTCGCCGGATCGACCGCCGCGCGATGGAGCGCCAGGTGCTCGCCGTGCTCGAGCGCCTCGGTGTGCGGCTCGACCCGGGCCGGCTCGCGCGCGGCCTTTCGATCGCCGACCAGCAGATCATCGAGATCGCCAAGGCGCTCACGCTCGACGCCAAGGTGATCGTCATGGACGAGCCCACCGCCGCCCTCTCGGCGGCCGAGGTGTCCCGCCTGTTCCGGGTCGTCGAGGCGCTCCGCCTTGACGGCGCCGCGATCCTCTTCATCTCCCACCGCCTCGACGAGGTCTTCGAGGCGTGCCAGTGGATCACCGTGATGCGCGACGGGCGCTGGGTTCTGACCAGCCGCTCCGAGGATCTGACGCCTGACGCCCTGGTGCGCGCGATGGTCGGGCGCGAGCTGGTCGAGCGCGAGTCCGGCGCGGCCGCAAAGCTCGGCGACCCCGTGCTCCAGGTCGACCGGCTCACCAGCGAAGGAACGTTCGTCGACATCAGCTTCGAGGTGAGGGCCGGCGAGATCGTCGCGCTCGCGGGCCTCGTCGGCGCCGGTCGCAGCGAGGTCGCGCGTGCGGTGTTCGGTGTCGACCGCTACGACGCGGGGGGTGTGCTGATCTCCGGCAAGCCGCTCAAGGTCGGCTCGCCGCGAGCCGCCATGGATGCGGGCATCGGGTTCGTGCCGGAGGATCGCCGCCAGCACGGGTTGGTGATGGCCGAGACGATCGAGCGCAACATCGTCCTCGCCTCACTCGGCCGGCTCGCGCGCCACGGCATCGTTCCGCGCCGAGCGGCGCGGGCGTTCGCGACCGACTGGGCGTTGCGCCTGCAGATCAAGTACGGGCGGCTGTCGGATCCGGTCGCGACGCTCTCCGGCGGCAACCAGCAGAAGGTGGTGCTCGCGAAGTGGCTGAGCCGCCAGCCAAAGCTACTGATCGTCGATGAGCCCACGCGCGGGATCGACGTCGGGACGAAGGCCGAGGTCCACCGCCTGCTGGTCAACCTCGCCGCCGAAGGGGTGGCGGTCCTGATGATCTCCTCCGAGCTTCCCGAGGTGCTGAGACTGGCCGACCGCGTGCTCGTGATCCGCGAAGGCCGCCTCGTCCGCGAACTGTCACACGACGAGGCCAGCGAGGAGAGCGTCATCGCAGCCGCCGCCGGGGTGGCCGCATGACGACGCCGATGCAGAGCCTCGGGCGCGCCGCGCCGGCGGCGCGCGGCCATCAGATTGCCGAGACGCTCTCGCGGTTCCGCGGCGCGGCGATCGCCGCTGTGATCCTGGTCGTCTTCGGCGTGACATCGATCAAGAACTCGAGCTTCGCGGGCTCGGGGAGCATCCAGGAGATCCTCACCGGCTCCTCCCTCTTCATCCTGCTCGCGGTCGGTGAAACCGTCGTGATCGTGACGCGCAACGTCGATCTCTCGGTCGGGTCGACCCTCGGTCTCTCCGCGTTTGAGATCGGTGAGCTCTACGTCCACCACCCGCACATGTCGGTGTTCGTGGCGCTGCTCGTCGGCCTCGGCATCGGCGCCGCCTGTGGCGCCGTGATCGGATTCATCACGACCGTGTTTCGGGTTCCGAGCCTCGTCGTCACACTCGCGGCGCTCTACATCATTCGTGGCTACGTCAACATCATCGGCTCCGGCGTCCAGATCGAGCCGACATCCGTCCCGCACTCCTTCGTCTCGATCGGCTACAGCTCGATCCTCGGGATCCCCTGGCTGTTTGTGATTGTTGCCGGGGTCGCGCTGATCGCCGCCTACGGGATGCGCAACTTTCGCGCCGGCCGCGAGCTGTACGCGATCGGATCGAATCCCGACGCCGCGCAGCTCGCCGGCATTCCCGTCGCGCGTCGCGTGTTCGGAGCGTTCGTCATCAGCGGCGCGCTGGCAGGGCTCGCCGGAGCACTGTTCCTCGCCGAGTACGCGACGGTCGACGCGACCGGCGGCACCGGCTACGAGCTGATCGTGATCGCCTCGGTCGTGATCGGCGGCGTCGCGATCTTCGGTGGCAGCGGCAACGTGATCGGAGCGCTGCTCGGCGCGATCCTGCTACAGATCATCAACCAGTCGCTGGTCGCTGTCAGCGTCTCCCCGTTCTGGGATCAGGCGATCGCGGGGGCGCTGCTGCTCACGGCGATCGCCTTCGATCGACTGCTCGGCTTCCGTGCGAGCCGTGCGCTGCGTGCCAAGGAGGGCGCCGCCTATGTCGGCTGAGACTGTTTCCGGGACGCCGGCCGCCGGCCCGGCCAAGGGCGCGAAGGCATCGCCGGTGGATTGGCTGGGCTCGCTGCGCCGCTGGGAGCTGGCGCTCGTGCTGCTGTTCGGCGCGACGCTCGTCTTCGGCGCGTCCCAGTCCGGGGCGTTCATCACGACGACCACGCTCTTCTACGCCGGGCTGAACATGGGCCAGATCGCGATCATGGCGTTGCCGCTCACGCTGATCGTGATCACCGGCGAGATCGACCTGTCGGTTGCCGCGATGCTCGGCCTGTCGTGCACGGTCTTCGGCTACGCGTTTGCGCACGGGATCGACATCTACCTCGCGGCGCTGATCGCGCTTTCGGTCGGCGTCGTCGGCGGTTCGCTCAACGGCTTCCTTGTCACGCGACTCGGCCTCCCGTCGATCGCCGTGACGATCGGAACGCTGACGATGTTTCGCGGTATCGCCGAGGTGATCATCGGCCAGCAGGAGGCGACCGGATTCCCGACGTCGCTGACGGCGATCGGGGTGACCCCGATTCCGGGGACCAAGATTGCCTGGACGTTTGGGATCTTCCTCGCGCTGGCGATCATCTACGGCGGTGTGCTCCACATGACTCCGATCGGCCGCTCGCTGTACGCCATTGGACTCAATCGCGACACCGCGTTCTTCTCCGGCATCCGTGTGAACCGCATCAAGTTCACGCTCTACGTTCTGTCCGGCTTTGTCTGCGCGTTCGTCGGAATCCTCTACGCGTTGCAGAACGATGCCTCGCGCTACGACGCCGGGTTGGGGCTCGAGCTGAACGTCGTCGCCGTCGTGCTGTTCGGCGGGGTTTCGATCTTCGGCGGCCGCGGCACGATCATGGGCGTGGTCGTCTCGGTGCTCGTGGTCGGGGCGTTCACCGACGCCCTGACGCTGATCAACGTCAGCGCCGAGGCGCAGAACGTCGTCTTCGGCGTGCTTCTGCTCGTCAGCGTGCTGGTTCCCAATGGAGCCGACGGCTACAACCGCCTGCGCCGGCGCCTGCGCAGAGGCCGGTCCGGCGCGCCTCCCGGCTCGCCGGCGCCCGTGGCCGCCGTCGCCGAGGGCCCCGCCGCATGAGCCCGCGCGCGGCGCACCGGCGAAGCGGCTCGCACCCAACTTACCCCGATGCTTACCCAAACAACACAGGAGGAGTAATGAAGTCCATTCTACGAACGCGACGGGCCATGATCATGGCTCTCGCAGTCGTGGTCCTCGGCGCGGCTGCGAGTGTCGCAGCAGCAACGTCCGGCGGATCGATCAAGAGCGGTCTCGTCGTGTACTTCATCCCGAAGGACACGATCAACCCCTACGAAGTGATCGCCGACAACGGCGGCAAGACCGCGCTCAGCGCGCTCGGCGGCAGCGTCGTCGTGTCGAGCGGCACGGTTGACACAGCGGCGGCTCAGATCCCGTCGATTCAGGCAGCGATCCAGGCCAAGGCCAACGCGATCGTGATCGCCGGAAACGACCCGTCGGCTCTATGTCCGTCGCTCGCTCAGGCGCAGACGGCTGGTATCGCGGTGGTCTCGTTCGACTCGGACGTCACCTGCCCGAACCACCTGTTCATCAACCAGGCCAACACGCAGCAGATCGGTACCTCTGAGGTCGACCTGCTCGGCAAGGAAATCGGCTACAAGGGTCAGATCGCGATCCTCTCCGCCGCCGCCACGGCCACGAACCAGAACTCCTGGATCGTCTACATGAAGAAGGAACTCAAGAAGAAGAAGTACAAGGGCATGAAGCTGGTGTCGACGGTGTACGGGAATGATGATCCGGCCACCTCGCTCACCGTTCTTCAGGGCCTGCTGTCGGCTTACCCCCACCTGCGCGGCATCATCTCGCCGACGACGGTCGGGATCTCGACGGCTGCTCAGTACCTCGACACGCACAAGTCGCTGCTCAAGCACCTGACCCTCACGGGCCTCGGGCTGCCTTCGCAGATGAAGACCTATGTCAATGACGGCACGGTCAAGGCGTTCGAGCTGTGGAACCCGTCGAACCTCGGCTACCTGGCCGGCTACGCCGCGGCGTCTCTCGCCTCGAACGTGGTCACCATCTCGCCGGGCGCGACGTTCAAGGCCGGCATGCTCGGCAGCTACAAGATCCTGCCCGCCGCGGCAGGCACCGGTCCCTCGGTGGTCCTCGGGCCCCCGACGGTGTTCACGAAGGCGAACGTCAACAAGTTCAACTTCTAGGCACTGCGGTGATGGATTCCCGGGAGGCACGGTTGCCTCCCGGGAGCCATCCCGGTTGTTTCTCGCGATCAAAACGGAGGCTTTCGTCAGCATGAGATGGCGCGTCCAACCCAGGCCCCAGGTACCTACCGGGCCGTGGGCCGGTAGGGACGGGCGATGAGCGGCTCCGGCACGCCGGCCCTCGCCACGCCGTCGCTGGCCCGCGTCTCGCGGCCGGTGATCGGCCTCGTTGCCGGCGGCCTTGGTGCCTACTGGCCGCAGTTTCCAGATCTTCTGCCGGCGCTGCGACGCTCGGTCGCGGTGGTTGCCGAGCGCGTCGGCGGCTTCGATGCCGATGTCATCGATGCCGGCTTCATCTCAGACGCGCAGGAGGCAGCGCTCGCCGCCGAGCGACTGCGGGTCGCGGGCTGCGACCTGATCATCATGTTCCTCACCACTTACATGACCTCGAGCATGGTCGTGCCGATCGCTCAGCGTGGCGGCTCGGACGTGCTGCTGCTGAACCTGCAGCCGAGCGAGTCGATGGACCACGCCACGTTCGACACCGGTAAGTGGCTGGCCTATTGCGGCGCCTGCCCGCTGCCCGAGGTCGGCAACGCCTTCGAGCGTTGCGGTATCGCCTACCGCTCGGTGTCGGGCTACCTGTCCGACGAGCGCGCCTGGGCGAAGGTCGAGCGCTGGGTTCGCGCCGCCGGCGTGCGACGGGTTCTACGCAGCGGCCGCCACGGCTTGATGGGTCACCTCTACCCCGGCATGCTCGACGTCTCGACCGACCTGACGCTCGTCCCCGCACACCTCGGCGGTCACGTCGAGGTGCTCGAGTTCGACGATCTTCGCGTCCGTGTCGACGCTGTCAGCGACGAGGCCGCGGCCGCCAAGCTCGCGGAGACGAAGGGCACCTTCGAGTTTGCCGAGTCGGTCGACCCTGAGGACCTCGACTGGGCGGTGCGGGTCGCCGTCGGCCTCGAGGCGCTGGTCGCGGACTTCGAGCTCGACTCGCTCGCCTACTACCACCGTGGCCTGGACGGCGAACTGCACGAGCGGCTCGGCGCGGGCATGATCCTCGGCGCGTCGATGCTCACGGCCGCTCACGTGCCGGCCTGTGGCGAGTACGAGTTGCGCGCGTCGCTTGCCATGCTGATCATGGACCGTCTGGGCGCGGGCGGCTCGTTCTGCGAGATCCAGGCACTGAACTTCACCGACCGCGTCGTCGAGATGGGGCACGACGGTCCGGCGCACCTCGCGATCAGCGCGCGCCGACCCCTGTTGCGGGGACTAGGCGTCTACCACGGCAAGCGCGGCTACGGCGTGTCGGTCGAGTTCGACGTCTCGCACGGCCCCGTCACCGCGCTCGGCCTGACTCAGCTTCGTAACGGCAACTTCCGCCTCGTGGCGTCCGAGGGCGAGGTCGTCGCCGGCCCGCTGCTCGAGATCGGCAACACGACGTCGCGGGTCGACTTCGGCGGCGATCCCGGCGAGTGGTGCGATGCGTGGGCGGCAACCGCGGTCAACCACCACTGGGCGCTCGGCACCGGCCATCGCATCGACGAGCTGCGCGCGCTGTCAGACCTTCTCGCGATCGAGCTGGTGGTCGTGTGAGCAGGCCCGTGAGCTCAGGGGCGCAGCGCGGCGCAGGCGCACCGGCCTGCCCGCGAATGCGAACTCGCGTGATCATTTGTGATTGTATTGGGTGTGCGTCACGCTTCGAGCGGACAATTTCGCACCTGGCGCACACGAGCCGAACCACTTTTTCGCAATGACCCTGAGCGTTGACCCGTCCGTAGAGAATCGCTGGGAGGCCTCGCGCGTCGCCGGCGCGGACGATCTCGACGCCCTGGTGTACCGCTCGAATCTTCTGGCGTCCGACCGCTCGATCGTGAACTTCGGCGGCGGCAACACGTCCGTCAAGACGATCGAGCCGGACCACGCGGGCCGCAAGACGGCAGTGCTCTGGGTCAAGGGCTCGGGCAGCGATCTCGCGACGATCGGGCGGGCGGGCTTCACGGGCCTGCGGCTCGAGGAGATCATGCCGCTGCTGGACCGTGACGCGATGACCGACGAGGAGATGGTCTCCTACCTCGCTCGCTGCCAGCTCGATCCGGTGATGCCGCGTCCATCGATCGAGACCCTGCTGCACGCGTTCACGCCCTACCCGCACGTCGATCACACACACCCTGACGCGATCGGCGCGATCGTCGGAGCCACCGATGGGGAGCGGCTCGCCGAGGAGTGCTTCGGCGCCGACGCGGTCTGGATCCCCTACATCCGCCCGGGCTTCAGCCTCGCCAAGCTCGTCGGTGAAGCGCTGCGCGCAAACCCCCAGGCAAAGATCGTGCTGCTGGCCAAGCACGGGCTCGTCACCTGGGGCGAGACGGCTCCCGAGTCCTACGCATCGACGCTCGACGCGATCAATCGCGCGGCGGCCTTCGTTCGCGCTCGTGGCGACGGCACTGCCGCGTTCGGCGGTTGCGCCAGAGAGCCGCTGCGCGACCAGCAGCGAGGTGACCTGCTCGCGGAGGTCCTGCCGGGACTCCGCGGGGCGCTTGGGGTCGACGGTCCACGCGTGCTCCAGGTCGACACCTCGCCCGAGGTCCTCGAGTTCGTCAGTGGTGCGGAGTCGCAGGCGGTCTCGCAGGTCGGCGCTGCGTGCCCCGACCACCTCGTGCACACCAAGCGCCGTCCTGCGTGGGTGCCGTATGACCCCGAGCACGACGATGCGGCCACGCTACGCGAGCGCCTGATCGTCGCCGTCGCCGATTTCCAGGAGCGGGAGCGAGCCTATTTCGAGCAGTACCGCGCGGAGACCGACGAGCTGCTCGACCCGAGTCCCCGCGTGGTCCTGATCGAGGGCGTCGGGATGGTCAGCGCCGGCCGCACGCTCAAGGCGGCGAAGCTTTCGCGTGACCTCTACCACCGCGCGATAGCGGTGATGCGCGGGGCCTCCGCGCTGGGCGGGTTCATCTCGCTCGACGACGAGGAGTCGTTTGCGATCGAGTTCTGGCCGCTCGAGCTCTACAAGCTGTCGCTGGCGCCGCCGCCCCGCGAGTTCCAGGGCGTCGTCGCGCTGATCACGGGCGGCGCCGGCGGTATCGGCAGCTCCGCGGCACACGCGTTCGTCGACCAGGGCGGCGTCGTCATCGTCGCCGACATCAACAGCAATTCGGCCGCCGAGGTTGTGGCGGAGTTCGGTGACGCGGCCGTGCCCGTCGACATGGACGTCACCGATGAGGCCTCTGTCATGGACGCCTTTCGCTCCGCCGTCCTTGCTTTCGGCGGTGTCGACATCGTCGTCTCAAACGCCGGCATCGCGTCGAGCGCGCCGATCACCGAGACCACGATCGCCGACTGGGATCACAACCACGACATCCTCGCTCGCGGCTACTTTCTCGTGGCGAGGGAAGCCGCTCGCACGCTGATCGACCAGGGAACCGGCGGCAGCATCATCTTCGTCGGCTCGAAGAATTCGGTCGCATCGGGCAAGGGCGCCGCCGCCTACTCCGCCGCCAAGGCCGCCGAGCTACACCTGGCACGCTGCCTCGCCGAGGAGCTCGGAGGACACGGGATCCGCGTCAACACGGTCAACCCGGACGCCGTGCTCGAAGGATCGCGGATCTGGGATTCGACCTGGCGCGAGGAGCGCGCGCGCGCCTACGGCATCGATCCCGATCAGCTCGAGGCCTTCTACCGCGACCGGACGACGCTGAAGGTTAACGTGGCGCCCGCCGACATCGCGATCGCGATCCTCTTCTTTGCCTCGCCGACACGCTCCGGAAAGAGCACGGGGAACTTCCTCAACGTCGACGGTGGCGTGGCACTCGCTTACCCGCGATAACCGTAGGCGTGCGGATCGCCCTCTTCATCACCTGCATCGGCGACGCCGTGATGCCGGAGGTGGGGAAAGCGACGGTGGCGGTGCTCGAGCGTCTCGGCCACGAGGTCGTCTTCCCGGAGGATCAGACCTGCTGCGGCCAGATGCATCTCAACAGCGGCTATCCACAGGAGGCCGAGCGTCTGGCCGACCGGTTCGTCCGCGTGTTCGACGGTTTTGACACGATCGTGTCCCCGTCGTCCTCCTGCGTGGGCACCGTCCGCGAGCTACGCCCCGAGCTCCACGGCCGCCTCTTCGAGCTCTCGGAGCTCCTCGTAGGCCGACTTGGCGTGACCGACGTCGGCGCGAGCTTTCCTCACCGCGTCACCTACCACCCGACCTGCCACTCACTTCGTGTCACGCGCGTGGGCGACGCGCCGCTGCGTCTGCTCGACGCTGTCGCTGGGTTGGAGCGGATCGAGCTCGACCGGGCGTTCGAGTGCTGCGGCTTCGGCGGGACGTTCGCGGTCAAGAACGCCGACACATCGACGGCGATGGTTGACGACAAGGTGGCGGCGATCGTCGCGAGCGGAGCCGAGGTCTGCACCGCGATCGACGGATCCTGCCTGATGCAGATCGGCGGGCGCCTGGCTCGTGAGAATGCGCCGGTGCGCACGATGCACCTCGCTGAGATCCTCGCCCAGACGGCTGCAGCGTGAGCGCCCCGGCCCGCCCGTTCCCGCGCGCTGCGCGCGAAGCTCTGGCTGACCCGCAGCTGCGTGCCAACCTGCGCGTCGCGACGGACACGATCCGCCTCAAGCGCGACCGCGTCGTGGCCGAGCTGCCCGACTGGGAGAAGCTGCGCGATGCGGGCCGGGCGATCAAGCGCGACGTGCTCGCCCACCTCGACGAATACCTCGTTCAGTTCGAGGCGGCCGTCACCGACGCCGGCGGGCACGTGCACTGGGCGCCCGACGCGGCGGCAGCAAACAGGGTCGTGCTCGACGTCGCGCGCGCCCACGGCGTCCACGAAATCGTCAAGGTCAAGTCACTGACGACGGACGAGATCGGGCTCAACAACGCCCTTGCCGCCGGCGGCGTGCTGGCCCTCGAGACCGATCTGGCTGAGCTCATACTCCAGCTCGACGGAGATTGGTCCTCGCACATCCTCGTTCCCGCGATCCACCGCAACCGCACCGAGATCCGCGAGATCTTCCGGCGGACGATCGCCCGGTCAGACCTCACCGACGATCCGGCCGACCTGGCCGAGGCGGCTCGCCTGTTCCTTCGCGAGCGATTCCTGCACGCGCGCATGGGCGTGAGCGGCGCCAACTTCGGCGTCGCGCAGACCGGCAGCGTCTGCGTCGTCGAGTCCGAGGGCAACGGTCGCATGTGTACGACGCTGCCGCCCGTGCTCGTGACGATCCTCGGGATCGAGAAGCTCGTCCCCACCTTCGCCGACCTCGAGGTGTTCCTGCAGCTGCTGCCGCGATCGGCGACCGGCGAACGGATGAACCCCTACACGTCATTGTGGACCGGCACGACGACGGGCGACGGGCCGAGCGAGTTTCACGTCGTACTGCTCGACGGCGGGCGCACGCGCGTCCTCGCCGACGAGGTCGGACGCCAGGCGCTCCACTGCATCCGCTGCAGCGCCTGCCTCAACGTCTGCCCGGTCTACTCACGAACCGGCGGGCACGCCTATGGCTCGGTCTATCCGGGACCGATCGGCGCGATCCTGACGCCGCAGCTGCAGGGAATCGAGAAAGCTTCGACGCTTCCATTCGCCTCGAGCCTCTGCGGCGCGTGCTACGAGGTCTGCCCGGTCAAGATCGACATTCCGGCCGTGCTCGTTCACCTTCGCGCCAAGGCCGTGCAGGCAGGCGGCGACACACCGGAGCGGTCGGGCATGCGAGCGGTGGCCTGGGCATTCGGCAAGCGCTGGCGCTTTGGCCTGGCCCAGCGTCTCGCCCGCTTCGCGCAGCGCCCGTTCCGCCGCGAGGGCGCGATCAGGCACGCGCCGCCGCCGCTATCGGCCTGGACGCGCACGCGCGATCTGCCCCCCCTCGCCGACGAGAGCTTCAGCGACTGGTGGCGGGGGCGGCCGTGAGCGACTCCCGCGAGCTGGTCCTGGCCGCGGTGCGCGGAGCGATCACTGGAGCCGACCCGCCGCCGCCGGCGGTCGCACGCTCCTACCGCCGGCGCGGGCGTCGCGGTGCACCAGGGCGCGTCGAGCTGCTCTGCGAGCGTCTGCGCGATTACCGCGCGCAGACGCACGTCGTGACTGCGCGCGGCGTGCGCAGCGCGGTCGCCGCGGCGCTGGCCGAGCACGGCGCGCGAGCCGTGGTGATCCCGGCCGGACTCCCCGCGGCGTGGCGGCCGGCCGGGGTCGAGTTGGTCGAGGACTCCGGACAGAGCGCTCCCGAGCTCGCCGCGCTCGACGGAGTGCTCACCGGCGCGACCGTCGCGATCGCTGAGACCGGCACGATCGTTCTGGCTGGCGGCCCGACCGAGGGGCGGCGCGCGCTCAGCCTCGTCCCCGACCTGCACGTCTGTGTCGTGGAAGCCGCTCAGGTCGTCGAGCTGGTCCCCGAGGCCTTCGCCGTGCTCGACCCCCTCGTCGCGTCGCAGCGCCGCCCGCTCACGTTCGTCTCCGGCCCGTCGGCCACATCCGACATCGAGCTGAATCGGGTCGAGGGCGTGCACGGGCCGCGCACGCTCGTCGTCATCGTCGTCGAAAGGAACACATGACCGAGAGAATCGCGTTTCGCCTCCGCGTGCGTCCCGACAGGATCGAGGATTACATCGAGGAGCACCGCCACGTCTGGCCGGAGATGCTGGACGCCCTGCGTGCCGCGGGCTATCGCAACTACACGATCTTCCGCTCGGGGACCGACATGTTCGGCTACTTCGAATGCGACGACGCCGCGGCGGCCGCGGCTCACATGGCGGCCCAGGACGTCAACACGCGCTGGCAGGACGCCATGGCGGAGCTCCTCGAGCAGCGTGTGGAGGGCGGGGGGCCCGAGCCGCTCGAGCCGGTGTTCCGCCTCGACTAGAGGCCTGCGCTCCGCACGGGCGCAAGCGCTCGCTCTCGCGCCCCTGCGGAGCCGCGACCGGCCAGCGGCCCGGCGCCTGCGAGCGCCTGGGGGACGTGCTGGTCGGCATGGTATGAGGAGCGCACGAGCGGACCCGCGGCGACGTGCTCGAAGCCGAGCGAGTAGGCGGCACGTTCGAGCTGCGCGAACTCGTCCGGGTGCCAGTAGCGGACGATCGGCAGGTGCTGCTCGCTTGGGCGCAGGTACTGCCCGATCGTCAGCACCTGCACGCCGTGCTCGCGCAGGATCCCGAACGTCTCGACCATCTCCTCGTGCGTCTCACCAAGCCCGACCATCAGCCCCGACTTCGTCGTCACCGCCTCGCCGCCCAGCTGCTTCGCGTTGCGCAGCACGCGCGCCGAGCGCAGGAACTGCGATCCGCGGCGCGCGACCGGGTAGAGGCGCGGCACCACCTCGACGTTGTGGTTGAAGACGTCGGGGCGCTCGGCGATCACGCGCGCGAGCGGCATCTCCTGGCCCTGGAAGTCCGGCGTCAGCACCTCGACCTGGCAGCCCGGGGCCTGCCGTCGAATCTCGCGAATCACGCCGACGAACGCCGACGCGCCGAGGTCCGGCAGGTCGTCGCGGTCGACTGACGTGATCACCGCGTGGCGTAGCCCCATCTGCGCCACCGCGCGCGCGACGCGTGCCGGCTCGAGCGGGTCGTGCCACGTCGGCTTGCCGCTCTTGACGTTGCAGAACCCGCAGCGTCGCGTGCACGTGTCGCCGAGGATCATGAACGTCGCGGTCCCGCGCTCCCAGCACTCGCCGACGTTCGGGCACGCCGCCTCCTGGCAGACCGTGTGAAGATTCTGGTCACCGATCAGGCGCGTCAGCTCCCGGTAGCGCGGCCCGCCCGGCGCCGGCACCTTGAACCACGGCGGCTTGCGCGCGCGCAGCTCGACGGTGCCCGTCCCGAGCACCTTCGTCACATCCATGCCCCCCGGGTTACGCCGTGCTCGTGTGGCTGCCATGGATCTCGAAGCCTAACTTCCGACCAGTTCGGGGGACGGGTGGGCGGGGGCCTGTGCCCCGAACTGGGGTACGCCGAGCCCTGAAGCCGCTCTGAGGGCCTGCTCGAGGCGGGCGCGCGAGACGAGCCGCTGGCGTGCCCCCAGGGCCTGCGCGAACTCGAACGCGATCCGTTTGCGAAAGCAGGCAATGCCGCGCTCGCGACGGCTCTCCACCGCGACCGAGGTCATCCGCACCCCGTCGAGACCGCACGGGACGATCCACTCGAACGGGGCGAGGTCGTTGTCGACATTCACCGCGAAGCCGTGGGTCGTGACGCGACGCGACACGTGGATGCCGAGCGAGGCGATCTTGCGGTCGTCGACCCAGACCCCGGTCGGCCGGTCCTCGGCGCCGCGAGCCGCGATTCCCTCCGCGGCGAGCGCGGCGACGATCGCCTGCTCCATCGTGCGCAGGAAGTCGACGATCGGCCCGACCGCGACGATCGGGTAGCCGACGAGCTGGCCCGGTCCGTGGTAGGTGGCCCGACCGCCGCGGTCGACTTCGAAGACCTCGATCCCGCGCTGCGCGTACCACGCCTCGCCGAACGGGAGCTCGGCGTCGTCGGTGCGCCGCCCGCGTGTGTACACGGGCGGGTGCTCGAGCAGCAGCAGAACGTCCCCAATCGCGCCTGCCTGGCGCGCCTCGCGCAGCTGTTCCTGGAGCGCGAGCGCCTCGTCATAGGGCACCGTTCCGAGCTGGCAGACCAGCAACTCGTTCATCTGCTTTGAGGATGACAGACGCCGCTGCCATGCCGCGCTCGAAGGGGCCACCCCATGTGAGGTTCGGCGGCGGACACCCGGTCGCGTGGGCTGCGAGACTCGGTCATCGTCGCCGGCAACGAACGGGGGAGGAATGGTGCCAACAGATCGGCTCGAGGGCCGCGCGCGGGAGATCATCGACGCGCCCAACCACGTCACGGTTTCGATCGCCCGTCCGGACGGCTCGGTCCAGTCGATCGTCGCCTGGGCGGCACTGGAGGACGGCAACGTAGCGCTCAACAGCGCCGTCGGGCGCTCCTGGCCGACGAACCTGCTGAACGCGGGGCGGGCGACAGTGCTCGCTTTTGCTGACGGAAACCCTCACGAATGGGTGTCGGTCGAGGGCGAGCTCGTGCATTCGAGCACCGAGGACGGCGTCGAGCACGACGACCTGCTCGCGAGGAAGTACCTCGGCACCGCCACGCACGCCCGCCCGCCGGGGCAGGAACGGATCCGCATGGTGCTGCGCCCGACGCGCGTGGTCTACCTCAAGCAGGACTGATCGGGCGCAGAGTCATTCACGGTCGAGTTCTGCGATCAGGGCTCCAGCCTCTTCGAGGCGGCCTTCGCCGACGAGCACCCGGGCGCCCACAGCGACCGCCGGCACGTCAGTGACCCCGATCGCCAGCGCCTGCGCGGTCGCTTGTTCGAGCGCCTCACGCACGCCCCGCGTCTGTGTGGCACGGGCGATCGCCCGCGGATGGATCTCGCAGGCCGCGCCCGCGATCAGGACGGTGTCGGTGAGGCTCAGCGAGTTGCCGCCGGCGAACGCCTGGCGGAAAGCGGCGAGCGCGAACTGCACGCCCTTGCCGATCTGCTGCGCATAGGTCGCCGCGAGCATCGCAAGCTCGCTGTCGAACGGGAATTCGGTCGGCCAGCGCAGCGGTTGCAGCGCCAGCGCGTGTGCTCGCCGCTCGAGCACGTCGCGGGCTGCGAGCATCTCGCTCTCGCAGCGGTAGGCCTCGTAGCGCTCGGCGTCTGGCAGCGACCGCGCCAGGATCGGACGCCACGGGCAGGGGCCGGGCAGGACGCTCAGCGCGCGCTCGGCCGCCAGGTAGGCGGCTGGGCTGCCGAGATCGAAGTAGAAGGCGGCCTGCGCGGCTGCCCCCTAACCGTGGATCAGCCAGCCGTCCGCGTCGCGAGCGGCTTCCATCACTGCTTCGGAGAGCGTCGGGTGGCCGTGAACGATCCGCGCCACCTCGCCGTAGCCGCCTTCGAGCGAGCGAACGTTCACCAGCTCCTGGATCAGCTCGGTCGCGCGCGTGCCGACGATGTGTCCTCCGAGCAGCTCGCCGTAGCGCTTCTCGCCGACGATCTTGACGAGGCCCGTGCGGTCGCCATAGACGGTCCCGGCGCCGACGGCACCGTAGGGCACCTTGCCGATGACGACGTCATGGCCGCGCTCACGCGCTTGCACCTCCGTCAGGCCGAAGCTGCCGACGTTCGGCGTGCAGAAGGTCGCCCGCGGAATGTCCTCGTGAACGAGCGGGTGTGTTGTGAGGCCCGCCGCGGCCTCCACGGCGATGATCCCCTCGTCGGATGCCTTGTGCGCGAGCGCCGGGCCCGCAACCAGATCCCCGATCGCGTAGACGCCCTCGCGTGAGGTGCGCTGGGCGCCGTCGACTGCGATCAGGCCGCGATCGTCGAGCGAGATGCCGGCCGCCTCGAGCCCGAGAGCCGCGACGTCCGGTCCGCGCCCGGCGGCAATCACGAGCCACTCGACCGTCAGCTTCTCGTCACCAAAGGCAAACGACACGCCGGTCTTGGTGCTCTTGGGCCCGGCGATTGCGGTGCTCGTGTGCACGTCAATGCCCTGGCGCGAGAGCCCGCGTCCGACGACCTTCGAGATGTCCTCGTCCTCGGTCGGCAGAACGCGATCTAGCATCTCGAAGAGGTGCGTCTCGCTGCCGAGCCGCGCGTAGGCGGAGGCGATCTCCGCGCCCGATGCGCCGGCCCCGACCACCGCGATGCTCTTCGGCAGCGACGCGAACGCCCACGCCTCCTCGGTCCCGATCACGCGGCCGCCAAACTCGACCCCGGGAAGCGGGCGCGGGATCGAGCCGGTCGCGAGGATCACGGTCTTCGCTCGGAGCACGTCCGATCCGACGCGCACACCGCCGTCCTCCATCAGTGACGCCTCGCCGCTGATCAACTCGATCTTGTTCTTCTTGAACAGGCTGCTGACGCCGCCGGTCAGGGTCGCGACGACCTTGCCGCGGCGCTCCATCACGCCGCCGAAGTCGACCTCCGGCTCGCCGACGCGGATCCCGTACTCGCCGGCCTCGCGAACCTCGCTCAGCATGTCCGCCGCGCGAAGCACCGCCTTGGCGGGGATGCAGGCGTAGTTCAGACAGCGTCCGCCGACGCTGTCCTTCTCGACGACCGCCGTCTTCATGCCGAGCTGGGTGGCTCGAATCGCCGCCACGTAGCCGCCCGGGCCGGACCCGATCACAACACAGTCAAAGCTCTTCTCTGCCATTGGCACGTACCCTATCGGAGCGCCGCGCGGACGATCCGGGATGCTGTCGGGATGGACGAGCCAGTGCTACCAGATGGACTTGAGATCGCCGACGGGGTGCTCGTACCGCTCGCCGAGATCGTGCTCCGTACGAGCCGCTCGTCCGGTCCTGGAGGCCAGCACGCGAACGTGACCTCCTCGCGTGTCGAGGCGACGTTTGACATCGAGGCCTCGCAGGCGCTGCCGTCCGCGATCCGCGAGCGGCTGCTCGAACGGCTCGGTCCACGCGTCAGCGCCGTCGCGCAGGATGAGCGCAGCCAGCACCGCAACCGCGCGATCGCGCTCGAGCGCCTGCGAGGCCGGCTCACCGCCGCGCTCTACGTAGCGCCGCCGCGCAGGCCGACGCGGCCCGGCCGCGGCGTCCGCGAACGCCGCCTGGCGAAGAAGCGCTCACAGGCGCAGCGCAAGCAGTCCCGCCGCCCGCCCGACCTCGGCGAGAGCTAGGGTCGCGCCGGCGTCGCACGCGAGAGCGCGGCGCAGCGGTCCGGCCGCCCGCGCGAGCTAGGGCGCGCTGCGCTCGCTGACCTGGATTCTCCCCATCACGCGGATCAGCTTCCAGAACAGCCAGCCGCTCGGCGCAATCACCCCGACACACAGCGCGACGCCGGCGAGGTTTGCGGCCTCGACGAGGAACAGCGAGAAGAGCAGGATGATCAGCGTCAGCAGCGCCTCGAAGAGGATCACGGCCCAGTAGCGCCGCAGCGCCATTCCCGCCGCAAGCGTGCCGGTCAGCGCGCTGAAGGCAAGTACTCCCGGACCTGGATGGCGTCCCCCGATCGTCGCGCCGGCCGCGTAGGCGATCGCGTTGCCGAGCGCAAGCGCCGAGGCGACGCCGATCGCGGCAAGCAGGCCGAACGGTCGCTCGCCCGGCGCCAGCGGTTCGAGCTCTGCGCGGGCGGCGTCGTCGCGCAGCTGGCTGCGGCTGCGCTGCGGCCCCGCGCTCGCCTGCGCCGGCACGCTCGCCACCGCGCCGGCGTTGCGGATCTGATCGTGGCTGCGCTCCGGCGCCTGCGCCGAGGCGGCCACGATGCTCTCGCCCGCCGTGGACGAGCGCATGCGCGCTGCCGGCCGCGGCTTGCGCCGCTTAGGCGTGGACAACGCTCGCCGCCCCGACGAGCGCTGCCGCCACGGCGCGTGGGTCCTGCGCCGCTCCGATCGCGCGCACCACGGCGATGCCCGGCGCTCCGGCGCCGAAGACGAGGGCGGCGTTACCCACATCGATCCCGCCGATCGCGAAGAACCGGGCGCGCGCATTCGCCGCGGCGTAGCGGACCAGCTCGAGCCCGACCGGCGCATAGCCGGGCTTTGTCGGCGTCGCCCAGACCGGGCCGACGCCGATGTAGTCCACGCCCTCCGCACCATCGATCTGCGCCGGCGAGTGAGTTGACAGACCGATCAGTCGATCCGGCCCGACGATCGCGCGGGCGGTTGCGACCGCCACGTCGTCCTGCCCGACGTGCACCCCGTCGGCGTCGATTTCCGCCGCGAGCGCGGGATCGTCGTTGACGATGAAAAGCGCACCGCTCTCCCGCAGGCGCTCGCGCAGCCGGGCCGCCCGCGCCTTCACGGGCCGGCCCTGGGGCTCGCGGAGTTGCACGATCGCGACGCCGCCCGCGACGGCCTCCTCCGCCACCAGCTCCAGCGTCGCCGCGTCGCCGATCAGGTAGAGCCGTGCGCAGGCGAGGCGGTCGCGGAGCATCGATCGAAAGTGTGGCAGCATGGGAAGTGATGGACCGGCATGAGGTGATCGTCGTCGGTGGCGGGGTGATCGGCCTCTCGATTGCCTGGCGCGCCGCCCGCCACGGCATGAGCGTCGTGCTGCTCGAGCGCGATCGTCTTGGCGGCGGTGCGACGCACGTCGCGGCCGGGATGCTGGCCCCGATTGCCGAGGCCGACTACGGCGAGGCCGGCCGCGCGCTCGTGGAGTTGGGGCTTGCGTCCGCCGCTGCGTGGCCGCCGTTTGCCGCGGAGCTCGAGGCGGCAACTGGGCAACCCTGCGGCCTGCGGGCCGACGGAACGCTGGTCGTGGCCCGCGACCGCGACGAGGCCGAGGCACTCGAGCGTCAATTCGCCTACCGGCGCCAGCTGAGCCTGCCGGTGGAGCGCATCACGCCGAGCACGGCGCGCCGGCTCGAGCCGGCGCTCGCCCCTTCGCTGCGCCTTGCGATCCACATCCCTGGCGAGGCGTGCGTCGACCCGCGGCTGGTTGCCGGCGCACTTGTTCTCGCCGGCCGTGCGAGCGGCGCGCAGCTGCGTGAGCAGGCCGAGGTGGCGATGCTCGTGAGGAGCGCCGGCCGCGTCGGCGGCGTGGTCCTCGCGGACGGCAGCGAGCTCCTCGCCGACCATGTCGTGCTGGCCGCCGGCGCCTGGTCGGGTGCGCTCGCCGATGTGCCGGTGCGGCCCGTCAGGGGCCAGATCATGCGGCTGCGCGACGCCGAAGGACCCGGGCTGCTCGGGCGAACCGTCCGCTTCGAGGGCGGCTACCTCGTCCCCCGCGGCGACGGCCGCTACGTGCTCGGCGCGAGCTCGGAGGAGCGGGGCTTTGACGCGGCGGTCAGTGCGCGGGCGACCTATGAGCTGCTCCGCGACGCCGCCGAGTTGGTGCCGGGCGTGCTCGACCTGGAAATCGAGGAGGTGGCAGTCGGCTTCAGGCCGGGGACGCCGGACAATCTGCCCCTGATCGGGGCGCACGAGGATGGACTCGTCCTCGCCGCCGGCCACTTCCGCAACGGCATCCTGCTGGCGCCGCTGACCGCCGAGCTAGTTCTGAGCGCGCTCGACGGCAGCGATCCGCAGCCACCGCTCGCGCCGCGCCGCCACGACACGCACGAGGTGCTCGCGTGATCTACGTCAACGGGCAGAGCCACGAGGACGCCACGACCGTGGCCGCGCTGCTCGATCGCCTCGGGCTCGGTGGGGACGCGCGCGGCGTCGCCGTGGCGCTCGACGGAGAGGTCCTGCCGCGGTCGCTGTGGAGTTCGGCGCCGCTGGCGCCGGGAACACGCGTGGAGGTGGTCGGTGCGATCCAGGGAGGCTGAGCCGCTCGCGCAGCCGGCCGGGCTGACACTAGCCGGGCGCACGCTGCGCTCGCGGCTGATCCTCGGGAGCGGCGGTTTCGCTAGCCACGACGTGCTTGGCGCTGCCGTCGCCGCGAGCGGCACCGCTCTCGTCACGGTCGCGCTCCGCCGCATCGACCCGGCCGCTCCGGGGTCGCTTGTCGACGTGCTGGATGGGCTCGGCGTCGCCGTGCTGCCGAACACAGCCGGCTGTTTCACCGCGCACGACGCGGTCCGCACCGCTCAGCTCGCCCGCGAAGCGCTTCAAACCGACTGGATCAAGCTCGAGGTGATCGGCGACGAGCGCACGCTGCTGCCGGACGCTCCCGAGCTGCTCGCGGCCGCCGAGGAGCTCGTCGCCGACGGTTTCGTCGTGTTGCCCTACACGACGGACGATCCGGTCCTCGCCCGCCGTCTCGAAGACGTCGGTTGTGCTGCGGTGATGCCGCTCGGCTCGCCGATCGGTAGCGGGATGGGCATCTGTAACCCGTACAACATCGCTTTGATCTGCGAGCGCGCCGGTGTTCCCGTGGTCCTGGACGCGGGCGTTGGGACCGCGTCGGACGCGGCGCTCGCGATGGAGCTCGGCTGCTCGGCGGTGCTGTGCGCCAGTGCGATCTCGCGTGCCGAGGATCCGGTCGCCATGGCCCGCGCGATCGCTGCCGCAGTCGAGGCGGGGCGCGGGGCGCGCGGCGCCGGTCGCATTCCCCGGCGACTGTACGCGAGCGCCTCGAGCCCGCTCGACGGCCTTCCCGACCTCGGATGAACCCGGCTCAGAGCGCGCTGGCCGAGCGCTGGCAGGCGGCTTGGTCGGGGCGCGACCCGCGCGCCTTCCTCGAGTGCTGTGCGCCCGACCTCCACTACGAGGACCCGCTGACCGACGAGCCGCTGCTGGGGCCGGCGGCGCTTGGCCGGCACGCGGAGCGGCTGTGGGCCGCGTTCCCCGACCTGGTCGCCGAGTCAACCGGCGAACCGCTCGCGAGCGAGCGCTGGCTGGCGGTGCCGTTGCGTCTGCGCGGTCGCAACACCGGCTCGCTCGGCGGTCTCCCCGCCAGCCACCGCGAACTGCTCGTCCACGTTGCGTGCTGGTGCGAGCTCGACCGCAGCGGGGAGCGCGTCTGGCGCGCTCGCTCCTACTTCGATGCTCACGGCGCGGCGGTCGAGCTCGGGCTGCTCCCCCGTCCGGGCACGCTGCGCGGGCGAGCGGTGCTGATGTTGCAGGGCTTCGGCCTGCTCGGGGGCGGCGGGAGCCCCTAACCTGTCCTGCTCCTGATGCCTCGGCACTTCCTCACCGGCGCTGAGCTCACCGCGGCCGACCTCGACGCCCTGCTCGGGCGGGCTGCCGAGCTCAAAGCCGCGCCGCGCAGCTCGACCGCGCTGGCGGATCGCTCGATAGCGCTCGTGTTCGAGAAGCCCTCGACGCGTACGCGCGTCTCCTTCGAGGTCGGCATCGTCGAGCTTGGCGGCCATCCGGTGGTGCTGCGCGGCGAGGAGCTTCAGATCGCGCGCGGTGAAGCGCTGCGCGACACGGCCCTCGTGCTCTCGCGGCACCTCGACGCGGTTGGCGTCCGCACCGGCCCCCAGTCGGCGCTCGAGGAGCTCGCGAGCTTCAGCGACGTTCCGGTCTTCAACATGCTGAGCGCCGAGCACCACCCCTGCCAGGCGCTAGCCGACCTGCTGACGCTGCGTGAGGCCTACGGAAAGCTCGACGGGCTGCGGCTGGCATACGTGGGCGACGGCAACAACGTCGCTCGAAGCCTGGCCGTGCTCGGCTCACTGGCCGGGGTCGACGTTGTGGTCGCCTCGCCCGAGGGCTACGAGCTCGAGCCCGACCGGGGCGCGACTCTGGTGAGCGACCCCGCCGAGGCCGTGCGAGGCGCGCACGCCGTGTACACCGACGTGTGGGTGTCGATGGGCGACGAGGCGCAGGCCGACGAACGCCGGCGCGCGCTCGCGAGCTACCGAGTGACCGATGAGTTGCTCGACCTCGCGCTGCCCGGAGCCTTCGCGCTCCACGACCTCCCCGCGCATCCTGGCGAGGAGATAACGGCCGAGGTTCTATACGGCTCGCGGCAGCGAATCTGGGATCAGGCCGAAAACCGCCGTCACGCCCAGAAGGCGCTGCTCGAATGGCTGCTCCCGTGAGCGCCGAGTCAGGGGCGCCGCCGAGTGAGCCCCTCGTGCGCCCGGCCGTCGGCGACGAGCTCGAGCTGCGCGTCGAGTCGCTCGCGTTTGGCGGGGCCGGGGTGGCGCGCACGAACGGGTACGTCGTGTTCGTCGAAGGCGCCCTACCGGGTGATCTCGTATTGGCGCGCATCCACCATCGAAAGCGCGCATACGCCCAGGCTCGCGCCACCCGGCTGCTCGAGCCGGGCGCCGATCGCGTGCCTGCGCTCGCCGCGCATCCGGGGGCGCCGTGGCAGGAGCTCGCGTACGAGCGCCAGCTCGAGATCAAGCAGGACCAGGTCGATCAGGCGTTGCGGCGGATCGGCCACCTCGACGGCTTCGAGCTCGAGCCGATCGTCGCCGCGACCGAGCAGTGGCGCTATCGCAACAAGCTCGAGTATTCGTTCGGCGGCGAAGCCGGGTCGGGGTTGCGCCTCGGCTTCCACGAGCCGGGCTCGTGGGAGCAGATCCGCCACCTCGATGACTGCATGCTCGCCTCGCCGGCCGGGAACGCGGCGCGCGCGGCGGTTCTCGATTGGTGTCGCGCGCAGGGCCTCGAGCCGTTCGACCGCCGCACCCGCTCGGGCTTTCTGCGCAACCTCGTCGTGCGTGAGGGCCGGCGGACCGGCCAGCTGCAGATCCGCCTCATCACGACTCCGGGGGAGCTCGATGGCGAGTCGCTGGCGGCCGCGGTCCCCGCCGACAGTTTGCTGTGGACGCGCACGGACGCGGTCTCCGAGTCGAGCACGGGCGGTGAGACGGAGTTGCTCGCGGGCGTGCCGACGATCGATGAGGAGCTCGGCGGGCTGACGCTGCGGATCTCCGCCGAGGCGTTCTTTCAGACGAACACCGAGATGGCCGAGCGCCTCTACGCGATCGCCGCCGAGCAGTGCGACCTCCACGGCTGGGAATGCGTGTATGACCTGTTCTGCGGCACCGGCACGATCGCGCTGTCGCTCGCGGCACGCGCGGGCCACGTCTACGGGCTTGAGATCGTCGAATCAGCCGTTGCGGATGCGATCTCCAACGCCACCCGCAACGACGTCTCGAATGCGAGCTTCTACGCCGGCGACGTGCGCCTCGCGATGCGCGAGCTGCGCGAGCGGGCCGGTCGCCCCGATGTGGTCGTCGTGGATCCGCCGCGTGCCGGGCTCTCGCAGAAGATCGTGCGCCGGATCATCGAGACGGCGCCGCGCCGGATCGTCTACGTCTCCTGCAACCCGACGACGCTGGCGCCCAACGCCGCCCAGCTTGTGGAAGCGGGCTGGCGGCTGGAGCGCGTCGCGCCGGTGGACATGTTCCCGCAGACGCCTCACATCGAGTGCGTCGCGCTCCTCGTGCGATGAGAGCGGCGACGATCGCCGGGGGCGAGCTGCAGGTTACCGAGCGCCCCGATCCGCAGCCGGGGGCAGGCGAGGTGCTGGTCCGCGTCCGCGCAGCGGGGATCAACGGCGCCGACCTCCATCAGCTCGCCGGTCGCCACCCCGCACCGCAGGGCTCGCCGGCGGACATTCCCGGTCTCGAGCTGGCGGGCGAGGTGGTTGGGATCGGTCCCAGGGCGGAGCGGTTCGCCGCCGGGGCTCGCGTCATGGGGATCGTCGGCGGCGGGGGCCAGGCGGAGCTGGCGGTGGTCCACGAGCGGCAGCTGTCGCCGGTGCCCGACGCCCTGAGCTGGCCGGCGGCCGGTGGTGTGCCGGAGGTCTTCACGACGGCACACGATGCGCTGTTCACGCAGTCGCAGTCGCGGTCGTCGGGATTGGCGCGGGTGCGCTGGCGGAGCTCGACCTCGGTCTGCTGATGGCGCGCCGGGGCTCGATCCGCGGGGCGACGCTCCGTTCGCGCCCGCTCGAGGAGAAGGCGTCGGCCGCTCGAGCGCTCGAGCGCCAGGTGCTGCCGCTGCTCGAGAGCGGCGCAGTGGCGGTCCTCGTCGAGGCGGCGTACCCGCTGGCGGAAGTCGCCGCGGCCTACGAGCGGTTCAAGGCCGGCTCGAAGCTCGGCAAGATCGTCCTGCTCCCGTAAAGCGCTTCGCGCCCCGGACCCGCCGCGGTGCGCGAGTGCCGCACCTGTTAGCCGATCGAGATCGCGATCACGCGCGATCCGCCGGCCAGCTCGTTCGCTCCCTTCGCGACAGAGAACGTGGTCGTTCGAGTTCCCTCGCTCAGCACGCACCCAGCGCGAGCGCGACTGCACCGGGCGCGCGGGTAGGCCCTGCGCACGGCTGTAAGCGTGCTGCCGACGTGGATCCCGCTGCGCGTCACGTACCGCGCTGCCTGCGCCTGCGTGCCGGCGAACCGGGGCGCCACGACGAGGCCGACGACCCGTAGTTGCGTCACGTCGGTCAGCACCTCGAGCGCGCCGTAGAGCCAGCCAGGCCCCGCGTTTGTGCTCCGCCCGCGCGGCCCCCCGATCGCCGCGACGACGAAACCTGTGCCTTCGCCGATCGTCACCTTGCCGATCGAGTGTCCCGGGACGATCAGGTACCCGGTTGACGGAACGGCCGCGAGGACCGGCTCGGCGCCGACGCAGGCGAGCGCGCATAGCGATCCGACCAAGCAGGCCTTCAGCCACCGAGCACTCATCGATGCTCAGCGTACCGGTGAGCGAGGGGCCGCGCGGCGCTGGCACCGAACGACTGACGGCACGATCGCCGCCCGTCCACCGTCCGCTTCCTGCCAGTAACGATCTGACAACACGATCGTTACTGGCACGTCACAACTCGCCGGGCAGCGGCGCCGTAGCTTGAGCGTCGGGCGGCCGCGGTGGCCGCCGGCCAGGCTTTGCTCGTCTGGACCAAACGCGACGGGAGACAGATTGTCCGCAATGCCGCCGCTGCAGGTCCAGTGCCAGCGGGTTGGCGAAATGCGGGAGCGCGCTCGCTCGCTCCCGCGACTGCCGCGCCGCTCGAGCTCCTCCGCCGCGTTGGTTGCGCCACCGCTCGCCCACGCGTCCGGCGGCGCGCCGTTCTGGGCCGTCGGCGTGGCGTTTATCGTCGTTGTGGTCGCGCTGTATCTGCTGTTCGCGCCGACCGCCGGCCGGCTCGGTTTTCTGCGGCCCAAGGGCCGCGACTCACCGCCCGGTGCGTCCTTGCCACCGTCGGCCGAGGGTGACCCACAGGACGGCTCGGCAGGCGGGCGCCGATCAGTAGGGCGGTAGCTCGGCGTACCACTTGCCGAGCGCGCGGAACGCCGCCCAGAACGTCCGCTTGGTCTGCTCCTCGTCGAGCGCGACGTCGATGTTCGGGACGAGGAGCGCGGCGGTCTGCGAGGTCAGTTCCTGGACCTCGCCGATCGTCGCTTCGAGCGTCGACGCCAGCGGCAGCTCGAGGTCGTTGAGAGCATCGAGCGCATCGTCACCCATCACGACGATCATCTTGGGCGAGACGATCGCGATCTCCTCCGCGACGCGGGAGAGGCAGACCGGGTCGGCCAGCGCAGGGTCGGCGACGGGGCATTTTGCGAACAGCGTTCCGTACACGGCGAGCGGGTCGATCTGTAGCCGCCGCAGCGACTTCATCAGCGCGAGACCTGAGCGGCCGTAGAACGCGACGCCCTCCTCGATCTCAGAACGGACCGGCGCGTACTTCAAGAGCATGATGTCGGCCTGCGGGTGGCCCGAGCCGAGCACGGGAAGCAGCGAGCCGCGCGCGCAGGCAGAGCACTCCTGAATCTCACGTGAGAGCAGGTTCAACTCGCGGATCGCGCGGTCGAGGTAGCGCTCGCGGATCTCGTCGTCGGTCGCAGGCATCGGCCGCACAATCTTCCGTGGTGCGCCGGCTTGTCCTTGGGAGTGCATCAGGACTTGCGCATGGCGCGTCGCACGCGGCGGTCCCGGCGGGCGCGACGCGCGGTTGGCGGAGTGGCCTTCGTCTCGAGGAATTTGAGCGCCTGCACGTACAGCAGGCTGGTCGGCTTCGTGTGGATCTCCGCGTCGCGAAGCGACTGCAGAAACTCGTCGGGCCCATCGAAGTCGCGCATCCGGACCCGCACTGAGCCCAGGCCTGCGGCGACATGCGAGTCCGAGCCGGCGCCCGCGACAAGCCGGTACTTCGCGGCGAACCGCACGGCCTCCTCGTTGAACGACCCGATCGCCACGCGCGGGTTGAAGACCTCGATCGCGTCGATCTCGTCGAGGATCGCCAGCATGTGCTCGTAGTCGGGGACAGCGTGAAGGCGGTCGAACGGGTGGGGAACGTAGACCAGTCCGCCCTGGCGGCGGATCTCCGCGACGGTTGCCTCGAGGCTCAGCCCGCGCGGGATCCGCTCGGTCAGGAAGAGTCCGATGACCTCGCCCTGGTTTGCCGTCTTGACCTCCTCGCCGACGATCACCTTGATCCCGCTCGCCTTGTGCGCCGCCTCCACCGCGCCCGAGATCTCGTTGTGGTCGGTCACCGCGATGGCTCCGAGTCCCTCGGCGCGCGCCGTGGCGAGCAGGACTTCGACCGGCGTTGCGCAGTCGGGCGAATGGTCGGTGTGCATGTGCAGGTCGACATCGATCAGGCGACGCCGGGCGAGCCGCCGGCGGACGACGGGGTTGCCCTCGCCCTCTCGCCGGCGTCCCGCGAGAGCTCCGTAGACCGCCTCGAGCTCGTCGGCGACGCGACCCCACGACAGCTGGCGCCGCAGCGGGGCCGCGGCCGTCGCAAGTCGCCGGAGCAGCTCGGGTCCGCTCGCCGCGCGGCGCAGCTGCGCGGCCAAGAGCTCGGCGTCACCCGGGTCATAGAGCAGTCCGCGCTCGCCGTCGTCGAGCACCTCCTCATAGACCGGCAGGCGAGACGCGATCGGGATCGCGTGAGCGCCGAGTGCCGCGAGGGCCAGGCCTGGCGCCGGGCTCCCGCCGACCGAGGCGAGGACGACGACGTCCGCGTCGGCCAGGAGCGCTTCGCGATCGAGCTCGTCCGGGCTGGCGAGGCGAACGCGTTCGAGCAGATCCGCTCGCAGCGGGACGCGGCTCGAGGAGCCACCCGCGGTCAGCACGGTCGCACGCCAGTCGCAGTCCAGGCCGAGGTGGCGCAGCGCCCGCAGGAAGACCCTCAGCCCGCCGCGCTCCTCCTCCTCGACGTAGGCGATGTGCAGCGCGCCAGCGGACCGCTGCGGGGCTGCGAGAACCTCGGCTCCGGGCATGACGACGCGGTAGTCGGCGGGGAAGCGCGCGTTCATCATTGCGGCGGTCGCGCCGTAGCTCGCGATGCGCGCGTCCAGGCGCCCGAAAAAGAGCTCCACGAACCGCCTTGTCACCTGCGTCGAGACCAGGCGCTCCGCCGGCGCGTGGAAGCTGCCGACGTTGAGCGAGCGCGAATGCCGCAGCGCCGTGCTCGCCGTGCTCGGGGCGAACGGCTCATGGACGTGGACGAAGTCGAGCGGCAGCGTGCTCAGCAGCTCCTCGACCGTTCGAGCGACATCGACGGGCACGGCCACGCTTCGCCCGGCGCGTCCTGACGGCGTGACCGACACGACTTCGCCTGCAGCGAACAGTGTCGGGCGTCCGTCGGCACCAAAAAGCCGCCGCGGGTCATCCCGTGCGTCACGCAGCGCCTTGCGCGAGGCCGCGGCCAGACGCGACGAGTGGCAGGGTGCGACGATCACGATGCGGTGCCCCCGGGCGGCCAGTTCGCCGGCGACCGCCTCGACGTAGTTCCGAAGCTCGCCACCGGCCTCCCACGGGACCGGGCAGACGTGGGCGATCTGGAACGGCACTGCTTCAGGATAAGGCGGGCTGCGGGCGCCCGCCGTTGGTGGTCGTCCTCGCAGGGCGCAGAAGCGGTTGGGCGGAGGACGTGCGGGCCCAAACGGTGCCGCCCGCTGCTCGCTTGGTGCGGGCCGCGGGCGTGCTTCCCGGGCCGGTGAGTCCGGTTGCTACTTGGTGGCGCGCGTCGGGGCCGGCGTCTTGGGCTTGCTCGACGGCAGCCCGGTGTAGCGGGCGATGAACTTCTCGGTGTCGGCGCGCGCGATGTGGTCGGGGCGCTGGCGGTGTGGTGACTTCATCAGGTAGGAGCTTGGGCCGTCGAGCTGGCCTGAGACGCCGTGGTTCAGCGCGAGCTTGCAGCAGCGTACGGCGTCGATCACGATCCCGGCCGAGTTGGGGGAGTCCCAGACCTCGAGCTTCATCTCGACGTTCAGCGGAACGTCGCCGAAGGCGTGACCCTCGACGCGGATGTGCGCCCACTTGCGGTCGGTCAGCCACGGCACGTAGTCCGAGGGCCCGACGTGGACGTCGTCGGCCGGCAGCTCGTGATCCATCACGGAGGTGACGGCGTTGGTCTTCGAGATCTTCTTGGACTCGAGGCGCTCGCGCTCGAGCATGTTGAAGAAGTCCATGTTGCCGCCGACGTTCAGCTGCGAGGTGTGGACGATGCTCACGCCGCGATCGGCGAAGAGGCTCGCGAGCGCGCGGTGGACGATCGTCGCGCCGACCTGCGACTTGATGTCGTCGCCGATGATCGGAAGCCCGGCCTTCTTGAAGCGCCGGTCCCAGTAGTCCTCGCGAGCGATGAAGACCGGAATGCAGTTGACGAAGGCGCAGCCGGCCTCCAGCACCTGCTCGACGTACCACTTGGTCGCCAGCTCGGAGCCGACCGGCAGGTAGGAGACGACGACGTCGGTGTGCGTGTCGCGCAGGATGCCGACGATGTCGGCGGTCTCGCCGGGGGCCTTCGTGATCTTCTGCGAGAGGTACTTGCCGAGGCCGTCGTGCGTCATCCCGCGGTGGACCGGGACGCCGAGATGCTCGGGGACCTCCGCAAACTTGATCGTGTTGTTCTGGCCTGACCAGATCGCCTGGCCGAGATCCTTGCCGACCTTCTCGATGTCGATGTCAAAGGCCGCCGTGAACTCGATGTCGCGCACGTGATAGCCGCCCAGGTTGACGTGCATGAGGCCTGGCACGGTCGCGTCAGGATCCGCGTCGCGGTAGTACTGGACGCCCTGCACGAGCGAGTTGGCGCAGTTGCCGACGCCGATGATCGCCACGCGAACCTTCTCGTGCTGATAGCGCGCACTGCCGTTGGTGGCGGCGCCGTTTGCGCCACGAGGTCCATCTGTAGGAGTCACGACCGAAACCTTTCCTTTGGGCCGGGAAAGGGTACACGCCCCGGGCGCGCTGCGGCTATCGGGTCACGGCCTTGCGCAGTTCGGAGCGGACGTGAAAGATCCGCTGAAGCACCGTGAAAGCGCTGAGGCCGGCGAGCACGTAGACGGCCGCCGCCAGCAGCGTGAAGTGGCCGAGCGATGCGCCGCGGGCGAACACGAGACCGACGGAGAGGATCACCACGCGCACCGCGCGAGTCGCGAGGCCGACCTTGCACTCGACTCCGAGCGCCTCGGCGCGCGCGCGGGTGTAGGAGACCATCAGTGAGGCGAGGACCGCAACGACGACCGCAGCGACCGCGACCTGGTCGTGCTCGCGCGCGAACGTCGCCGCGACCGCCGTCAGGACGATGCCCTCCTCGAGCCGGTCGAGGGTGGAGTCGAGAAAGGCGCCGAACGGCGTCCCCTTGCCCGACATCCGCGAGTAGCGGCCGTCGAGCGTGTCCATGATCGAGCCCACGATGAACGCCACGCCGCCGAGGAAGAAGTAGCGCTCCCACACGAGCACGGCCGCGACGACGTTGAGCGCGAAGCCGGTCAGGGAGATCGTGTTCGGCGTCAGCCGCGACTCGATCAGCCGGTTGCGCACGATCTCGCGCCGCTCGCCTGAGCGCACCGGACGGGGCGGCCGGGGCGCGCGGCCGGCCGGTTTGGTCACCTCGGGGGAGCTCACGAGATCGCGACGTTCGGGGTCGGTTGCGCGGCAAGCGCGGGCGCGGCGGGCTCAAACGCCCAGACGTGCGGGCGGATCAGCGCGAGGCGCCACGCGACGCCGCCGGCGATCGCCGCCGTGAGCAGGCCGAGGACCGCATCGAGCAGGAAGTGGTTCGCGGTGATCACGGTCACGAACGTGATCAGGAGCGGCCACAGCGCCCACCAAACGCGCGCCGGTCGGCTCTTCACGAGGCGTACCAGAGTCCAGCCGATCATCGTGGCGAAGGCCACGTGCATCGACGGCACCGCCGCGTACGGGTTGATGAACGCCTTGTTGATCGCGTTGTTCTGGCTCGAGGTGTTGGTCACCTGGGAGACCGTGTCAACGAAGCCCCAGTTACCAAGGAACCGCGGTGGTGCGGTCGGGAAGAACGCGTAGCCGAGCAGCCCGACCCCCATCGCGACGAAGGCCATGTTGCGAACGAAGTAGTAGCAGCGGTTGTGGAAGAGGTACAGGTAGAGCAGCAGGGCGATCAGGATCGTCGTCTGCGCGTTGATGTAGAGGTAGGTCGCGAACACCATCAGCAGATGACTGCCAGACGCCCAGCTCTGCACGCTCGGCTCGACGAAGAAGCCCAGCGAGCGCTCGATCGAGATCAGCTCGCGGGCGTGCGTGAACGCCGGCGCGGGGTTGCCGTCGACGGCTCCTTCGACCAGTCGGTACGCGAGGTAGGCGCCGCAGAACAACGCCACCTGACGCAAAAGATCGCCCCAACCCTTCGGCAGTTGCCGTTCGATCCGGGTTGATGCTCGGCCCAGCACTCTGAGGGCGGATGCTACCCCACCGGCAAGGCCGGGAGGCGGTCCGGCAGCGCAGCCGCGACCATGTGACCGTGGCCGCCGCGAAGTGGACTCCACCGGCCCGAGCACGCGTGGCTCGCATCCGCGCACGGCTGCGCGAGATCTACGGCGTCCCGTCGGCCGAGCCCCATCGCCGGCCGCTGGACGAGCTGATCCTGACGGTTCTCTCGCAGAGCACGAACGATCGCAATCGCGACGTCGCGTTCTTCGCGTTGCGCGAGCGGTTCGCGGGCTGGGAGGAGGTCCGCGACGCGCCGCTCGCCGATGTCGAGGAGGCGATCCGCCCGGGCGGCATATCTAAGGTGAAGTCGCGGCGGATCCAGGAGATCCTCCGCGCGATCGGCGAGCCGCTGAGCCTCGACTGGATCGAGCACGCGCCGCTGGTGGAGAGTCGAGCGGCTCTCTGCGGCCTTCCCGGCGTCGGTCGCAAGACCGCGGCCTGCGTCCTGCTGTTCAGCTACGGCCTGCGCGAGGTTCCGGTCGACACGCACGTCTCCCGCGTGGCGACCCGCCTGGGCCTCCTGCGCCCGGGCGCACCCTTCGAGGAGCTCCACGACGAGATGCTCGCCCTCACCCCGGCCGGCGCCGAGCTCGAGCTGCACATGAACCTCCTGCGCCACGGGCGGCGGACCTGCCATTCGCGCTCGCCGGAGTGCGGTGGGTGTGGGCTGCGCCGCATGTGCCCGAGGGTGGGCGTCCAGTGAGAGCCAGACGGTATTGTGTATCCTCTACACATGACACGCACCAACATCGAGATCGACGACGCGCTGGTCGCACGGGTGATGCGGCGAACCGGCGCGCGCTCGAAGCGCGCCGCCGTCGACCTGGCGCTGCGCCATGTCGACATTGCACCGATGGCACGCGACGAGGCGCTGGCGATGGAGGGGACCGGCTGGGACACGGACCTCGATGCACTGCGGGCGGGCGGCGTCGAGCAGCTCTGATGCTGGTCGACAGCTCTGCTTGGATCGAGTACCTGCGCGCCACCGGGAGTCCCGTACACCATCGGTTGCGCGCGGCGCTCGAGCAGGACGAGGCCCTGGAAACGCTCGGCGTCGTGCTCCTCGAGGTTCTCGCCGGCGCCCGTGAGGAGGCCCACGCACGCCAGCTCGGGCGGCTGCTTGGACGCGCCCGGTTGATCGCCGTGGAGGAGCCGGCGGACTACGAGGCGGCGGCGGCGCTCCACCGGCTTTGCCGGCGGGCAGGGACGACACCGCGCAAGCTGCCGGACTGCCTGATCGCCGCCGTCGCGATGCGCGTACGCACCTCGCTGCTGCACCGAGACGTCGACTTCGACGTGATCGCGAGCCAAGCGCCGCTTGCGCTGGCGCTACCGCTCTGACCAGGCGCTCGCCGGAGTGAGGTGTCTGTGGGCTGCGCCGCGTGTGCCTTAAGGGTGGGTGTGGGCGGCGAGGCCGCGTAACCGGCCTCGCGATGCTCAGCGGACGCCCGCTGGGCGAAGCGTCTCCTGAGCCACTCCTACCTGATCTGCAAGGCGAGGACGGCCGCGCTAGCGGGGCCGCCGCCAGCCAGTGGGAGCACGGCGAAGGCGATCACGGCGTACTGCATGCCGGCGGCGGCTAGGACGAGCGCGTGGAAGATCTCGTGGTAGCCGAAGACTCCCGGCCAGGGGTTCGGGCGCTCGCGCGCGTAGATGACTGCGCCGGCGCTGTAAACGAGGCCCGAGGCGATGAGGACGCCGACGGCGGCCCAGCCGATGCTCGCCGGCAGCTGGGTCAGGGTCACGAGGCCGACCCAGCCGAGCGCCGCGCCGATCGCTGACGAGGCCCATTTCGGGTGGTCGGTCCACGCGAGCTGGAGGATCGCGCCGCCGAGCGCTCCGGACCAGGCGACCGTGAGGATCGCGGTCGCGAGCGTCCCGTGCAGCGCCAGCAGCGCGAACGGCGTGTTCGAGGCTGCGATCAGGACGAAGATCATCGCGTGGTCCAGCCGGCGCATTCGCCGGCGAGCCGCGGGTTGCCACTCGACGCGGTGGTAGAGCGCGCTGACGCCGAGCAGCGCGGTGACGGCGCCGGCGAAGATTGCGGCGCCGACGGTCGCGCGCCCCGCGGGAGCTGTCGCGATCAGCGCCGCTCCGGCCGCCAGCGAGACGACGAACCCCCACGCGTGCGAGACGCCGCGCAGGCGCGGCTTCGAAGCAACTTGCGCGCCCCCGTCGTGAAGTGCGCGGCCGCGCCGACCGACGGCGCCCCCAAGAAAACCGCTAGCGCGTGGCGGGCGCGAGTTTGGCGGTCTGGTGCTCACGATCCACCGACACGACGTTCCAGACGAGGCCGACCGCCGCGAGTCCGCGGATGACCCAACCGGACGGGTCGAACTCATACCAGCGCAGACCGTGGAAGGCGGAGCGCGGGAAGGCGTGGTGGTTGTGGTGCCAGGACTCTCCGAGGCTCGGCAGCGAGAGCCAGAACACGTTGCGCGACTGATCGCCGGTGACAAAGCGGCGGCGGCCGAAGACGTGGCAGATCGAGTTGATCGACCAGGTGACGTGGTGGACGAGGAAGATGCGCACGAGCCCGGCCCACAGGGTCGCTTCGAGCGCGGCGTCGAGCGTGCCGCCCCAGGCATAGCCGGCGGCGAACGGGATCGCGAGCGTCGCGAGAACGATCAGCGGGAACGCGGCGTTGATCCGGCGCATCACCGGGTCGGCCGCCAGGTCTGGGCAGTAACGGCGTTTCTCGGCGCGGCCGTTGTTCTCGAATAGCCAGCCGATGTGCGCGTGGTAGAGGCCGGCCAGCGTGCCGCGGACACCGGCGCCGCGACCGACGTGAGGCGAATGCGGATCGCCGTCCTCGTCGGAGAAGGCGTGGTGCTTGCGGTGATCGGCGACCCACGCGAGGACCGGGCCCTCGACCGAGAGCGAGCCCATCAGCGCCAGCGCGTAGTGGATCGGCTTGGAGGTGTCGAACGCGCGGTGGGTCAGGTGGCGGTGAAAGCCGACGGTCACGCCGAGCGCGCTCGTCAGGTACATGACCGCGAAGATCACGAGGTCGCGCGCGTGCAGGAAAGAGCCCCAGGCGAAGATCGCGGCGAGCACGGTCGCGAGGAACGGGATCACGACGGCGCCGATGTTGACGTTGCGTTCGAGACGAGACATGGTCACAGAGTACCGCTAGCCGGTAGTGTTTTCTTGGGACGGCCGCATAGCCAGCCCACCTAACTTGTCATGAATGCAACAGAAATGCCGCTGGAGCGGCCGTGGCAGGCCCTCGACCCCGCGGTCCGCGAGGTCGTGACGCCGGCGATCGGGCCCGTCGCCGAGGAGATCACCGCTGCGATCGCGGCTTCGATCAACGAGTACCGCCAGCCGATGCGGGGAGCGTTTGGCCGGGGCGTGCGGCTCGCGATCGACAGCGCCCTACGCCAGTTTGTCGAGCAGATCGGTCAGCCGGCGAGCGGGGTGCGCCCGGGCCGGGAGATCTACATTGCCCTCGGTCGCGGCGAGTACCGCGCCGGGCGGCCGCTCGACGCGCTCCAGGCGGCCTACCGACTCGGGGCCCGCGTGGCGTGGCGGCGGATCGCGGCGGTCGCGCGCGAATCCGGCATCGACGGCGCGACCCTGTCGCTCCTGGCCGAGTCGATCTTCGCCTACATCGACGAGCTCTCCGCAGAATCGGTCGAGGGCTATGCGACCGAGCAGGCAGCGAGCGCGGGCGAGCGCCAGCGCTCGCGTCAGGCACTCGTCCGGTTGCTCGTTGGCGAAGGCGCGAGCGACCCGGTGCAGGCGCAGGCCGCGAGCCGCGCGGCCGACTGGGAGCTGCCGCGCCGTGCGGCCGCGGTCGTCGCCGACGAGCGCAACGCCGAACGGCTTGCAGCACTCGTCGGCGAGGGGGCGATCGCCGCGCGCGTCGAGGACCTCGTCTGCGTTGTGATCGGCGACCCGGACGCGCCAGGCCGGCGCGCGCGACTGGCGCACGCGCTTGCCAACACGGTCGCAGCGCTCGGCCCCACGGTGGCGCCCGACGAGCTGCCACTCAGCTTCGGGCGAGCCGCGCGTTGCGTGCGGCTCGTGCGGGACGGCGTGCTCGCGGCGGACGGCCTCGTCGAAACCGACGAGGTCCTGGGCGCTCTCGCGCTTTTCTCCGACCGGCCGTTGCTCGACGAGCTCGCGAAGGTTCGGCTGGAACCGCTCGCCGGGCTCACGCCGGCCGCACGGGGCAGGCTCGAGTCAACGCTACTCAGCTGGCTGCGAAATCAGGGAAACGTCGCTGCGGCGGCGCGTGAGCTGCACGTCCACCCGCAGACCGTCCGCTACCGGCTCACCCGCCTGCGGGAATACTTCGGTGAGCGGCTCGACATTCCCGATGAGCGCTTCGAGCTCGAGCTGGCGCTGCGCGCCAAAGCCGCGTTCACCGAATATGTCGCACGCGCGCCGTCACAAGCGCCATAATCGCCAAATATGGGCCTGGCACCGGGGGAGTCGTAGCTGTGAGTGGACGACGCGTAGGCGCGGCGTTCGCCGCGTCGGTTGCGCTCGCGGCGATCGGCGCCGCAACCGCCGCCGCTGTCACACCGCCGCCCGGGACACCGGACCTGGCAGCGATGGCGCTTGCGCCTGGCGACCTCGCGCCGGGTGCGGTCGCGGGCCAGCAGGGATATGTCAGGCCCACCGCCGGCTTCGTGGCGCAGTACGACGGCGGCTTTACAACAGCATCCACTGCCGACGGCGCGAGCTACTACTCGATCGGTGACTACATTTCGGTCGCGTCGGACAACGCGACCGTGGAGCGCTTCTTCACCGCCGAGAGGGCGTTCTTCCTCTCACCACAGGCCCATCGCCTGCTCGACAACGTCATCATCGCCGCGGCCGGCCGCAAGGCTCACCTCAGTGCCCGCGAGATCCGCTACAGGAGCGGCGGCACGCTCGACGTCGGCACCTCGTCGTTCATCGAATCAATCGGGCTGCGCGCGGGGCGCGTGCGGGTCCACGAGGACGTTGTCCTGCTCGCGCAGGACAACGTCTACGTGCTCCTGATCATGACCGCCGACCCCGGCATCGGGATTCCAAGAGCCGACGCCGGGGCGCTCGCAACCGCGATCGACAATCACGTAAACAGCGTGCTCGCGACTGGAGCGACGGGCTCGACTGGCACAACAGGCTCGAGCGGCTAGCCGCTCGAGCGCCACGTAGCCAACCACCAGGAGGAGCAACCAATGAGGCGACTCGCCCCAACCCTCGCGCTGAGCGGCGCGCTCGCGCTCGCTTGTGCGACCGACGCCGGCGCCGTGGTCACACCCCCAGCCGGCACCCCGAACCTAGCGCTCGTGGTCATCCAGCCCACGGACCTCGTGGCCGGCGCAACGCTGGCCTCGCAGGAATACATCGTGCCGCCGACCGGCTTCAGCGCTCAGTACGGCAGTGAGTACACGAGCGCATCCACGAGCGACGGTGTGAACTACTCACTCGTCCTCGACTACGCGGCGATCGCGCCGACCGTAGCGACCGCGACCTCGTTCATGACAACTCAGGTCGCCTACGAGCAGTCCGCCAAGGGACGACGGAACGTGATCCGGGCGATCATCAAGGGCGGCGGCAAACGCGGCCACCTGAAGCCAAAGAACATCAAGTTCACACTCGCTCAGAGCGCCGGCGTCGGCGATAGCTCGTTCGAGGAGACCATCACGGTGACCCGCGGGCGCCGCAGCGTCCAGGAGGTGGACGTGATCTTCCAGGACGGCGCGGTCTGCGCGAGCATCGAGCTCGTCGGCCAGATCAACGGGCAGGTGCCCGAAACCGACGCGACGACCCTCGCGGCAGCGATGGTCTCGCACATCAACACGGTGATCGGCGGGGCGACGGGGGCGAGCGGAACGACGGGGACCACTTAGGGGCGGCGGCTGCGGGCGGCGGCCTTTGGCCGCCGTCCTCGCCGGGCATGGTGGGCGCTTGTGGTGCTTGCCGCGGATCTTGGGCGCGGCGGGCCAGCCGCATGGAAGACGGCACGCCGCGACCAGGCTCCGGCCGCTGTGAGCGGGGCGTCAGGCTATGTCGAGGACGACCGTGAGGGCTTCGCCGATGCTCCGTTGTTCTGGGCCGGTGAGCCGTCCGGCGAGTTCGCCGAGCCGTTCAATGTCGACGGCTCGAAGCTGTTCCACGAGGACTCGGGTGCTCTCGCCGGCGACCTCGATCTCGGGTCGAAATGTCGCGGGCGCGGCGCTGCGCGATGTCGGCGCGACGATCACCGTCGACAGGCCCAGCAACTCCTCGGCCTGCACGATCACGGCGTAGCGAGGTCCGGCTTGCTCACGTCCGCGGCTCGCCGGCAAGCGAACGCGGTAGACCTCGCCGCGGGTCACTCCGGCCAGTCGGCGCCGATCGAGTCCATGTCGGCGAGCACCGCCCTGCGCTCCCGGGCGTCATGCGCATCGGCAGCGAGCCGGCCGACTTCAGCCGCGATGGCAGACCGCTGACCGCGCCGCCGCCCCGCCTCAACAAGCGCGGCGCGAACGGCCTCCGACTCGTTGCGTCCTTCGCGCATCAGCACCGACAGCGCGCTCTCCGACGCATCATCCAACCGCGCGCGCACCACTCTCGAAGGCATCATCACACCGTAGCACAGTCTGTGCTACAGCCAAGCACCCCGGCCAAGCACCCCGGCCAAGCACCCCGAGCGCCCGCTACGCACCGCGAGGACAGCCGGCGCCAGCCGGCTCCCGCAGCGGCTCCCGCAGCGGCCGCCCTTGACCATCCTCGCCAAATCTGCCATCATGCCACTCAGATTTATTGCAGAGTCTAAAGGAGTGGTGGCAACGAATGGCTAAGACGATCGGTATCGACTTGGGCACGACGAACTCGTGCATGGCAGTGCTCGAAGGCGGCGAGCCGACCGTCATCGAGAATTCGGAGGGTGGTCGGACGACGCCGTCCGTCGTCGCTTTCGCCCCTTCGGGTGAGCGGCTCGTCGGCACTGTCGCGAAGCGGCAGGCGGTCACGAACCCGCAGAACACGATCTTTTCGATCAAGCGCTTCATGGGACGCAAGGAGTCAGAGGTCGGCGAGGAGGAGGCGATCGTTCCCTACAAGGTGATCGCCGGCAAGAATGGTGACGCGCGTGTCGAGGCGGGCGGGCAGGAGTACTCGCCGCCGGAGATCAGCGCGATGATCCTCCAGAAGCTGAAGGCCGACGCCGAGGCCTACCTCGGCGAGACCGTTGACGCAGCGGTCATCACCGTCCCCGCCTACTTCAACGACGATCAGCGTCAGGCGACCAAGGACGCCGGCAAGATCGCCGGCCTCGACGTCATGCGGATCATCAACGAGCCGACCGCGGCTGCGCTCGCCTACGGCCTCGACAAGGAGTCCGACCAAACAATCCTTGTCTTCGACCTTGGCGGCGGCACCTTCGACGTGTCGGTGCTCGAGATCGGCGACGGCGTCTTCGAGGTCAAGTCGACCGGTGGTGACAACCACCTCGGCGGCGACAACTTCGACAAGGCGATCGTCGATTGGCTCGTCGCCGAATTCAAGCGCGACCAGGCAATCGACCTGCAGGCCGACCCGATGGCGCTGCAGCGTCTCTATGAGGCAGCCGAAAAGGCGAAGATCGAGCTGTCGACGACGCAGGAGACGCAGATCAACCTGCCGTTCATCACCGCCGATCAGAGCGGTCCCAAGCACCTCGACACGCGCCTGACGCGGGCCAAGCTCTCCGAGTTGACGAGCCCGCTGCTCGATCGCGTTGTTGCCCCGGTTCGCCAGGCGCTTGACGACGCGAAGGAGAAGGGCGCCGCGAAGATCGACCACGTCGTCCTCGTCGGCGGCATGACGCGCATGCCGGCGGTGCAGGAGAAGGTCAAGGAGCTGACCGGCAAGGAGCCGCATCGCGGGGTCAACCCGGATGAGGTCGTCGCCGTCGGCGCTGCGATCCAGGCCGGCGTGCTCGCCGGAGACGTGAAGGATGTCCTGCTGCTCGACGTCACGCCGCTGACCCTCGGCATCGAGACCAAGGGCGGCGTCTTCACGCGGCTGATCGAGCGCAACACGACGATCCCGACGCGCAAGTCGGAGGTCTTCTCGACCGCCGAGGACAACCAGCCCTCCGTCGAGATCCACGTGCTGCAGGGCGAGCGCGAGATGGCGAGCTACAACAAGTCGCTCGGCAAGTTCCAGCTGACCGGCATCCCGCCGGCACCGCGCGGAATCCCGCAGGTCGAGGTCGCCTTCGACATCGATGCAAACGGGATCCTCAGCGTGTCGGCCAAGGACCTCGGCACCGGCAAAGAGCAGAAGATCGAGATCAAGGCCGGATCGGGCCTGTCGGACGCGGAGATCAAGAACATGGTCTCCGACGCCGAGGCGCACGCCGACGACGATCGCAAGGCGCGCGAGCTCGCCGAAGCACGAAACAACGGTGAGAATGCCGCCTACCAGGCCGAGCGCCAGCTCAAAGAGCTCGGTGACACCGTGGACAGCGCCGCCAAGGACCAGATCGAAGCGGCGATAACGGCTGTCCGCGAGGTGCTGGAGGGCGAAGATCCGGCGGTGATCCGCGAGCGGACCGACGCGCTGAACCAGGCCTTCCACAGCGTCTCGGAAGCGATCTACGAGCGGGCGGCGGCCGCCAACGCGGACGCCAATGGCACGGCAAACGGCGACGGCGACGGATCATCGGGCGACGACGACGTCGTCGATGCCGAGGTCGTCGACGAGCCGACCCAGTCCTAAGCGATGAGCGAGTTCAGATCTGCGGGGCCCGAGGACCCAGTCCTCGACCCCGCGGCATCGACCACCCAGGAAGCCGTCCCAGCCGGCGAGCCCCAGCTCGTAGATGGCGGCTCCGCGTCACGCGCCGACGGCGGGCCAGAGAAGGCCGACGAGTCCTCCGGTACGGAGGGCTCGCGCGCCGACGAATCGCTCGCCGAGCGCTACCTAGCGCTCGCGCAGCGCACGCAGGCCGACTTCGAGAACTACCGCAAGCGGGTTTCGCGGGAGATCGAGAGCGCGCAGGCACGTGGTGTGGCGCGGCTCGCGGTCGAGCTCGTGCCGGCGCTCGACAACCTGGAGCGTGCGATCGGCGCGGCGACCGCGGCTCCGGACGCTGACGAGCAGCTGATCGAGGGCCTGCGCCTGGTGCACCGGGAACTGCTCGGTGCGCTGGAACGGGCCGGTGTCGAGCGCTACGGCGAGGCGGGCGAGGCGTTCGACCCCGTGCACCACGAGGCGGTCGCGCACCAGCCGATCGACGGCGCGCAGGCGGGCGACGTGGTCGAGGTCTATCAGGCGGGCTACCGGCTCGCCGGTGCGGTGATCCGCCCGGCCCGGGTACTCGTGGCGGCGTAAGGGGTAGCGATGCCGGCGACCAAGGATCCCTACACGGTCCTCGGCGTGGACCGCAAGGCCTCCGCCGAAGACATCAAGAAGGCCTACCGCAAGCTGGCGCGCCAGTACCACCCGGACCGCAACCAGGGCGACGCCAAATCGGAGGCTCGTTTCAAGGAGATCAACGAGGCCCACGACGTCCTGAGCGATCCCGAGAAGCGGGCAGCGTTCGACCGCGGTGACGGTCTCTTTGGCGGGCGCGGACCAAACCCGTTTGCGGGAGCGGGCGGCGGCGGCGGTTTCGACGGCGGCTCGTTCAGCGACATCCTCTCGAATCTGTTCGGTGGCGCGGGCGGCGCAGGCGCGAACCCGCGGCGCGCGCGCCCGCAGCCGGTCCGCGGTCGCGACCTCGAGGCCACGCTTCAGATCAGCTTCGACCAGGCCGTCAAGGGTGGCCAGGTTCCGCTTGCCGTGCCGACCTCGGTCCGCTGCGCCACCTGCTCCGGCACCGGCGCGAAGCCAGGAACAAGCCCTGTTGTCTGTCCCCAGTGCGGCGGACGCGGGATCGAGTCCCAGGGCCAGGGGATGTTCTCGATCTCCCAGCCCTGCTCGCGTTGCGGTGGCAGCGGCACGATCATCGAGCAGCCATGCCCGACCTGTAGCGGGAGCGGCGCCACGCGCTCGGTCAAGCGCTACCGCGTCAATATTCCCGCCGGCGTGCACGACGGCAGCCGCATCCGCCTCGCCGGCAAGGGCGAGCCGGGCCAGAACGGCGCGCCGCCCGGCGACCTCTACGTGATCACGCGCGTCACCGCCTCGCCGGTGTTCAAGCAGAAGGGCGAGCACCTCGAGGTCGAGGTTCCGATAACCGTCGTCGAGGCGATGCGCGGCGGCGAGGTCGAGGTTCCGACCCTGTCCGGGCGAAAGACGCTGCGCGTCGCGCCCGGCACGAAGTCCGGGACGGTCCAGCGGCTGCGTGGTGAGGGGCCGCCGAAGCTCGACGGCAAGGGCAATCGCGACATCCACTACCGCTTCGTGATCGAGCTGCCCGGCGAGCTCGACGAGAGCCAGAAGAAGGCCGTGGACGCGCTCGCAAAGACGATGAACGGCAATCCGCGTGCACGCCTGTTCACCGATCCGGGTAGCACCGGGGGGCAGGCAGGCAAAGCTCCCAAGGACGACGCGAAGTCGTGAGCGAGCAAGCGCGCCCGCGCCGCGTCCGCCAGACACGGATCGACGTCGCGGTCGATCGCGGCGTGTTCATGATCTCCGTCGCCGCGGAGCTCGCCGACATGCACCCGCAGACGCTTCGCATGTACGAGGCGCGCGGGCTGATCGAGCCGAGCCGCTCGCCCAAGGGCACGCGCCTCTACTCGCAGGAGGACGTCGAGCGGCTGCGGCGCATCCAGCAGATGACGGCCGAGCTCGGCCTCAACCTCGCCGGCGTGGAGCGCGTCCTCGCACTCGAAGCTGAGCTCGACGAGGCGCACGCCCGCGTCGAGACGCTGCAGGCCGACGCGGAGCGCGCCCGCAAGGAGATGGCCGCAGAGCTCGACCGAGTCCGCCGCTCCTTCAGCGCCGACATCGTCCCCTACGCGAGCGCTTCTACCGCGCTGGTCCGCAGTGCCGACGCGCGGTCGCCGTTTGTCGCACGGACGCCGCGTCAACGCTAAGCTCTGCCCCGTTGCCACCACGGGGAACGGGGAACCAATGAACGAATCGCGAAGCGTTGACGTGCCGGGTCGTCGTCGCCGGCTGACCTACGCCAACGTCGTGTCGACGGTCGCGCTCGTCCTTGCGATGAGTGGTGGCGCGCTCGCGGCCCACAAGTACCTGCTGAGCTCACGCAAGCAGATCAAGCCGTCGCTGCTGACCAGCCTCAAGGGCAATCAAGGCCCGACTGGGGCATCGGGTACTCGTGGCGCGACCGGGCCGACCGGAGCAACGGGTGCCAGCAATCCGGACGCCACGACGGTGGACGGCGAGACGGTGACGAGGATCTTCAACAGCGCACCGGGCCCGTCCTATACGCCGATCTATTCAAAGGACGGACTGACGCTCCTCGCACAGTGCCAGAACAACGGCACATCCCTCGGGCTCGAAGCGCAGAGCGCCGACGCGAACGGGGCGCTGTACGGCACCGGGATCGACCAGGACACTCCTTTGCTGGGGCTGAAACACGCTATGACCGGCACCGCTCCGATCGCACTCTTCGCGACTAACTCTGGCACGCACTACGGCATGATGGTCCTCACCTACGCGACCCCGGAGGGTGCGACCGTGGGCGTCGACCTCGGCTTCGTCGCCGATGGTGATGTGCTCGGTAACGCCGCCAATTGCGGCGTCTGGGGCACCGCGGTTTCAAGCTAACCGTCCGCTCGCCGGCGGCGGTAGGCCATGTGTGGCGCACGGCGCCAGCACGCAAGTGTTGCACGCGCCGCAGCGCCGCCAGGCAGGAATGTCCGTCGGTGTGCATGCGCCGCGCCTCTCGAAGTCACGGCTTTCATGTTGCGGGATCCACTGCCCCATAGGTGAAGGTGGCGACGAACACGCGTTGCCCGAGCTGCCGACAGCTTTGCAGCGCGCGCTGGTTGGCGGCAGCGCCTCCATCCGCAGCAATCCGATGCCGCGACCCCTCTCACCGGGAGATCCCCACAGATCTGCTACACTCACACTTAGATTTACATGCAACCAGAACGCTTCACAGTCCGCGCTCAGGAGGCGCTCGCAGGCGCCGTCCGGATCGCGCAGGCACGCGGCAATCCGCAGACCGGGCCTGCTCACCTGCTCGCGGCGCTGCTCGAGGATCGCGACGGCATTGCCGTAGCGATCCTGCGCAAGCTCGCCATCGACACGCAGGCCGTCGCAGGCCCACTCGATCAGGCACTCGCCGCGCTGCCGCAGATCAAGGGCGCGACCGCCGAGGCGCCGCCGATCTCGAGCGAGCTGGCCGCCGTCATCAACACCGCCGACGGCGAGGCCCGCTCGCGCGGCGACGACTACGTCTCGACCGAGCATCTGCTGCTGGCGATCGCCGCGCATCCCGGGAGCGCCGGGGACGCGCTGCGCGCCGCCGGCGCCGAGCACCAGAAGATCGTCGACGCGCTGACCGAGGTGCGCGGCTCGAGCCGCG
>Ga0265319_1000051_pt1 | contig 97169 bp, 84 predicted proteins | sample 4824metaG_FD_192443 | JGI IMG/M metagenome (GOLD analysis project Ga0265319, IMG submission 192443) | Rhizosphere microbial communities from Carex aquatilis grown in University of Washington, Seatle, WA, United States - 4-8-24 metaG | ecosystem: Host-associated > Plants > Roots > Rhizosphere >... | reverse complement strand
TCGTCGTGCGCCCGACCGGGCTGATTGACCCGACCATCACGCTCAAGCCGCTCAAAGGCCAGATTGACGATCTGCTCGAGGAAGTCCGCAAACGCGCCGACAAAAAAGAACGCACGCTCGTCACGACTTTGACCAAACGCACGGCGGAGGAACTCACGGATTACCTGCGCGACATCGGCGTGCGCGTCCAGTATCTGCACAGCGAAATTGACGCGATCGAGCGCGTGGAAATTTTGCGTTCGCTCCGCAAAGGCGAATTCGACGTGCTCGTCGGCATCAATCTTTTGCGCGAAGGTTTGGATTTGCCGGAAGTTTCGCTCGTCGCGATTCTCGACGCGGACAAGGAAGGTTTTCTGCGCAGCGAAACGAGTTTGATCCAGACCGCCGGCCGCGCCGCGCGCCATTTGAACGGCGAAGTGATCCTTTACGCCGACGTGATGACGCAAAGCATCCAGAAATTTCTCGCCGTCACCAAATATCGCCGCGAACGACAGATCGCCTACAACGTCGCGCACAACATCACGCCGCGCAGCGTCGTCCGCGCCGTCGAGGAAAGCCTCGCGACCTACGAATCCGACCGCCGCGAGGCCGACGCCGTCCTGCGCGAAGGCAGCACGGACATTGACATCACCTCGACCATCCAGGAACTCGAGACCGAGATGCTCAAGGCCGCCGAGGATTTGAAATTTGAAAAAGCTGCGTTGCTCCGCGACCAGATCAAGGAACTCAAACACATGCTGGACGGCACGAAATCCGAAGCGAAGCCGGTGAGTTACAAGAAATTAAGAAAAACACGCAAATAATTCTAGAAATCGAATAAAGAAGGTTAATTCACTTTGAATTTGTCACGCTCATCGAATCAACATTCGTCAAAATGGGAGCCAGTATCGTTGAATCTAATTTTAATGCCTTGTTGAAGTCGGCTTGCGCTCCAATTAAATCACCTTGAGCCAGTTTCACAAAACCGCAACCTTCGTATGCGGGAGCATTTTTAGGTTTAAGTTTAATCACCATGTTGTAATCAGCCAATGCGCCGTCAAAGTCGCCCATTTCTTTTTTAAGTTCGCCGCGCCCAAGTCTGCCTAAAATATACGTAGGTTGCATTTTAAGCGCCGTGTTATAATCATCAAGTGCGCCGTTTAGATCGCCTTTCTCCTTTTTCAGTTCGCCACGACCGACATAGGCATAAAAGAAACCGGGTTTTTGTTCAATTACTGTGGTATAAACAGCGATTGCGCCGTCAAAGTTGTTTGTATAGAGGTTTTCCGTAATTTTATTATGGATAGCCAGAGAAAGTTTGTCTCTTAATACACTGAATTCGAATTCTTTCTTGAGACTATCAAGAGTTACATCATCGTTTCCTTTTCTTTCATTGAGAAGTCGGCGCTCTGATTGAACCATGGCTTCAAATTCTTCTTTGTTAGTCACCACCAAGTTTTTTTCAACTTCGTTATAGTTCACAAAAAACATTAACCAGCCATAACCTTTTTCAAGTGCGTTCAAATCTTTCTCCCAAGCTTTCAGGTCATTTGTGTTATCTTGCAACGTAATTTTTTGGTGTTTTCCACTTGTCTCTACGGAAAAAGCGCTGTGTGTAATAGGAGAATATGCTGCGAAAATTTCAAGTTTGGGTCGTCCCCAGCCAAAAGGCTTTTTAAAAGAAAGAGCAGGAATTGAGAATTGCCCATTCGTATCGGCCACCGCAACTCCGGGGTTTTTAATATAGTCGCCATGTTCCATGAGTCCAGGAAGGTCTCCGCGATATTGATAAGCAATATAAGCATGCGGCAATGGTTTCCCGTTTTTATCAATCACTTGTCCACTTACCCCTGACGTATATGCGAAGCCGGGAAATGAAATTTGAGAATCGGACTCAAACGGGAAAATAAAAAGAAAAATGTAACAAACAATGATTGCGGTCATTGATTGATTTTTTGCGTCAAGTTTTCGCTGCTCGTCTATTGCCATGCGATTAAAAAACACGCTCTCTTTGTAGAACCAAACCCAAACCAAATCAAGGTTCTTGCGAACGGCCACAGTGGCCACCATTTAATTTTCGGCAGGGCGGTGCTCCCGCGCCGCCCTGATTTTGGGCGACGGAACAACATCGCCCCGCCTTTTGTGGTCTTTGCCGCCAAAAAACCAGACGTTCGTTTCTGCTAAATGGGCAAAAAGTGCAGATTTTGGCCATTTTCCGCCTGTTTTCGCACAAATTCGGCCTTTCCGGACGATTTTTCGGTGTGTTGGGATGGTTTTTACGTGCGCACCGATGAAGTTTACGTGAGTGGGAATGGTTTTTACGCGCGCACCGACGAAGTTTACGTGAGTAGGAATGATTTTTACGCGTGTCGGAATGGTTCCGTGGCGTGTAAAAATGATTCCGCGACGCCGTTTATTTCGCCGGATTCGCGCCTTTGACGTTCATGCCATTCGCAGTTTCAATTTCGAAAAGTTACTTGCACCGGTTTGCTTCAGGACTAAAATCGCGGTTATGAACCGATTTGTCTCCGCCCTGTTCGCAATTTTGGTCATTTGCTGCGGCGCAACGGCTGCAAATTTTCCCACCTTGCCGCTGGGCACAAACGCGCCGGATTTCAACCTGCCCGGCGTGGACGGGAAAAATTGGTCGCTCAAGGATTTTGCGGACGCAAAAATTCTGGTCGTCGTCTTCACGTGCGATCATTGCCCGACGGCGCAGTATTACGAGGAACGCATCAAACAAATCGTGACGGACTACAAGGCCAAAGGCGTGGCCGTGGTGGCCATCATGCCCAATGATCCCAAATCCGTCCGCCTCGATGAACTGGGCTGGACGGACTTGAGCGATTCGTTCGACGAAATGAAAATCCGCGCGCGCGACCGCCAGTTCAATTTTCCCTATCTCTACGACGGCGACACTGAATCCATCGCGCACGCCTACGGTCCGGTGGCCACGCCGCATGTGTTTGTCTTCGACGCCGCGCGCAAATTGCGTTACGTCGGAGCGATTGACAATTCCGAGCGCATTCAGCACGTGACGAAAAATTATCTGCGGGATGCGCTCGACGCGTTGCTCGACGGCAAGGAACCGGCCGTGACGCAGACCAAATCCGTCGGCTGTTCCATCAAATGGGCCGGCAAGGAATCCTCGACGCAAGCTTACCTGAACCAACTGGCGAACGAGCCGGTGTCGGTCTCGCCGGCGGACACCAACGTCTTGCAAGCCTTGCGCAAGAACGATTCCGGAAAATTCCGCGTGGTGAATTTCTGGGCGACGTGGTGCGCGCCCTGCATGGTGGAATTTCCCGAGTTCGTCACCATCAACCGGATGTATCGCCATCGCGATTTCGAACTGGTGACCGTGGCCATGAACGAGCCGGACGAAACGAATTCCGTGCTGGAATTTTTGAAAAAGCAGCAGGCTTCGACCCGCAATTTTATTTTTGCCTCCACGGATCGCGACGCGCTGATCAACGCCTTCAATCCCGAATGGCAGGGTGTGGCGCCCTACACCGTGCTTATCAGCCCGGAAGGCAAAATCATTTATAGCGAGACCGGCAGCGTCGATTCGCTGGCGCTCAAACGCGCCATCCAGACGGCGATGAACGAACGAAAGCCGTGGTAATTCGGTTGGTTAAGCGCAGAAATAATTTCACTTCGCCGGATTCGCGCCCTTGACGCGCATTTGAATCGAGTAAAGCGACTTGCTCGCGGTGATGAAAAGTGTCTTGTGGTCCTTGCCGCCGAAGCTGACGTTTGCCGTCCATGCTTCATCCACGTCAATGTGATCAATCTGTTTTCCCGTTTTGTCGAAAATCGTCACGCCCTTGCCGGTCAAATATAAATTTCCCTCTTCATCAATCGTCATGCCGTCCGAGCCTTTGGAGCAGAACAGCGTTTTGTTCGTGAGTGAACCGTCGGGCAGAATATCGTAACTCCAGGTCTGGTCCGCCTGGATGTCGGCGACAAAAAGCTTTTTCCCGTCGGGCGTACCGGTGATTCCGTTCGGCTTTTTCAGGTCGTCGGTGACGCGCGTCAAATTCTTCCGGTCGGGCGAAAGGTAAAAAACCTCCTCATTCGGCAACGCCATCTCAGTGTGATCCCAGTATTTGCGGCGATAAAACGGGTCGGTGATGTACATCGCGCCGTTGGGTGCGACCCACACGTCGTTCGGTCCGTTGAGATATTTGCCCTGAAAATCTTTGACGAGCACGGTCGTTTTTTTACGGCGTGAAATTGACCAAAGCTGGTTGTGTTCGTCGGCACAGGCGATCAAGTTGCCTTTCGCATCGAAATACAATCCGTTGGCGCGACCGGAAGGTTCGAGAAATGTGGATAGTTTTCCGTCCACGCTCCATTCCATGATGCGGTCGTTCGGCTGGTCGGTGAAAAAGACGTTTCCCTTTTTGTCACACGTCGGGCCTTCGGTGAACGCAAAGTCGCCAGCGAGCTTTTTAAGTTTCGCGCCGGGCGCGATGGGGCTTTCCGCCGCCGCGAGCGTAAATTTTGAGGTGCAGATGCAAATCATTCCGACGAATAGAATCCGCAGTAGTTTTGAGGTCATGCGGAAGTTTGTATCGAAGAAATTTTTTAGGCCAGCGAATTTTTATCCGGAATTTTTCAAGCTCCGATGACGATAGTGCAGGATTTTGAACTCCGGCGTGTCATGGATTTCCTCGACCGGTTCAAACCGTTTTTCAAACGGCGGAAAAAAAGCGTCGCCATTTTCCACTTCGCATTTCACGAGCGTCAGGTAAAGGTCGGAACAGCGCGGCAATGCCTGCTCGTAAATCTGCGCGCCGCCGCAGATGAAGATGTCGTTCGGAAATTCTTCGGGATTCAACTTGTCCAGCGAATTGAAAATCAGAATTTCGGTTTCGTTTTTTTCGCCCAGCTTCGTGAAATGAAACTGGTAGGCGCGCTTGAGGAATTTTCCGCCGCGCCACTCGTGATATTGCCCGAAAATTTCGGGATGCTGTTTGATGAGCCGCTGCGGATGCTTTGTCAGCACCAGATTTTTCCGGTTCGGCAGCGGCTGGCCGAGGCTCTCAAAAGTTTTTCGCCCCATCACGACGACGTTGCCCATCGTCATTTTTTTGAACCATTTAAAATCCTCTGGCAGATGCCACGGGATTTTGTTCCCCGCGCCGATCACGCGGTTCAGCGACATCGCGGCGATGGCTTTGAAGTATTTCACAGTCAAACCGCGATCGGCGCTTTGATTGCCGGATGCGGATCGTAATTCGCCAGTTCAAAATCCTCGAACTTGAAGTCGCCGATGTTTTTCACCGCCGGATTCAATTTCATCTGCGGCAGCGGACGCGGCTCGCGCGACAGTTGTAGCTTCGCCTGCTCGACGTGATTTTTGTAAAGATGCAGGTCGCCGAGCGTGTGGACGAATTCGCCCGGTTTCAATCCGCAGACCTGTGCGACCATCATCGTGAGCAACGCGTAGCTGGCGATGTTGAACGGCACGCCCAGAAAAATATCCGCGCTGCGCTGGTAAAGCTGGCAGCTTAATTCGCCGTCCAGCACATAGAACTGGAACAACGCGTGGCACGGTGCGAGCGCCATCTGCCCGATCTCGCCCGGATTCCACGCGGTGACGATGTGCCGCCGGCTGTCGGGGTTTTTTTTGATCTGCGCGATGACGTCGTCAATCTGGTTGAGCGCGCGGCCGTCGGCGGTGCGCCAGTCCGTCCATTGCGCGCCATAAACGCGGCCCAGATTTCCGTCCGCGTCCGCCCATTCGTCCCAGATCGTCACGCCGTGGTCGTTGAGCCATTTGATGTTCGTGTCGCCGTGCAAAAACCAGAGCAGCTCGTAGATGACGGACTTGGTGTGGACCTTCTTCGTGGTGAGCAGCGGAAACGAATCGCGCAGCGGACAGCGGATTTGCGCGCCGAAAACGGAAAACGTGCCCGTGCCCGTGCGGTCGGCCTTGAACCTGCCGTGTTCGAGGACGTGCCGGAGCAAATCGAGGTATTGAATCATCGCAGAAAAAATTTAACCACAAACACAGGAAAGGCGCGAAAAGAAATTTAACTGAAACAACCGCACAGACGCTAAATTCGTTCTTGCCATTCCCGGCATTTCGCCTATCTTCCACCCTGCCTGAACGCCGCGTGTGCGGATGTTCATTGAGGCTGAGAAAAAACAGTCAACCAACAACCTAACCTTTAACCTCCGTTGCCACGGCAGCGTTCGTTAGTTAGGCAATGGAGCTTCGGTTTCCGCCCATCGCGGTTCCCAAGTTCCCGCAGTTCAACACAGCAAAGTTATGCTCACAATGGAAGAAGCCATGAAGCAAAGCGCGACGCGTTTTGCGCAGGGCGAAATCGTCAAAGGCAAAGTCATCGAAGTCCGCCCGAAGGAAATTTTGGTGGACATCGGCTACAAAAGCGAAGGCGTCATCCCCACAAACGAATTTTTGGACGCGGCCTCATTGAAGGTCGGCGACGAAGTGGATGTCCTGATCGAGAAACTGGAAAACAAGGAAGGCACGGTCGTCCTCTCGCACGAGAAGGCAGAGTTCAAAAAGAATTGGGACAAGATCCTGACGATCTGCAACGAAGGCGGGCGCATCATGGGCAAGGTGAAGTCCATCGTCAAAGGCGGCTTGGTCGTCAACGTCGGTGTCGAGGCGTTTTTGCCGGCGTCACAGATTGACGTGACGACGCCGAAAAATTTGGCGCAGTTCGTCGGCAACAGCTACGAGTTCAAGGTCGTCAAAATCAATCAGGAGCGGCAGAACATCGTGTTGTCGCGCCGCGAATTGATCGAGGCCGAGCGCAACGAAAAGCGCGGCAAGCTGCTCGGCGAGATGACGCCCGGCGACATCCGCAAAGGCACGGTCAAGAACATCACGGATTTCGGCGCGTTCATTGACTTGAACGGCATTGACGGCCTGTTGCACATCACGGACATGAGCTGGGGCCGCGTCGCGCACCCGTCGGAAATTTTGAAGGTCGGCCAGGAAATTGATGTGGTCGTGCTGGACGTGAACAAGGAAAAAGAACGCGTCAGCCTCGGCCTGAAACAAAAGGTGGCGAACCCGTGGGACAGCATCGAAACGAAATTTCCCGTGGGTGCGAAAGTCAAGGGCAAGGTCGTCAGTCTCGTGCCTTACGGCGCGTTTGTGCAACTCGAACCCGGTGTCGAAGGCCTTGTTCACGTTACGGAACTTTCATGGACGAAGCGCGTCGCCAAACCGAGCGACGTTTTGAAACAGGATCAGGAAATCGAAGCGATCGTTCTTGGCATCAACCGCGAGGAGCAGAAAATTTCCCTCGGCATTCGCCAGTTGGAAAGCAATCCGTGGGACGGAGCGGCTGCGAAATACACCGTCGGCTCGCGTGTCAAGGGCAAGGTGCGCAATCTCACCAGTTACGGGGCATTCGTCGAACTCGAAGAAGGCATTGACGGCATGGTCCACGTTTCCGATATGTCGTGGACGCGCAAGATCAATCACCCGAGCGAAGTCATGAAGAAGGGCGACGAAGTCGAGGCGACCGTGCTTGAAGTGGATCGCCCCAACCAGCGCATCGCGCTCGGCATGAAACAGCTTGGCATTGACCCGTGGGCGAACATCGAGACTCTCTACAAAGTCGGCGACCTCGTCACCGGCAAAGTCACGAAGCTAGCTAGCTTCGGCGCATTCGTCGGTTTGCAGCACGACATCGACGGCCTTGTCCACATTTCGCAGATCAGCGAGGAACGCGTGGACAAAATCAAGACCATTCTCAAGGTCGGACAGGAAGTTTCGGCGCGCGTCGTGAAAATTGACAAGGGCGAACGCCGCATCGGTCTGTCCATCAAAGCCGCCAGCTACAGCGACGAACAATTGAAGGAAGAGCAGAAGCTGCTCGATTCGTTGAAGCCCGGCGAAGACCTCGTTGCGTTGCAACACGCCTTCGATGCCGTCGACGGCTCGCAAAAACCGGAGTAATCATCCGGACAAATGAGTTTCGCGCGGGCGGGCTGGAAACGGCCCGCCTGTTTTATTTTCAACCGAAAGCGGCCGTCGAAGTTTGTTCCTTGTTTTTCATCATGAACTGAAGCACTTTGCAGACAGCTGTTTTCAGCGCGAACATGCAGCCTGGAACAAAAAAAATCCTGCGTTTTTTGCAAAGTTGGGCCATCAACACCCTCGCGGTGGCGGTGGCCGTGGTCATTCTCCGCAACCATATCAGCTATGGTGACAAAGCCCAAAACCTGTTGCTGGCGTCGCTGTTGTTGGGCATTCTGAACGCATTCGTCCGTCCGATTCTGATGCTGCTGGCGCTGCCGCTGCTGATTTTCACGCTCGGCCTCTTCACACTCGTCATCAACGCGCTGTTGCTCGGACTGTTGACCATCCTGCTTCCGTTTTTCAAAGTCACAAGCGATGGAGTTAACTTTTCCTTTGGCTACGCGTTTCTCGGCGCGATCATCATCAGCATCGCGTCCATCACGCTGAATATTTTGACCGGCAACGCGCGCGTCACAGTCCAGCGCCGGCCGCCGCCCCCGAAAAAATCCGATGACGACGACAAGCCGGTGATTGACGTTTGATTTTCAAACCAACTGGTAAGCGGCGCGCAAAGTCTGGATTCCTTGCGAGTTGAAATCCCGCTCGAAGTCCGTGGGCAATTCCGAAAGCTCGACCGGTGTTTCGGTTTCCAGAAAATTTTTGTCCGCGCCAAAAACTCCGGTCATTTGGGCGAAATAATCCGCGTCGTCCGTCCGCAAAAAGACCTTTCCGTACGGAGCGAGCGCGGCACGCGCGAGTTCTGGAAACTGTTCGTTGACGAGCCGCTTTTTGCGGTGCTTTTTCTTCGGCCACGGGTCGGGAAAATAAATGTGAAGCGCAGAAACTGAATTCGGCGGCAAAAGAAATTGCAGAAAATAAGACGACTCGATCCTCACGCCACGCAAGTTCGTCAGCCCGGCGCGTTGGCCTTTGCGATGCAATTTTTGCATCCGGCCGAGCAGCCGTTCGACGCCGATGAAATTTCTTTCAGGATTCCGCCGCGCGTATTCGACAAGAAACGAAGCGTCGCCACAGCCGAGTTCAACTTCCAACGGCTGCGGTTTTTTGAAAAGTTTCGCCAGGTCCAGCGGCCTGACGATTGAAGACAATTGGACGACCAAATTTTCCGGCGCGTGAGATTGATTTTTCAAATCGTCAATCGTAAATCATCAATCAAAAATTGAGAGATGGTCGGGGCGGTGAGATTCGAACTCACGACCTCTTGTACCCGAAACAAGCGCGCTACCAGGCTACGCTACGCCCCGACGTTGGAACGAAAAGCTTGCCGCGCGTTGAGCCGGAAAGCAATGTTGAATTTTCCTGAAAACGGAACGCGAATTGGCTTGCCGTCAATTCCGGCCGCTTCAAAATGGGGCAATCGTGGTTTTCAATTGGACGGGCCCATAGCTCAGCGGTCAGAGCAGGCGACTCATAATCGCTTGGTCACAGGTTCAAATCCTGTTGGGCCCACCAGTCTGTTCCTCGACCAAAGTTCCGTCGTGCCGCAGTTTCATTTTTCGTCCGCGCCATTCGACGGTGTTTCCGGCGAATGCGCAGAACCAATTGGCCGCGTGCAACAAATCCTTCACCGGCACGAGCCAGAATGGAGAAATCAATTTGCGTTCCGGCGTGAACCGACGTTGCAGATTTTGCGCGACGCAAATCCGGATTGACAGGAATGCAATCGCGGTGAGCGGCGCACAAAAGGTTTTTGTTGCGACGAGAGAAACGGGCAGCCACAACAACGGCCAAAGCGTGGCGTTCGACAAGATGCTGAAAAAATACGGCAGCGGCTGGCAGACGCGGATGGTGCGCGCCCAGCGGAGTTGATGATTCCAGACTTCACTCCAACTCATCGGGGCATCCCAGCATTCCACGACGACGGGACAGAGCGCGATGCGATTGCCTTTTTCCGAGATGCGATGGCCGAGTTGGTAATCGTCGGCCAGACAACTTGCGAGCGACTTGAAACCGCCGATTTCTTCCAAAGATTTTCGCCGCAGAAGGATCGCCGCGCCGAGCGCGAAATCGAGCGGCTTCAAACTCGCCGCCTGCAAAACCTGGCTCCAGAAATCAGCATTGACGGCGACGGCTTCCCATTTCATCGCGGTCGTGGCCGGATTGGCGAGGCGATAAAAACAATTCACGAGGCCGGTTTTTTCATCGCGCAGTGCGGCGACGAAGTTGATGAGAAAATCCGGCGGGACGCGAACGTCGGCATCGCTGATCAAAACAAAATCGTGCTTTGCGAGCTTTTCCAGTTGCGCGAGTTTGGAAACTTTTGCATTCGCGCCGAGCGGTTCGGCACAGACGACAAGCCGGGCATCGTGCCGCGGATTTTTCCGAAGGAGTTCTTCGACGATTTTGCAAACGGGATCGGCTGCATCGGCGACGCCGAAGAGGATTTGGATTTGTCCGGAATAGTTTTGATCCAGCCAGCTTTGGAGAGATTCAGCCGTGGTGTCGTCGCAACCCTTGAGCGGCTTGAGTAGCGTGACCGGGGGCGCGAAACCCGGATCGGAAATCCTTTTGTGCAGCGGAAATTTTTTTGCGGCGAGCCATTGCCAGAGCGCGAGCGCAAGGCTTGACAACGCGAGCGCGGCAAGGATGTCGTTGGTGAGATTCAACGCGGAACAGGCAACAAAAAATCAGGCGTCTGCGCCAGAAATTTTATTTTCAGGGTGTTCGTCGAGAACCAGGATGCCGTACGGCGGAAGGTCGTAGTTGCCGGAGAACGTGTTGCCCGTGAGAAAATCATGCATGGGTTTGTAAAACTGGACGCGCACGGGCGAATTTTGGTGGTTGAGCAAAAAGAAAACACGCGAACCTTCCTTTTGTCTCATGCTGACTTCGACGTTTTCGGGAACCTTGAGCAACGGATGCAGGCCGCATATCTGGCGGAGCCAGGTGACGAAGTCGTGGTAAAAATGCTGGTGGCTCATCGTGCCGATGTAAATCGCCTTGCCGAGCCCGAAGGTGTTCATCGTGAGGGCGGGCCGCCCGGCATAAAAATCCTTCGCGTATGTGGCGAGAACCTGGCAGCCCTTCGGTTCGATGATGTCGCACCACAATTTTGCCGGATGCATGTGGGTCGTCGGAAAAGCGCCTTTGAAGGTAAGATGATTTTCCTCGCCGGGCGGCAACGGGTCGAACTCCAAAACTTCGAGGCCGAACAAATCGATCATGTCATTCGGATAACCGGTGTCGGGCGCGATGCTGAACGCATTGACGAGGCCGGTGTTGAAGGTGCCGATGAGCGTGCCGCCGTTCTGGACGTAAAGTTTCAGCCGGTCGGCTTCGCCCGCCGAAAGCAGGTGCAGCGAAGGTGCGAACACGATTTTATATTGGGACAAATCCTCGGTCGGCCGGGCGAAGTCCACGCTGATGTTGCGGTCGTGAAGCGCGTTGTAGATGAGCTGGATGTGTTCGCGCAGGTTGAAAAATTTATTCGGCTGCATCGGCTGTTGCAGCGTCCAGTCGTTGTCGTGGGTGTAAAGGATGCAGGCCTCGGCGACGACTTTTGTGTCCTTAAGGGCGGGCGCGAGCATCTTTATTTCTTCGCCAACCTGGCTGATTTCCTTGAAAACGCGGTTGTTGCCGTCGAGGTGATGCGGCAGGACGGCACCAAAAAATTTTTCGTTGCCGATGCGGGATTGCCGCCAGTGATAGAACAGCACACCATTTGCGCCGCGTGAAATGAGTTGATAGGTGAACAGGCGGATGATGCCGGGACGGACGAGCGAGTTGACGTCCTGCCAATTGACCTGTCCGGCTTTTTGTTCGATGACCCAGAAGCCGGAGTCGCCGTCGGGCGTCTTGATGTCGGATTTTTTCAACGAGCGAAGAATGTCGATGTCGCAGGCGAGTTCGGAGGACTTGGCTTTGATGGCGGCGTTGCTCTCGACGGAAACGAAATCCACGACGGCGGCCATGTCGAAGTGATCGAATTTCCGCTGGAGCGCGCGCAGATTTACGGTGACGGGATGATTTGGGCAGCGCTCGTGCAGAACGTCGGCCTGCATCCGCACGAAAGCGATGATGCTGTCGCTGCAAAAACGATTCCAGTCGAGCTGCAACGCCGGGTTGTGTGGAGCGGGCGCGTGCATGGGCATCGGCACCTGATCGAACGAAGAAACAATTTGTCCTCCGTAGCGCAGACCGAGCTTGTCGTTGAGATTTTCAACCGTCTCGTATTTCAATTTGAGCCAGTTCTGCCATTCCAGCCGCGAGTCTTCATTGAACGACCATTCGGTGTTATGTCCGCCGAGGCCGCTGTCGATCTGCCATGCGATGAGTTGCGGATGGTCGCCGAGCGCCTCGGCCATGTGTTCGACGAGTTTTTTGGAAGCGTTCCAAAAAGTGTCGTTGTTGAAACAAACGGCGCGGCGCGTGCCTTCATGCTTGACCTGACCGTGTTCGTCAAGCGGGAGAATTTCGGGATGTTTATGCGCGAACCAGATTGGCGGCGCGGCGGTCGGCGTGCCGACGACGACTTTTATTCCGTGCGCGGCCATGATGTCCATCACGCGGCGCAGCCAGAGAAAATCGTATTTGCCTTCTTCAGGTTCGCAGATGCCCCAGGAAAATTCGCCGATGCGGACGACGTTGATGCCCGCCTTTGCCATCAGTTCGGCATCGTGTTCCCATGCGCCTTCGGGATTTTCGGCGGTGCCGCCGTAAGGAAATATCCACTGCTCGGGATAGTAATCAACGCCAAAATACATAACCTCAAAAACTTTCGGGCTTCATTCGCACTTTAAAATCAAATCGCCGCCCTTGCAATCTAAAACTCGCGGCATGATGCAAAAGCTTGAACTCCGCCGCCGGACGCTTCATCATCCTTTTCCAATGGATTCGGGCATTTCCAAAAAAAACCGGACGCGGCGAACGAACGCGTTCACGGAAGCGGACACCTGGCGTGCCGTCAGCGCGGGCTGGCGACCGCTTTGGGCCGGTTTCCGTGAAAACGGCTTCAGTGTCGAATGGCACGACTTCGAATGCAAATCGCCGCTGGATTTGGCCGGAAGTTTTCATCCTGACAGCGTCGAGATTTGTCTGAACCTCGACGGACACGCGGAATTTCATCTGGCCGGAAAACGGCAGGAACTGCCGCCGGGAAGCGCGGCATTTTATTTTTCAGGACGCGAATCGCTTGGAGCGCAACGGCTGCCACGGCAGCGACATCAATTCGTCACGGTGGAAATTTCGTGCGAATTTTTGAAACGCCACGTCGTTGAAAACAAAGCCGGATTGCATCCGCAGATTCAAAATGTTCTCGTCGGGAAAAAATCTGCCAGTGCGATTTCCGAGCCGCACAAGCTTACGGCGGAACAGCAGCGGCTGATCCCCGCGCTGCGAAATCCTTCCGCACCGCTGGCCGGTCGCGGTGTCTGGTTTGAAAGCAAGGTTTTGGAATTGATGGCGCAATTTTTCTTCGTGTCCGCCAAGGATGAATTTTTCTGCGAACGACAAAAACGTGTCGCGCAAGAGCGGGTACAAAAAGTCATCGAATTGCTGCGCGGCAATCTGGCCGGGCCGCCGGATTTGCTGGAACTCGGCAGGCGCGTCGGTTGCAGTCCGTTTTATTTAAGCCGGACATTTTCGCAGGAACTCGGCGTGACGATCCCGCAATATCTCCGCCAGTTGCGGATGGAATGCGCGGCGGAACTGCTCCGCTCCGGCAAGTTCAACGTGACCGAGGCCGCGCTCGAAGTCGGCTATTCCAGCATGAGCCATTTCAGCCAGGCGTTCTGCCAGACGATGGGCTGCTGCCCGAACCTGTATCCGCTTCTCAAGCGTTCCGCTTGATTTTCCCGCCGCAATTCACCGTTAGAAAAAAGCAAGCCGCCGAAGGCGTGGGGGAATTATTTCTGCGAGCCTTGCGCGCATGAGAAAAAATGCACGCGGATTTACTTTGATTGAGTTGCTCGTTGTCATCGCCATCATCGCGATCCTCGCGGCGATGCTTTTGCCCGCGCTGGCCAGGGCCAAGCAAAAGGCCAACCGCGCCGCGTGTCTTAACAACCTCAAGCAATGGGGTCTCGCGCTCAACATGTATTTGGATGACAACAATCAAGTCTTTCCCGATTTCAGCATCGCCAATAACACGCCCGGTGCCCGCAGCGGTTACGACCAAGATAATATCCTTTGGAGCGACCTCGCCGGTTTTGCCGCCGGCGGCTACGGAAACAGCGCGTGGTTCAACGCCCTGCCGCCGTATGTCTCGCAAAATTCGCTTTGGCAATACGCGGCCAATCCGACCAATTTCGTGAACGGCCGCAGCATTTTCAATTGTCCCGCCGCCCTTTTTCGTTCCGCGGAAGTGGACCCGATGAATCGCGTAGCCTTCAGTTATGGAATCAATTTCAAAGGCACCAACGGCTTGGTTCCCGCCAGCGTTCCTTTCAAGGCCACGCAGGTATCACATCCCTCGGCGTTCGTCTTTTTTTCAGACGTGCGTGCCAACTCCGGTGAAACTCTGTTTTACGGCGCGAATCCGCTCAACGATCTGGGTGCCGCGCGCGGATCGCTCAATCATCTCTCCTCGCGCCACAACGCCGGAGCAAACCTCACGTTCCTCGACAGCCACGCCGCTTATTTCAAATACACCTACATGGCCTATCAAAAGGGCACCAAGATCGGCGATCCGGGCAACCCGGACATCAACTGGTCTTACGACGGCACGCCTTCGCAATGATGAATCCGATCCGGCTGTGTGCGCGATGACGCATAGAAGTTCCGCGAAATTATTTGCCGAGCAGGCCGCCGATGCCTTTTTTGACTTTGTCCACGCCGATGCCCACGGCATCTTTGCCGAGACCGGAGGCGGCGCTGGAAACGGCCTTGACCGTCGCGGTTGTGATCTCTTGCAAAACAGCGCGCGTTAATTCAGCCGGCGTCAACCCTTCGGTGCCTGCGCCAAGATTGGTGAGATGAATTTGCGGCAGCGTCAGTGTCAATTCCTTGCCGTTCATGTCGGTGAGGCTGACGTGGACTTTCGCGTTTGTCAGGAGAAAATCGTCCACCTCGATTTTTTTGCCGGATTTGTTGACGGCCTTTGTGGTGGCATTGGTTGCGGTCGGAGTAGTTGTCGTTGATGTTGCGTTCACGTTGTCCAGAATTTTGCTCAAATTGTTTCCGCCAAGCCCGCCTTCAAAAGTGATTTGCGGCGCGTCGATGCGAATCGAACGCACGACGATTTTATCCGACAAAACCGAGGCCGGATTCACGCCCACATCCATCAATCCGATGTTGATGGCCTCGGATGTTTTGTAGCCGTCGGGATTGCCGACCACGAGTCCTTTGATTTTCGCGGAGCAGGTCAGCAATCCGATATGCACGTCGTCAAGTTTGACGGAGACTTTGGTGATCTGCGGGCCGAGTGTCTCGACGCCCGTCTTCACAATTTTGTCGAGGAAGGTGATTCCAATGACGGCGGCGACGGCGACCGCTATGATCAATACGATTACAACGCTCCAAAAGATTCTTTTTGCCTTGTTCATAATGGAATCCAATTAACACTTCATCCGGCGGTTTGGCTAGGAAATTATGCGCGGGCGGGTGGGCATCGGAACGGACGGTTTTATTCCGGCTTGCGCCGCGCGTTTTTGTTTGCGAGAATTCAGCGGCGCGGCAATGCAAAGACACCAACAAAATTACCCAAAACATTACTGCGGCGTGTTCGGAATTTTCGGTCACCCGAACGCCGCCGAACTCGCTTACTACAGTCTCTACGCGCTCCAGCATCGCGGGCAGGAAAGTGCGGGCATCGTCACCTGCCATGAGGGGAAATTTTTCAAGCATCACGGCATGGGCCTCGTGCCGCAGGTTTTCAACGACCCGAAAGTTTTGCACGACCTCGTTGGCGAAATGGCCATCGGCCACACGCGCTACTCGACGACCGGCACGTCCAATCTTCGCAACGCCCAGCCGCTCATCGTGGATTGCGCGCGTGGCCAGATCGCCATCGCGCACAATGGAAACCTCACCAACGCCGCGCAGCTCCGCGACGAACTCGAAAATAACGGCCTCGTTTTTCAGACGACGGTGGACAGCGAAATCATTTTGATGATGCTGGCCCAGCCGTCGCTCAACGGCTCGGACAACACGCTCGTGCAGACGCTCCGCCGTATCGAAGGCGCGTTTTCGCTCGTCATCATGACCGAGAAGGAATTGATCGGCGCTCGCGACCCGTTCGGTTTCCGCCCGCTTTCGATCGGCCGCACGGCGAACGGCGCGTGGGTGCTGGCGAGCGAAACCGTCGCGTTCGACCAGATTCACGCCGAGTTCGTTCGCGACGTCGAGCCAGGTGAGATCGTCATCATCAACGAAAAAGGCCTCGTCAGCGTTCAGGCGTTTCCCGAACACAAACGTCGCGCGTTCTGCATTTTTGAATACGTTTACTTCGCGCGACCAGACAGCGTCCTCGGCGGCAAAAGCGTCTACGAAGTCCGCAAGGAAATGGGACGCCAGCTCGCACGCGAGCATCCGGTGAAGGCTGACCTGGTGATTCCTGTGCCCGACAGCGGCGTGTGCGCGGCGCTCGGTTACGCGGAGGAATCCGGCATTCCCTATGAGATGGCGTTCATCCGCAACCATTACGTCGGCCGCAGTTTTCTCCAGCCCACGCAATTGATCCGCGACTTCAACGTCCGCGTGAAACTGAATCTCATCGAATCGCTCGTGAAAGACAAACGCGTCGTGATCGTGGACGATTCCATCGTGCGCGGCACGACGTGCAAGGCGCGCGTGAAAACGCTCAAGGAAGCCGGCGCGAAAGAAGTTCACGTCGTCGTCAGTTGCCCGCCGCATCAAAACCCGTGCGTGTATGGGATTGATTTTCCCGACCGCAACAAACTGATGGCCGCGAACAATTCCGTGGACGAAATCCGGAAATATCTGAACGCCGATTCGCTCCATTATCTTTCGCAGGAAGGCATGGTCAAGGCCACCGGCAGGCCGAAGGAATCCTTTTGCATGGCCTGCTACGATGGAAAATATCCCGTGCCTTACGATCCGCTGCTCGACAAGCATATCATCGAGCGCCGCCGCCGCACCACGCAGACGCTTGGCGAAGCGGTTGAGAGTGAAGGCAAACAAATCAAATTGCTTCAAGTGTAGCCGCGCGAAAGTGAATTGTTTCAAGACTCCGGCTTGCGGAAACATGCAAATTAAAGCACTTTATCCTCGTGCACAGACTTTTAATAGCAGCGGCCATAGTTGTCTTTTCGTTTTGCGTCCCGGCAAAAATTTCCGCTCAAGGCACATATCCTAAAATTGAAGCTTCTTTCACCGTGAATGTCGCGATTACGGATCCATTCGATTACAGCAATGACGTCCGCGTGCAAATCATCCAGCCGGATTCCACGACGATTTCTTTGCCCGCGTTTTTCGACGGCGGCACGACGTGGCGCGTTCGCCACGCGCCGACGATGGCCGGGACGTACAGTGTCAGTGGCGTCACGTTGAACGGCTCGCCGATTTCTGTCAGCAATTTGCAGCCGTCTTCGTGGGTTGTCGCCGGTCCGCCGACGGATGCCGGTTACATCAGGATTGATCCGTCAAATCCCCGCCGTTTTATCACGAGCAACGGAAAACGATTTTTTCCGCGCGGTGAAGACGTTGCATGGGATGCGACCGACAATAACATCACTTATAGTGTCACGAACATTTTTTGGAAAATGGGCGGGGCGCATGAAAACTGGTCGCGCGTCTGGATGGAATATTGGGACGGAAAAAATCTGGACTGGCCGCCATACGGTCCGACACTTCCGCCCGGGCAATTGAATCTAACCGTCGCGCAAAAGTGGGACGGGATTGTCGCTGCGGCGGAGCAGGCGGGGATTCATTTTCAAATGACGCTGCACCATCACGGAGAATATTCCACGACCGTTGATCCGAATTGGAATGAAAATCCGTACAACTTGAACAACGACATCGGCAGCACGAACGGATTCATGACCAACCCGGTGCAATTTTTCACTAACTCGACGGCAAAGGCCTTGACGAAAAGAAAAATTCGTTACTCCATCGCGCGCTGGGGTTATTCGCCTTCCATCATGGCGTGGGAACTTTTCAACGAAGTGCAATACACCGACGCCGGCCAAAACGGACAGTGGAGCCTCATTCAGGCGTGGCACAACGAAATGGCGACGTTCATCCGCTCACAAGACCCGTATCAACATTTGATCACGACGAGTTCGGACCTCACCGAACCGATTTGGGACGACTGCGATTATTACACGCATCACGATTATCCGAACGACGTCATCAGCGGATTGCGCGACGCGACCGACATCACCGCGTCGCAGCCGGTAAGGCCGGATTTTGGATCGGAGTGCGCCACGAACGGCGTTCCAAAGCTGGGCGTGGACGCTCCGCTTTGGGCCGGCTTGATGAATGGGCAATCCGGCAGTGAAAATCCGTGGTGGTGGGACAGCATGGACGGGGAAAATGATTACATTTATTTCCAGGCCACGAGCGATTTCATCACGTTGTCCGGCCTGGGCGACCAGAATGTCTTGAACAAATCCATTCCGCAAGTGACCGGCGGCGCGAACGGCCCGCTGGCATTCGGGCTTGGCGGCGGCTGGGCAACAGCTTCGCAAGATACCTTTACGGTCGGCGCCGCCGCGCCCGATGGAATCGGATCCGCGCCCAGTTATTTGCAAGGCGATTATCACCGCTCCATGACTCCGAACGGTTACACGTTCGACGTGGATTATTCCCAAAGCGGGACTTTTTCCGTTCAAATTCTGACGATTGCCGCATCGGGCGACGGGCTTGAAATTTTTCTCGATGGAAATTTGAAGACCAACATTTCTTTTTCGTCCACGGGCAGCGACACGTCCACAAATTTTACCGCGTCCATTTCCGTCGCCGCCGGTTCGCACACCATCAACATTTACAATCCCGGTCTGGATTGGATCAATCTCGGCAACATCACGCTTGACCCCTATGTGCCCGCCTTGAGCGCTTATGCGATTGGCAATTCCAGCTTCAACGCAACCTGGATTTGGAATCGCAACAATGTCTTCGATACGAATGCAAACAACAGCGCAGTCGGGACAGTGCAAGTTTCAGGACTGAACGCTGGAACTTACAAGGCGGTTTGGTGGGACACGTTTGCGGGAACGCCGATCAGCAATTTCACTTTCACAGTTGCCGGGGCAAATCCGGTCACGTTGAAAACGCCGGCCATTTTGCGTTCCGTCGCGCTTTACACCGGGCGGCCGCCGCAGGCAAACGTCATCGCATCGGATCTGGCGCAAACGCTCGGCACCAATTCGCCGGCGCTTTTCGTGCCGCTTGAGATTCAGAACAACGGCGGATTGCCGCTGGGCTATTCGCTTTCTGTCACCGGCGCGAATCCAATCGCCTACAGCGCGATCAATTCCGCTCAACCCGGCGGACCGGCCTTCACATGGAAAGACATTTCCGCTTTGGGTCAGGACATTTCCTCGAACTTCACCGCTATCGCTTCGCCAAAAACGGCCGTGGACGAAGGCATCGCCGGACCCATCAACATCGGATTCGCGTTCCCATTTTTCACCAACTCGTTCACGCAACTTTACGCTTCGCCGAACGGATTCGTCACGTTCAGCCCATTTAGTGGAGACACTTCCATAAATAAGAGTTTGCCAAACTCTTCCGCGCCGTCCAACTGCATCGCCTTTTTCTGGGATGACTTAATAATCACAACCGGCCATGTGTATACTGTTACGGATACGATCAACGGCACCTTCACCCTGCAATTCCAAAATGTGCGTTTCAAAACCGCCGCGGCTGCAGTGAATTGCCAGCTCATCCTCAAGACGACCGGCGAGATTGTGGTGAATTATCAATCTGTGGCCGTTTCAAACGCTTGCACTGTCGGCGTTCAAAATGCCGACCGCACCCAGGGCGCGACCGTCGCCTTCAACCAAAATTATCTCTCGCCGAATAATTTTTCAGTCCGGTTGACTCCGACTTCATGGCTGGGTTTCGACAATAACGCGGGCTTTGTGCCCGGCTCGCAATCAAACGTCGTGAACGTTTCATTCAATCCCGCCGGACTTTCTTATGGCACGAACACAGCGACCGTTTTGGTTCAAACCACCGATACGAACCGGCCCCTTTTCACTGTGCCGGTTTCACTCGTGATCTCGCCGCGCGCGACGTGGCGTCAGACTCATTTCGGCACGGCGTCAAATTCCGGCAACTCCGCCGACTCCGCCGACCCCGACCATGACGGCATCATCAACATTCTCGAATACGCGTTCGGCACCGACCCGAATGTTCCCAACGCGGATCCGATTTCCCCCGCGCTGGTTGGCGATCATTTGGTCGTCACTTTCAAACGCCCGCATCCCGCGCCGCCAGACATCAGCTACGTTCCCGAAGTCAGCGGCGATTTGTCTTCCGGCATCTGGAACTTCGGCGCGAGTTACACGTCGCAAACCGTGACCGACAATGGCAACGGCACGGAAACCGTCACCGTGACCGATCTCGCGCCAGTCAGTTCGACTCCAACCCACTTCCTGCGTATCCGGATCGTGCCGCAATAAATTTTGTCGTGCGCAATCATCCCGTACTTGTCCAAAAAACGTCGCGACGCGGATTTACCACTCGTGGCCGCCCATCGGCTTGTGAGTTTTCCGAAAGTTGGGGTTGAACTCGATTTGCCCGCGTTTATAGTGGGCGCGAGCAATGCCTACTGCCGCTGAAATTGCGAGACATCTCCGGGGCGAAGTCGTCGGCGACGGCAACGCCATCCTGAAAAATTTCGCGCCCGCAGACTCCGCAAAACCCGGCGACCTCACGTTCGCTGAAAACGAGGAATATTTTGCCGCCGCCGAAAAAAGCGAAGCCACCGCCATCATCGCGGACAAGCGTTTCAAATCTGCGAAGAAAATCCTGATTCGGGTGCCGGATGCGCGTATCGCGTTCGCCAGGGTGCTCGCATTGTTTTTTCCGGAAAAAAAATTCCCCGCCGGAACACATCCGGGTGCCATCGTCGCAGCTTCCGCGCAGGTTGATGCGACCGCGCACCTCGGACCGCATTGCGTCGTCGGCGAACGCGTGAAAATCGGGGCGAATTCCGTTTTGCAGGCGGGAAATTTTGTCGGCGACGATTCCAAGCTCGGCGACAACGTGAATCTGTTTCCGAACGTCACGATTTATCCGCGCTCGCAGATCGGCAATCGCGTCCGCGTTCACGCCGGAACGGTCATTGGCTCGGACGGCTTTGGCTACGTCAAAGACGGTGATGTTCATCGCAAAGTGCCGCAGATCGGAAATGTCATCATCGGCGACGACGTGGAGATCGGCGCGTGCGTGACGATTGATCGCGGCGCGCTCGGCTCGACGGTCATCGGCAAAGGCACAAAGATTGACAACCTTGTGCAGGTCGCGCACAACGTCGAAATCGGCGAGCATTGCCTTCTCGTTGCGCAAGTCGGCATCGCCGGAAGTTCGAAGCTCGGAAATTACGTCGTGCTGGCCGGGCAGGTTGGCGTTTCGGGACATTTGAAAATCGGGAATCAAGCCGTCGTTGCCGCGCAAGGCGGAGTCATCGGAAACATTTCGGACGGCGAAAAATTATGGGGCACGCCCGCGATACCGATTGGAGAATGGAAGCGCCAGCTTGCATCGCTGCGACAACTGCCCGAATTGATCAAACGCTTCGCGAAATTGGAAAAAAAACTTGGCGGGAAATCGAAGTCCCGCAATAAAAAATAATCTTCTTTAACCGGCCGTTCGCTTTTTCATTTCCCGCTCCCGCAGCCAGGCAAAGATCACCGGCGTCACGATCAAAATGCACGCGAGGCTGCTGACCATGCCGCCGATGATGGGCGCAGCCAGCGGTTTCATCACTTCCGCGCCGGGACGTGTGCTCCACAAGATCGGCAGCAGGCCACCGATGACCGTCGCGACCGTCATCACTTTCGGACGCAATCGCAAACGCGCGCCGTCTTTCACGGCTTGCAGCAAATCTTCCCGCGTGAAAGCGTTGCCAAGCTCCGCGCGCTTTTTTGCGACGGCTTCCTGCAAATAAACGACCATGACGACGCCGGTTTGGATCGCCGTTCCGAACAGCGCGATATAACCGACCCAGACCGCGACGCTGAAATTGTAACCGAGCAGCCATTGAAGGAAAACTCCGCCGGTCAGCGCGAACGGAATGGCGAGAATGACGTGCGCCGCTTCCTTCAGGCTGTGATAAACGATGTAGAGCAGCAGAAAAATGATGAACAGCACTGTTGGTACGATCATTTCCAGAGTTTTCTGCGCACGGATCTGATTTTCGTATTGGCCGCTCCATTCGATCGTCATGCCCGGCGGCAACTGGATTTCATTCGCGATCCGCGTTTGCGCTTCCTTCACAAAACCACCGAGGTCGCGGTCCTGCACGTTCGCCTGGACGAAAACACGCAGTCGTCCGTTCTCGCTGTCAATTTCGTCCGGCCCGATGTCGCGACTGATTTTTGCGACTTGCGCAAGCGGAATAAATTTCCCCATTCCCATCGGCACGAGGATGTCGCCCAATTTTTCAATGTCGTCGCGTTCATCACGCTCAAGGCGGACTTGAATCGGAATCCGTTGTCGGCCGTCAATGACCGTGGAAACATTCACTCCGCCGATGCCGGATTCGACGACATCCAAGACATCCTGCACCCGCATCCCGTGATGCGCCAGATGCGCGCGATTGATTTCGATGTTGAGATACGGCTTGCCCTGCATCCGCGACGCCGCGACGCCGGTCGCACCGGGAATTTCGCGGACAACGCGCTCGACCTCAAACGCCTTTTTCTGGATCGCGTCCAGATTGTCGCCGAGAATTTTGATTCCAACCTGCGCGCGGATGCCCGTGCTGATCATCAAGATGCGGTTTTGGATCGGCTGCAAAAATCCCGGGACATAACCGGGCACCGCTGAAAGTTTTTCCGTCAACTCGGCGACAAGCTTGTCTTTCGTCATTCCCGCGCGCCATTGCGATTCGGGCTTGAGCATGATGGTCGTCTCAATCATCTGCGCGGGCGCGGGGTCGGTCGGCGTTTCGGCGCGGCCAAGTTTGCCAGCGACGGATTCGACTTCGGGCGTTTGCTTAATCACGGTGTCTTGCCACGCCATGACGCGCTGGACTTCCGAAAGCGAAACCTGCGGCAACAGCACCGGCATGAACAACAGGCTGCCTTCGTTCAGCGGTGGCATGAATTCGCTGCCCATGCCTCGCGGCAAATTTTCCGCCAGTTGAGGACTGAATTTTGAAATCTGCGAAACGATTTGCCGCGGCAAACCGAACGCCAGAATCAAAGCCGCCAAAACCGAGATTGACGCAAGAGCAATGACTGTTTTGCGAAAGCGCAATGCCAGACTCAAGATCGGGTCGTAAATTGCCAGCAGTCCGCGCATCAGCCAGTTTTTATCTTCGGCTTGGAACGGCCCGCGCACGAGCAAGACACACAAGACAGGCACAAGCGTTATCGCCAGAATCGCCGCGCCGACCATCGCGAACGTTTTTGTGAACGCGAGCGGATGAAACAGTTTCCCTTCCTGTCCGGTCAGCGCGAACACCGGCATGAACGCGAGAATGATGATGAGCACCGCGAAAAAAATCGGGCGCCCGACTTGTTTTGCGGCTTCGAGCGTGACGTTGAAAATTTCACCGGAGTTCAGGCGATGTTTTCTTTCCTTTTCGGCGCTTTCGCAACGGCGGATCACATTTTCGACCATGACAATTCCCGCGTCCACGAGAACGCCGATGGCGATGGCGATGCCGGACAGAGACATGATGTTCGACGTGATGCCAAAGCGGTTCATCAGCGCGAATGAAAACAGAATCGAAAGTGGCAGCGGCAGCGCGACGATGAGGATGCTGCGGAAATGAAACAGGAAAATGATGATGACGAGCGTGACGAGGATCGCTTCTTCTGTCAGGGCGTGCTTGAGCGTGTCTATCGTGCGCGAAATCAAATCGCTGCGGTCATAAAACGGCTTGATGCTGACGCCCGGCGGCAGGCCGGGTGAAATCTCCGAGATTTTTTCCTTCACGCCCTTGATGACGGCCATCGCGTTTTCGCCGTTGCGCATGACGACGACCCCGCCGACGACTTCGTGTCCGTCCACGTCGAGCGCGCCGCGCCGGAAATCGCCGCCGAGCTGGATCGTCGCCACGTCCTTGAGATAAATCGCCGCGCCGCTGCTCTGCCGCACGATGATATTTTCCAAATCGGAAAGGGAATTCACGAGGTCGATGCCGCGCACGACGAATTCCATTCCGTTTTCCTCGATGATTTTTCCGCCGACGTTGAGATTGCTTTGCTTCACGGCGTCCATGACGTCTGAGAGCATCACGCCGCGGTCGCGCATTTTCAGCGACGAGACTTCGATCTGATATTGTCGCGCGTGGCCGCCGATGCTCGCGACTTCCGCAACGCCGGAAACGGAATTCAATTGATAACGCACAAACCAATCTTGAATCGAGCGCAACTGGCCGAGGTCATAGCCGCCGTTCGGAGAATTTTTTGGATCAACGTCGAGATAATATTGGTAAACCCAGCCGAGACCCGTTGCGTCCGGGCCGATTTTCGGTTCGACGCCTGATGGCAAAACGTCGCCGAGATAATTCAAACGTTCGAGTACGCGCGAGCGGGCGAAGTAGTTGTCAATTTTGTCATCAAAGATGACCGTGACGAGCGAGAAGCCGAACATCGAGGCGGCGCGGACGGATTTCACTCCGGCGAGTCCCTGCAAATTCACGGAGAGCGGATAGGTGACCTGATCTTCAACTTCTTGCGGGCTGCGTCCCATCCAGTCGGCATAGACGACGACCTGGTTTTCGCTCAAATCGGGAATCGCGTCCACGGGCGTTTGATAAAGCGCGCGGACACCGAATCCGGCGAGCAGCAACGCGCCGCACACGACGAGAAACCGGTTGCGCAGCGACCATTCGATGATGCGATTGATCATAAGATTTATTGGCCGGCGTTGAGTTGCGCTTCGGAATCAATCAAAAGATTTCCGGTCGTGACGACTTTTTCGCCTTCCTTCAAACCGGCGAGCACTTCCACGAGTTCATCTCCCATGCGGCCAAGCAGCACAGCGCGCGGCGCGTAATGGCCGTCGCCTTTGTCCACATAAACCATCGGGCCGATGCCGCGCGAAATCACCGCGCTGCGCGGAATCGTCAACGTCGGTTCGGTTTCGGCGACGACATGGGCTTCGGCGTGAAGGCCGTTGAATATCGTGTGCTCGCCCAGGTTGCCAGCCTCGATGGGAGGATTCAGAATCTCCGCGCGAACGGTCGTGCTGCCGCTCATCATGTCGAAGTCTTTGTCTGCAAATAATTTTGTGCCGTGGAGTTTGATTTGCGCCTTGTAAATTTTATCCGGCACGGATGGCACGATGACATCAAAAGTCTGTTTGGTTTTGAGCCAGAGCAAATCACGTTCATACGCGGTGAACTCGAACCACGCCGCCGTCCAGGAATTGCCGACAATCTCACCCGCGAGATGCAACGTGTGGCGCAACGGGCGGCGTTCCACCAAATCCGTCTGCACGTTGATGACGCTAATGCTTTCGGATTCGAGTGTGATCGTGCCTTTTTCAAGATTGGTATTTTCGTTGTCCTCATAAACCGGCGCCATGTCCATGCCCATGCTGTCTTTGGCCGGAGTCGGACTGGTTTCGCCAGGATTCATCGTGGATCGGTAAAATTTGATTTTCCGCCCGCCGGTTTGAGCGCCGCCCTGTTCGTAGACCGGGACGAGTTTCATGCCACAAACCGGACAAGGGCCTGGCTTGTGCTCCCTGACCCACGGATGCATCGAGCAGGTGTAATAAAGAATTTTGCGGCCGTCAGCAGACGCGTCGTCCGCCTGCGCGTGATTTTTCTGCGCAACAAACCATGCGCCCGTCCCGATGGCGGCGACGATCAAAACGAGTAGAATTGTTTTCAGTTTCATAAATTTTCTTTCGATTGCGGTTCAAATACATTTCACGTTTCAAAAATTCCATGGAGCCATGGAGCAAAAGGAAATGGTCGAAGTGCGCCGGCTCAAGGCACACTACGGGCGTTTGAAGGAATGAATCAGAGAAGCCGGGAACAGTTCCGCGCATAAAGCGCGGCACCGGTCGCGGGGAACAATGTTGAAGCCGCCGGGGAAAACCCGGGCCATGTGACGTCAGGCAAAACCCACGCCACAATGTTTTGCGCGGGAACGGAAAGCTGGTTTCCGGCGGGAGCCGGACTGGCCGTGAGCGGCTGCGAAGCCGGGGCGGGCCTCGCGGCGCAACAGGCCATCTTGCCGCGGCAACCGCAATCCGGTTTTGCGGCGGACACCTGCGGCGTTGGCGCGCAGACGATAATCTGTGCCCAGGCAAACGCAAGACTGCAGATGATGGAGAGTGCCGTCTTCATGATTTGAATTTCACCCCGATGGGCGGATCACGCCCCACTTTTTTTGGCTTTCACCCGTCAGTTCTTGGTCTTGGCCTCGGCGTCGTGGATGATTTTCATGTATTTGTCCGAGTCGGCCAGAAATTTCGGCTTGCACATCGGGCAGCAAAACTTGATCTCCTGGTTCACGTCCTTGTTGGAATACACAAACACGATGGGCGGCCCCATGTCGCCCCCGAACTTTTCACCGGACACAATGCAATGGTCGAGCGGATATGGCGTCGGCTTGACGGGAACCGGCGAGTTCGTGCCGTCGGCGCGGCTGATTGACGGAATGGCGATGAGCGAGGCAAATGCCAGCCCGCAAATTGCGGCGCGACAGACTTGATTGAACGATTTCATAATCCTATTTTTATCCGGCTGTTTGTTTTTTGTGCGAACGCACGCGGGCGTTGTCTTTGTTTTACACCGTCGGTGACAAAACCACGCAAATTTTTCACCGTTCTTAATCATTGGCATATTCAAGCCATTTTTCGTTCAGGTCAAGTAATTGATTCGCAAAAATATTTTGCGTGATTCGCGCTTCGACGGGGTATTGATGAATGAAACATGACCAACCGCCGATGCAATGAAGTGTCGGCTAAACTTGAAAGAATAAATATGAAAACTAAAAACCTCCTTACGATCATCGGTGCAGCCGCACTGGTTGCGATAACCATCAACGCCACCGCTAACAACACGCTGCTCTCGCCGCGCGCCGCCGTCAACCAGATTCAGCATGTCTCCGGCGTCACCGTGGTTCAACCCGCGCAGACAACGGGCGTTGCCCTGTCGCCGCGCGCCGCGGGCAACCAGATTGCCACCGTTGCCGGAACGTCGAACGGGGTGAATCCCGCCTCCATTTGCGCCAGCCACATGACCGGCAGCAGCCCGAAGGCGACCCAAGCCTGCGCCGCAAATTCCCCGGCGGCGATGTCCTGCTGCGCCGTTGCGGCAACGAAGTAAAATCAGTAGAATTGCGGGCGGCGGACATAAACCCCGCCGCCCAGAATGATGAAAGAAACATGAACCCCGACGACACCAAATTTAGCAAAGTCCTGCGCGCCGCGAGCCCGTCGCCGTCATTGCCGCCGCGTTTTCAGGAAAATGTCTGGCGGCGGATTGAAGACGCCGAAGCGCCTGCATCCGGCTCTTGGCTGGAAGCGCTTGTCGCGTTGATACTGCGTCCGCGATTCGCCTACGCCACGGTCGCCGCGCTGATGTTTGCCGGAATTTTATTGGGCGCATATAGCGGCGCGCAAACCGCGCGGCACGACGCGGAAACCCGTTATGTCGAGTCGGTCGCGCCAAGTCCGTTGCGTTAAGTATGAATCGCTCGCTAATCGTTTTGTTGGGCGCGCTGGTTTTGAGCGCGGCGATTTTTGCCGGTTCCTATTTTACGGCGCAGCGCGTGAGCACGATGTGCGTGGCGCACTCAACCGGTGATCTCGCATGGCTGCGCGAGGAATTTCATTTGAGCGACGCCGAAATGGCGCGCATCCAAAAGCTCCACGAAAGTTATCTGCCGAAATGCGCCGGGATGTGCAAAGAAATCAACGCCAAAAAAAATGAAGTCACCGCAGCGCTTGCCAACGAAACCAATGTTACCGCCGAGGCTCAAAAAAAGCTGACCGAACTTGGCGAACTCCGCGCCCAATGTCAGGCGCAGATGCTCCGGCATTTCATCGAGGTCAGCCAGGCGATGCCGCCGGAGAAGGGCCGACGTTATCTTGCCGAAATGAAAACGCTCACGCTCGGCTCCCACGAAGAAATCGAACAATCCATGTCCGCCGGCCATGAACATGGAACCAACTGACGCTCGCGACCGGGCCGACATGGAACGGCTGATCGCCGGCCAGGATACGGCGCTCAACAACTTGATGGAGCGCCACGCCACGCCGGTGTTCCATTTCCTCTGCCGCATGGTCGGGAACGAGGACGATGCGAACGATCTCGCGCAGGAAACTTTCGTCCGCGTTTTCAAGTCGCGCGAAAGTTTCCGTACGAGCGAAAAATTTTCCACATGGCTTTTCACCATCGCCGCGAATCTGGCGCGGAATCATTTCCGCTGGCGCTCGCGGCATCTGAACATTTCGCTCGAAACCAAATCATTGGAAACGGAACAGACCCTCGGCAGCACGATTCCCGCAAATGATCCGTCGCCGAACGAACAGGCGCTCGCGACCGAACGCGCCGCTGCCGTCCGCGCCGCCGTCGGCAAATTGCCGGAGGATTTGCGCGAGGCGATCGTGCTGTGCGAATGGGAGGAACGCAGCGTGGCCGAAGCTGCAAAAATTCTCGAATCGTCGCCGAAGGCCGTGGAATCAAGGCTTTATCACGCCCGGCAGCTTTTGCGCGAACGGCTGAAAAGCTGGCTGTGAGATTTATTGTGCCGGTTGTGCAGCTTCAAACTCGGCCAATTCCGTCCCCGCAGTTTCCCATTCCGTGTTCGCCCCGGCCATGCGCTCATGGATATGCATCAACTCGCGGTTGATGTGCGCTGCGCGACCGCCTGCATAGGTTTCCTGCTTCTCCAGTTCCGCCACCAGTTCCTTCTCTTTGGTTTCCAGTTCCGCGATTTCTTTTTCGAGCGCACTGATCCGCTTCTGGATTTCCTGTTTCTTCCGCGAACGTGCCTGCCGCTGCTCGGCTTCAATCCGTTTTTGCCCCTTGCGGTCAACCGTCGGAGCGGCCGGAGAATTTCCGTTTGAAGCGGGAGACTTCATCGCGCTTGAACTCGTCAAAGCCTCGCGCGCCGACTGCGAAGTCTTGTCCAGATAATACTGGTAGCCGCCGGTGAAATGCCGGAGATGCCCGGCTTCGACGCGCACGACGTGGTTCGACAACTTGCGGATGAAATGCACGTCGTGGCTGATGAAAACCAGCGTGCCTTCGTATTGCTGCAAAGCGCCGATGAGCGCGTCCACGCTCGCGAGGTCGAGATGCGTCGTCGGCTCGTCCATCAATAAAAGATTCGGTGGATTGAGCAACAGCTTTACGAGCGCCAGCCGGCTTTTTTCGCCACCACTCAAGACGCTGATAGGTTTGAAAACATCATCGCCGCGAAAAAGAAAACTGCCGAGAACGTTTCGCACGGCCTGTTCCGTGACGCGTTGCGGCGTGTCGAGCGCCTCCTGCAAAACCGTGTGCTTGAGATTCAACATCGCCGCGCGATGTTGCGCGAAATAGCCGGACTTTGTGTTGTGGCCGAGTTTGTGCAAACCCGATTGTGGCTTGAGAACTTCCGCGAGCAATTTTAGCAACGTGGATTTTCCAGCGCCGTTTGGCCCGACAAGCACCGTGCGTTGGCCGCGCTCGACTTCGAAATGCATTCCGTCGTAAATCAATTTTTCGCCGTAGCCGAATTTTATTTTCTCCAGCGTGATGACGCGTTGGCCGCTGCGTTGCGGCTGCGGAAAACGAAAGCCGACCGTCGCGTCCGGACCGCTCGAAGGCGCGACCATTTCCTCCTTGAGTCGCTCGATCTGTTTCATCTTGCTCTGTGCCTGCGCGGCTTTCGTGTTCTTCGCGCGGAAACGGTCAACGAACAATTGCATCCGGTCAATTTCGCGCTGCTGCGATTTCGCCGTGGCGACCATTGTCGCTTCGGCGGACGCGCGCTGTACGAGATATTCGTCGTAATTTCCACGGTAGCGGAGAATGCGTGACTGGCGCAACTCGGCGACGTGCGTGCAAAGACGGTTCAAAAATTCGCGGTCGTGCGAGATGAGCAGAATCGCACCGGGATAATCCCGCAGATAATCCTGAAACCAGAGGAGCGTTTCAAGGTCGAGATGGTTCGTCGGCTCGTCGAGCAGAAGCAAATCCGGTTCCTCTGCGAGCAGTCGCGCGAGATGCGCGCGCATCACCCAGCCGCCGGACATTTCTTTCGCGGGACGCGAGTGATCCGTGTTTTTGAAACCGAGGCTGGCGAGAATCTGTTTTGCCTTTGCGACGAACTGGCCGTCGTGCTCGTGTTCATGCGGCACGGCGATTTCGAGGACGGTTTCGTTTCCCGCGGGTTCGCTTTCCTGCGGCAGATAGCCGATGCGCGTGCCGCGGATGCTCGTGACTTCGCCCGCGTCCGGCGATTCGTGGCCGAGGATGATTTTGAGCAGCGTGGATTTTCCCGCGCCGTTAGGCCCGACCAGACCGACGCGTTCGCCCGATTGAAGCGTGAACGAAACGTCGTCGAACAAGACGCGCTCACCAAAAGATTTTGTCAATCCGGCAACGGTAAGCACAAGCGTCAGGATTTCGGCTTCAACTGCGGGAACAGGATCACGTCGCGGATGCTTTCCTGGCCGAGCAGCATCATGCACAGGCGGTCAATGCCCATGCCCATGCCGCCGGCGGGCGGCATGCCGTGTTCGAGCGCGACGAGAAAATCCTCGTCCAGCTTTTGCCGTTCGCCGCCGGCCTGATGTTCGAGGCGTTCGCGCTGCTCGATGGGATCGTTCTGCTCGGTGTAGGCGGGCGCGATTTCCTGGCCGTTGATGCAGCACTCGAAGACTTCGACGGTCGTCGGGTCGTCGGGCGAAAGTTTGGCGAGCGGCACGAGTTCCTTGGGCAGATGCGTGACGAACGTGGGCTGGATCAGCGTCGGCTCGATCAATTTTTCAAACACCGCGCCGGTGACTTCAAAGTCGGCGTAATCTTTTGTGATTTCCGCGCCGAGATCGTGCGCGCGCTGGCGGCGAGCTTCTGGAGAAATTTCAAACCAATCTGCTCCGGCTTTTTCGCGAACTAAATCTTTGTATTTTACGCGACGCCAATTTGGCGCGAGGTCAATAATTTTTTCCTCTGATAATTTTTTAAGAGCGTCTTGAGCTACAGAAAAATCGTTAACCGCGTCCTGAACAATTCGTTTCAACTCGTCAAAGTTTTTTTCCTGAAGATTTTCTGCAAGGATTTCACGTTGAATAGCTCCTAAATCAATTAAGCCATTATTAACAAGGACAGCAGCATCGGACGCAATTGTATGTGCAGGTTTTTCATCAAGAGCTTTAATGCATTCATTGAGTTCTTGCACAAAACCTTTCGATGTTATTTCAAACCAACGTGAAGCACTTCCGTTTTTACTAGCACGAGCTATTTCAATAAAAACTCGTCCAGCTTCTCCTTCAATTTTTCGCAGCGCACGTCTAATTGCGGCTTCGATTTCAACTTTTGGATTATGACGAATTACTAAAGTTCCCAAAACTTTTTGCGCGACGTGTTTGACCATTGATTCGACGAGTTCCATCATGCTCTCGTAATCGCCGAATGCCTGATACGCTTCGAGCATCGTGAATTCAGGATTGTGTTTGCGCGAGAGGCCTTCGTTGCGGAAATTGCGGCCGATCTCGAACACTTTGTCCACGCCGCCGACGAGCAGGCGCTTGAGATAGAGTTCCAGCGCGATGCGCAGGTAAAAATCGCAGCCGAGCGCGTTGTGATGGGTCTTGAAGGGTTGCGCCGCCGCGCCGCCGGGAATCGCCTGCATCATCGGCGTCTCGACTTCCACAAAGCCGCGCGCGTGGAGAAAATTCCGGATCTCGCGGATGATCTCGCTGCGCTTGAGAAAAACGTCCTTCACTTCCGGGTTCGCCATCAGGTCGAGATAGCGCTGGCGATAGCGGATCTCGGTGTCTTCGAGTCCGTGCCATTTCGCGGGCGGCGGTCGCAGGGCTTTGGAAAGGATCGTGAACGATTCGATTTTGACGCTCGGCTCGTTTGTCTTCGTGCGAAAAAGCGTGCCGGTCGCGCCGATGAAATCTCCGAGGTCGAGGTGCGTGAAAATCTCCCAGCTTCCGGGCGATTTTTCTTCAAGCGCATTTTTTTGTGCGTAAATCTGGATGCGCCCGCTTTGGTCGCGCAAATCAATGAACATGGACTTGCCCATTTCACGATGCGCGGTGATCCGTCCGGCGATGGAAATCTTGGCGTGCTCGGCGAGTTCGCCCTTTTCAAATTTCGCGCGCGCCTCGCCGCAGCCGATGGCGGGCGTGAATTTGTTTTTGAACGGGTCAATGCCTTTCGCCTTCAACGCATCGAGTTTTTCGCGCCGTTGCTTAATCAATGAATTTTCGTCGTCCATCAGAGTCAGCGGAGTAAATCACAAAATCTTTTTCAGCGCACGCAAAAGGTGAGGCTCCGCGCGAAAGTTTTTGGCCGGAACAGTTGAGTTTTCAATCGCGTTGGTGAAAAATCCCGCCATCAGATTCACCGAATGAAAGACAGCTTCAAAAGCACCTGTGGTTTGTTTTTCATTTTTTTTATTCGCGGACTGGAGCGCGTGCTGCCGGTTCGTGGTCTTTACATGATTTTGAAACCGTATGCCTTCGCGCGCGCGTGGCTGAACACGGCGTTCAAGTCGCCGCCCGCCGTGCCGTTGCCGGATTTTTTAAGCGCGGTGAGGACGCGCCGGGCGGCGAGGCAGGTGCGCATGAACAGTTACCTGAACCGGCTGCTGGATTTTTTTCCGGAACGGCTGGCGACGGTCAAATGGAAAAATCACTGCCGCATCGAAGGGCTCGTTTATTGGGAACGGGCGAAGCAGAACGGTCGCCCCGTCGTACTGGCATTCTGCCATTGGAGCAGTTATTTCCTGCTGCGGGCATGGCTCCGCGCCGCCGGAATGCCGCTTGCGGCCATCGAGGGAGGCGAATCCAAAAATCGTTCCCGGTTCAAAAAATTTCGCGACCGGATGCGGCTGCTCCCCGGAATTCCGAACACCTTTCAACTGGATCAATTGCGGGAGGCAAGCGGATTTCTTGCCGCCGGAAATGCGTTGATGGTCGCGCTCGACCACGCGGCGGGCAAGCAGATGGCCGTGCCGTTCTGCGCCGGCTGGAATTTTCAGATGGCCGCCGGAGCGGTGCGGCTGGCCGCCCGGCATCAGGCCGAATTGATTCCCGCCTGCATCATTGACGAGGGTGGCTGGCGTTTTCGGATCGAACTCGGCCGTCCCGTGCCGGGGGAATTGTTGAATGCGGAGACCGATTGGATCCGGGCAGGAAAACTTCTGATGGAGGAGATGATTCCGCATTTTCAAAGCCATCCGGAACAATGTTCAAGTAAAATGCTTGAACGTCTTGAACGGAGTTCCGCCGCGTGATTTTTCACATGTGGAACCAGTTGTATTGGTTCTGAAAAACCGGCCAGTCAACGGTGATTTCGGAGAGAAGCATGAACAGAATCATTGCGGCCAGCACAAGGAATTTCGCCTTGTTGCCGATTTTTTTCAACGTTCGGTCAATTCCATAAACGAACAGCAGCAAAAACGGAATCAGCGCGCCGAGCATCAGCCGCCCGGATGTGAAATACGGATGTTCGCGCGAGGGATAAAAACAATCATGAAAATCGTAAATGATGGAAAGAAAACCGGAAAACGCGATGACGGCGATGAAACATGCGAAGCCGAACCAAAGCGCGTCGCGTTGAGGCGCGGTTGCGGATTTGGATTTTGGTGAAAGATTTTTCAACGCGATCACGGTGAAGATGAAAGTTGAAAGGACGTAGAACATGTCAACCGACGGCATCGCCAGCGGCTGGCGGTGCCACAGAATTTCGCCCTGCCAGAAGGTCGAAAGCAAATCGTGGATGAATGTCCAGAAGCCCAAAGGCGTGAAAATCGGATGATGCCACCATTCGCCAAACGGCTTGAGCGTCCAGCCGAGAAACTGGATTTTTGCCGCCGAGCCGGTGAAGTCGCCAAAATTATATTTTGTCCACGCGAGCCACCCGATCATCGGCAGTGTGGCGCAGTAAAACAAAGCCGCGAGCGCGGAAATGGATCGGAGAAATTTTCCATCGCGCGCCAGTTGAAATATTTTCAGCGCGATAAAAATCGCGGAGACGGCGAGCAGCGGCAGGTTGCTGATCTTGGTCAGGAACGTCGCGGCGAGTGCCAGACCTGCGATTGCTCCGAGGCGCGTGCCTGGAATTTCCGCTCGGAAAAACTTCACGAGCAAAACGAACGCCGCGCCGAAACAGAGCGGCGAGAGCACGTCGTTTTGGATGGAGTAAAACGCCGTCTGCGGGATGAATGCGAGCAACGCGGGAACAGCACGCCGCAAAAATAAATTTTCCGGGAAAAAGGTTCGTGCCGCGATGCCGCCGAGCCAGACGAGCGAGACTACGATTAAAATGTTCAGGAACCGCAGCCAGTAGAGCAGGTGTCCGCCGTCGAAGCCGAAAAAATCTCCGACTCGCCACCACGCGGCGGCGAGCGTGTAATAAAGCGGCGGCTGCGACGCTTCGGTGTTTTTGACGTTCGCTTTCCAGACGGTTTCCTTGTCCAGAAGAGTTTGATCGGCGGCACCGGCCGGCAGCGTCCATGGCGGCGGCGGGAATTTTTTCCCCGGCAGCATTTCGGCGGACCAGACGTACTCGCGCGTGCCGTAAATCGTGAGAAACGGCGCGGTGTGGGGAGAAACCATTTCCAGCGAGTGCGGGACATGCCCTTGCGAATATTTCACGACCAGATCGAGGTGCATTTGCTCGTCCACATTGTTGAAGAACGGGAACGCGGCGGAAAAAATGAAGGTGTGAATGGCCGCAAGAAGGCAAAACAGGAAAACCCACTTGCGCTCGTTCGATTCCGATTGTGCCATGCCGTCGAGTTTTTATCAAAAGGCGCGGCAGCGCAATTTGAATTGAACCCGCGCGATGTTTTTTCCATGCTGCCAAATTCATGGGCGCACAATGGAAACAAGCCGGGCGCGAAATCAACGCGCAGAAAAAAGGCCAGATGGTCGCCAAGCTCACGCGCGAGATCATGGTCGCCGCAAAACTTGGCGGTCCCGATTCCGACTACAATCCACGCCTATATGTCGCCGTCGAAAAGGCGAAGAAGGCGTCGGTCTACAAGGACACGATTGAGCGCGCGATAAAAAAAGGCGCAGGATTGACCGAGGAGAAAATCAGTTTCGAGACCGTGATTTACGAGGGCTTCGCGCCGCACAAAGTCCCCGTCGTCGTGGAATGCCTGACGGACAATCGCAACCGCACCGCGCCGGAAATCAGAAATCTTTTCAAAGCCGGTTCGATGGGACAGCCCGGCAGCGTTTCATTTTTTTTCAATCACCTCGGCGTTGTCGAGGCCACGCACTCGGATGCGAACCGTGACGCGGAGGCCGACGCCATTGAGGCAGGCGCGCAGGAGATCGAGCCGCTCGAAGCTGATGAAATTCCCGCCGGACAAAAGGGCGCGCGTTTTCTCACCGAAATCAAAGACCTTGACCACGTTTCCAAAGCGTTGAAGGCGGCGGGCTGGAACGTCATCGCGTCGGAGATGCGCTACGTCGCCAAGGAATTCCGCGAAGTGGATGCCGCCGCGCGCAAAGAGGTCGTGGATTTTCTCAACTTGCTTGACGACCACGACGACGTGCATCACGTCTATGCGGCGATGAAGTGAGATTTATTTGCCGGTGAATGTGACGACGGCGGCTTGCGTCGGGTCTTGACCGGCGATGATGGCCGCCGCCGGAGAAACTTCCACGCTGAACCGTCCGCTCCTGGCGTCGTAGGTTAAAGTTCCCGCCGAACCGCTTTGCGCCGCGATCACGGGAGCTTTTTTGGCATAACCGAAAAGGAACACAGATTTTTCGCCGGCGGCAAATGTGACCGTGACAGTCAAGCGGCCCGGCGCGTCCTCCAGCGCGGCGATGCGTTGGTGGCCATTGGAAACATATTTTCCCTCGTCACCAAAAAATGCCAGACCGGATTGCGCGACGGGCGTGACGAGATAATACGCCGTTTCTTCCGGATTCAACGTGAACGCAAAGCGCTTTCCGGCGGATTGAGTTTGCGCGACTCCCGAACTCATGTTGAGCACGCAGACTTTGCCGTTGAAACCCAGCGCCATTGGTGTGAAACCGGTTTCAGCATTTGTTTCCTGCCGGTTGTAAGCAAACAGATACGCCGTGCGCAGCGGACCGTGGTCGCTGTATGTCCATGCCACCATGGACGATTTGTGGCCGCTGGCTTCGGCAAGATAAACTTCATCCAAAGGCAGTAGAGATTTATCAGGTTTCACCAGCATGCCGTCGGGGCGCGCAACGCGCAGCAGGTTTTCCTTGTTCTCCGTGCCGATGGCATCGCCGACCCCGACCATGCCGGCGGATAAAGCGGCGATCAAAAGATTATTCGTTTCGGTGCTCATGAAAACGTCTGACCACGGCCAGATGCCCACCGCGCTGGCGAGTCTCGACGTGTAGAGAAAATCATCCCAACGGCTGCGTTGAAGGCGGTCGTCGCTTACGCGGATGGTCGTGAGGTTGTCGTAGCGCGCGCCCTGCAGAAAAAAACGCGGCAACGCCATGCAGTATTGCAAACTCAAGCCGCGCGCCCTGGCCGCCGCCGCCATGCCGCCGGTGAAAGCATCACCCGCGCCGATCGTGGCCGACAATTCGGGTGAATGGTTATAGATGATGTTGAGCCAGTCCTGCTCGTAACAAACCACGCCGCTGTCGGCGATGTAGTTCATGATTTTCTGCCACCACAACGGATCAACGCCCGCGAAACCGGAAATCGCGAATTGTCCGTGATAAGGACTGGCCGGGTCAATCCAACGGTTGTGCGTGATGAGCGGCAGGTTGATTTTTTTCTGAAACGCCGCGAGGCCTTCGGGAAACAATGCCGGATGCGCTTCGTATTTCATCAGGCCGCCGTAACGATTCCATTCGCCTTCCGGCAATTTGGAATTTTTTGACCGCCCGGTTTTGCCATCCGGATCCGTCAGCGTTTTGTAATACCACCAACTGTCGAGCTGCAGGTAGCGGATGGGAATTTCCCGCTCGCGATAGTGGCGAACCAATGTCTCCAGCGTGCCGATGTAACCCAACGCCGGATCGTAATGGTAATAATAAAACGCGCCGTTGTCCGTCCAGTAACCGAGATAACGCAGCCCGGCATCCACGTTGTTCGCCGGACGATTCCGGCCGACCAAGTCGGTGAACGCCGCGCCCCAGGCGTCCCAGGTTGAGTTGATGCCGTCGCCGAAAGCCAGCAGCGTGGCGTGTCGGAAATGCGCGGGCAAGTCGCGCACTTTCGCGTTCAGCCCGCTCGCGATTTCTTGCACGCCATCGCCGCTCATACTGGCGATCATAAAATTGTCCGCCGGTGAAATGATCGCCGCGTCGTCCTGGTCATCAAAAAAAAGCCATGGCGTGCCGTTCGGTTCCAGCTTGAAACTTGGTGGCGCAAACACTTCGTTCTTGAAACTGAAGTGATGCAATCCGGCGGGAGCGGAAGTGAATCGCGGAAACACCACCGGTAGTTTTTCGACGGGCTGGTCGCATTCCAACGTGAGCAGCGCCACGGGTCGCGCATCATAAATCCGGATGCCGCCGGCGAGCAAAACATTCGTCTGCCAGTTGAAACGAATCTCCTGATACGCACCGAGGCCGTCGCTGCCGTTGGCGACGACGACATTCCGCGCGGACTGGCCGAGATCACCGGCGAATTTCCAGTCTGGTCGGCGCGTCCTGATTTCATAGCGCCCGGAAACCTCGTCAAGTTGCGCCGTGATCCCGGTGGTGGATTTCACGCTGACAGATTTTGCAACCGCCGCCGGCGTCGGCAGCAGCAATCCCAAGCCAAGACCGAAAACAAAGAGCCGTGGAAAATTCATATGGGATTGGTTGGCAAAACAATTTAGGATTTGATTGAAACTGTCCAGAGGGAAAAACAAATTGCTGTGCGAGCGCCATTGACTTGCTTCGTTTTTTGGCGGAACAGGAAATGATTCCGGCATCCGGCTTAATTCTTCGTCGGCGCGTTCGTAGAAATTGTACCCGCCTTGATCAGGCCCGCTTTCACGAACGGTTCGAGATACTGGCCGTAACCCGCTTTTTCCATTTCTGCCACCGGAATGAATTTCAGCGACGCCGAGTTGATACAATAACGTAAACCGCCCTTGTCGCGCGGACCGTCGTCGAAAACGTGGCCGAGATGGGAATCGGCGTCCTTGGAGCGGACTTCGGTGCGCGTCATGCCATAGGAATTGTCGGTGTGCTCGACCACGTCCGTGGCGGCCAGCGGCTTGCTGAAACTCGGCCAGCCGCAGCCGGAATCAAACTTGTCCAGTGAGCTGAACAGCGGCTTGCCCGACACGATGTCCACATAAATGCCCGGCTGGTGATTGTCCCAAAACTCGTTGTGGAAGGCCGGTTCGGTCGCGGCTTCCTGCGTGACGGCAAATTGTTCGGCGGTCAGTTTCTTTTTCAATTCGTCCGCGCTGGGTTTTTTGAAATCGCTCATGTTGGTTGGTTGATAGGTTGAAATTTCCGTCTGTTGCGCGCGGCCTGCGTTGTGGACGACGGCGAAAATGCCGCCCGCCAGCAACACCACTGCCGCAATGCCCGCAATTTTTATCGGTTGCATGAAAGTTTGACGGCTTTATTTGAAATACGTTCAGTCATAGGTCGTCCAAGCCATTGAAACATTACACCACATCAAAGAAATTCCCAGCGGTCAAACATCGCCGCCTGTCCGCAAGGTTGATCTTTTTCCGTCAACAAATTCCAGACCGTTGCCTGTGAAATACGAAAACGTCTGCCGCTTTTTGAAATGCGGACGCCGGAGTAATCGTCAATGAAGCCGCGGCGCGTCACGGCTTCCAGCAGTTTCGCCCGTTCTTCACGATTCGGCGCTTCGGCGGTGAGACGTGATGGTGTTCGCGTCAGTTCTTCCCACGACATTTCCCAAAGTGAAAGTGCGGCGCTGTTGCCATAATTCAAAATCGGATCGGCTTCCGTGTCGTGCGAGACGAGGACAAACGGCGCTTCAAAAACTTTTTGCGCGAGTTCCGTCTCTGAAAAATTTCCCGGCAACAAATCGTGTCCGGTCCAATGTTTAAAACTGCGCGCGAGGCAAGTCGTGTGGCCGATTGCAAAATCCGTTTTCCAAATCAGATTCCTCGACATGGCTCACAGCATGTCCGCGGCGAGCACGCGGATGATTTCGTCCAGAGATGTCTGGCCGGTGAGCGCGCGTTGAAGCCCGTTTTGCCAGAGCGTGTGCATGCCTTGTTGGATCGCGATTTCTTCAAGCGCAGACGTCTGCATTTTTTTCAAAACTGCTTCGCGGAACGGTTCGTCCACCACGAGCAATTCGCTCACCGGCAAACGTCCTTGATAGCCGGTGTGATTGCATTGTTCGCAGCCCGCGCCTTTGCGAAATTCCGCTTTCGACACAAAATTTTCCGGCACGACTTTCAACTGGCTCGGCTCCGGCTCGTAGGGTTGCGTGCAGTTCGGACAATTGCGGCGCACCAATCGGAGTCCCATCACACCGAGAATGCTCGACGCGAGCATGAACGGTTCGATCTCCATGTTAATGAGCCGCGTGAACGCGCCGGCGGAAACGCCGGAGTGGATCGTGCTGATGACGAGGTGTCCGGTCAGCCCGGCTTGCACGGCGATGGCGGCGGTTTCCGCGTCGCGAATCTCGCCGACCATGATGACTTGAGGGTCCTGCCTCAAAATACTTCGCAGCGCCACGGCGTAGGTGAATTCCTGCGCCGGACGGATTTGCGTCTGGCTCACCATCGGCAGGTTGAATTCCACCGGGTCTTCCACCGTGCTGATGCTGATGGCCGCACCGTCGCGTTGCATGATGTAACACAACGCCGAATACATCGTGCTCGTCTTGCCCGAACCCGTCGGGCCGGTGAACAAAAGCAAGCCGCTCGTCCGTTTGAGAACACTCATCAACCCTTTCAACGTCGCGTCCTCAAAGCCGAGCGTGGCCAGATCAAACCGCCGGTCGCGCGGATCGAACAACCGTACGACGATTTTTTCGCCGCGCACCGTCGGGAAAATCGAAACGCGCAATTGCACTCCGTCGAGTTCCTTGCCGCCGACGGCGGTGCCGTCCTGCGGAATGTCGGCCTGATAAGTCACCAGATTGGCCATCACCTTGAAACGCGCGGAGATTTTTTCCATGAAATCAACCGGCAGATGCGCGACCTCGGTCAGCACGCCGTTGACGCGCGCGCGCACCGAGATGGATTTTTCCCACGGCTCGATGTGCAGATCGCTCGCGCCGAGATGGATTGCGTCCTGCACGAGGCAATTCACCAGCACGATGACCTCGACGCCCTGCGCCGCCACCGATTCGGACTGGAGATAATTTGCGGTGTAACTCATCGGCTTCCGGCTGCGACATTAACTCGCAACCGCCACCGGACACAATCTTGAATTGCGCGAAGAAAACTCAAATCACTTCAGCGCGGGAGGTCAGGCTGAATTTTCCCGAAGGCTTCGGCAACAAAACCTTCATCGCCTCGGTTTTGATTTCGGTGGAAATTTTCAGCAACGCTTCAAGTTGTGAAGTCACGCGGCGCAATTCTTCTTCCGTTGGCCCGACACCGTCCAGCACGAAACGCAAAACGCAATCGCCGCCTTCATTTTGTCGCAGTTCGTAATGCGCGATGCCATTTGTTTCATTGAAACATTGATCCACCTGCCACGTCGTCACGCGCCGGCCGTCACGCGCCATGAGCGTGTCGCGCGCGCGGCCGTGAACGGTGAAATGATTTCCGTAAGGCTGGACGTGTTGTTCGACAAGATCGCCGATGCGATAACGCAGCAAAGGCATGTAATCATTGGTCAAAGTCGTGACGACCAGTTCGCTCACGCCGCGTGCGTCTGTGTCCACGATTTCCAGAAATGCCGTATCGTAGCTCGGCTTCATTTCGCCGCGTTCGTTTTCCATGAGCAGATGGCCGGTTTCCGTCGAGCCGTAAAGGTTGAAGATCGGCACGCCAAAAACGCGCGAAAGAATTTTGCGATGCACGACGCTGACAAATTCATAGCTGCACAAAATGAATTTCAACGACGGAAATTTTATGCCGTGCTGCTCGCAGTAAAGCGCGAAGAGCGCGCCGTGAACCGGGTCAACGTCGAGAAATTGAGGCGACCAGTCGGAAATCTCCGCCGCCATGTGCAACAATTCCGCGTCGCCGATCAGAAACGGGATGCGTGCAAGATTTACAAACAAAGAATTTCCAAACGTGCGTTGCTCGCGCGACATCCAGACGGTCGGACAGGTCAAGCCGTTGCACGCAGGAGAGGTGATGGTGGCGCGGCGCGCGTTGGGAAATTCATCAAGGATTTTTGCGACGAAAGCGTTCAGCCGCAGCGCGCGTTCTTCCTGTGCGTTCCACCAGCCGCGCCCGAAAATCACCGGCAGCCGTTCCGACGAAGTGCCGGAGGTGTGTTCCAGTTCGATCAGATTTTTCTCAAGCAATGATTCGAGAGATTGCCCGTCGGAAAGAAAATTTTGCGGAAAATTATTCCGCATTTCCGGCTTCGCCATCAAGGGCAGCCGTCGGAAACAATCGAAGTCCGCGCCCCGGCAATCGGCCCGCACCAGCGAATCGCGGTAGAGCGGCACTTCGCGCCAACGCGGCAGGAGTTCCTCCAGTTGCGCGAGTTGACTCGTTTCGCGGATGATTTCCGGCGTCGCCAGCATGGATGCATTATACACGCAATCCGGGAAATGCAAATCAGAGACAAACGTGGCGGCTTTCGGCAGAAAGTCGGATTATTTATTATTCCAAACCGATGCGGCGGTCTGCAGACGCGCCGCTACAAATGCCGCGATAAAATTCGCCGACGCGCGTCATTGTGCGCGGAAGATTTTTGTCGTTGAAATTTACGGACAGCAGTCCGAATTTTTTAGAAAAGCCGAACTGCCATTCAAAATTGTCCAGCAGCGACCAGTAGAAAAATCCGCGCACGTCCACGCCGTGGTTGATCGCGGCGTGCAGTTCCAGCAAATGCGCCGTCAGGTCGCGGATGCGGAAATCTTCGTCGCTCGACGCCGCGCCATGTTCGGTGATGTAAATCGGCAGGCCGTAGCGCTGGTGAAATTTTTTCAGGATTTTTCCAAAACCGGTCGGATGCCGCTCGAACATGTCGTCGCAAACCACGCCGAGCTCTTTCAATCTTTCCGGCGAAACATTGTTTGTTGGCACGAGCGCCTGGAAATGGTTCAGCCGCGCGCGGCCATAATAATTCACGCCGAGAAACGTGGAATCCTCGTGCCGTTGCCCGCCCAAAAATTCATCCAGCACAAAACGGTTGAAGGCGTGATGGGAAACTTCCGCGAGCAGATGATCCCACAATGCGAATTTCTGGAATGCACCGAACGAGGTCCAGTTCTTCGCGATGCCGATTTCCGGCGCGCGGAAAAATTTATTCTTCCGAATCGCGCGGCTTGCCTGTGCGTGCGCCTCGGCCATGTGCTTGATGACTTTGCGATACGAAAGAAATTTCCATTTGTGGAACGGTGGAAATCCGCCGAGCAAATAAGTGAGCGACGCGTAAGTGTCCGGCTCGTTGAACGTGTTCCACAAGTAAACACGTTCCTTCAAGGCCGCCGACAATTTCGCCGCGTAATCCACGAACGCCGGAATCGCCGCCGGATTCAGCCAGCCGCCCGCCGCCGAAATCCACGGCGGATTTGAAAAGTGATGCAGCACGATCATCGGCGTGATGTTCGCCGCCTTGAGGCAATCGAGCAGATGGACGTAGCGCGCGAGTTCCTTCTGGTTCAGCGGCGCGAACGGCGCGGATTGCAGGCGCGACCATTCGATGCCCATGCGGTAGGCGTTGACGCCGAGCCGCGCCATCCAGTCCACGTCCTCCTCGTAGCGATGATAATGGTCGCACGCCACGCGGCAATTCCCGCCGTCCGCCGCGACGTAATCCGTCCACTCGTTGACGACGTGGCCTTCCACCTGCGTCGGCGACGTGGCCGTGCCCCAGAGAAAACTTTCAGGAAATTTCAAAACGTCCGCCATGATTCAGCGATGATTGACCAAAATTGAAAAACGGCCAATCAACAAATAAACGCAACGAGTCGTGGACTTTCCCGCCGCCATGCACGACAATGACCTTGCTCCCGCCTTACAAGCCGGATCAAGGAACAGTTTTCGACCCAATTTTTTATGACCAAAAGACCAGCAGCCGTCAGGCCGGTGCCTGAACAGATTTCTGAAACCGAACAGCAGCGGTTTGACCGCATCCTGTCGCGCGGCGAATTCAAACCGTTGAAAGATGTGTTCGACAATCTCGCCGTCGAGGTTCCGTTGATACAGGCCGCGATCATCACCACGAATTCCTACCAGATGTTTCTGGGCAAGCTCGGTTATCGCGTCGTCGTGGTGAAGCACATCCACGAGCAGGATTGCTACGCCCGTCTCGGACCCAAGGGCGGCATCCGCGCCGTGCTGCCGCTTCACGACACGGCCACCTACAGCACGCTCGTCACGCTCGTGAACTTCGATTCCACGCTCACCACCACGCCCAAATCCGTTGACTACTACGACGAACAATTGGCCGAGTTCAAAGTCCAGTTGATGAACCATCGCGCCGGAAACGGCGGGTGACGGTGGGAAAGGTTGGGCGCGGACCTCAAAAACAGTCAGGTATTTTGTTTACCTTAACGCCGAAAACTGCTTATAATCAACCGCAATGATTTTGGCGCAAAAATAATTCTTCCTGAACCGTGGAGCATATAAAACAAATTTCTATCAGTACAAGTGGATCAATTGCTCTCCATCCTAGACCGGTGCGTTGCCTCGGTTACTAACGGCATCATCGCGCTCTCAATCGGTTTCATCCTCTTTTTCTTGATGGAAAGACTGTTCTCGTTCAGTCCCGCCAAAAAGCCATTGCGCGCCACTCTGCTCGACCTGCAATACGCGTTTCTCTCGATGCTGTATCCTCCGTTCATTTATTTCATCCTCTCCGCCATTTTTGGTTTGATGGCCCTGCACTTCAAAGACAATCCCCACAATCCGCACATTTCTTCACTTTTCTTTGCGGCACAACTGTTGATTGTTCTTTTTGTGCGTGACTGCCTCATTTATCTCCGCCACCGCATCTTTCACCTGCGACCGGTTTGGAAGTTCCACTCCATTCACCACAGCTCTGAAGAGGTGAACTGGCTCTCGGCCGCGCGCTTTCATCCGGCGGAAAACACGATTGAAGCAACCGGGGAAATCCTGCTCTTTCTCATCTGCTCGATCATCGGCTTTGATCCGTTGGTGCTTTCTGTAGGTGCTTTGGTCATCGGCTTTTATAATTTCTTCATCCACTCCAACCTGCGCTGGACCTTCGGCCCGCTGCGCTACGTCATCGTCAGCCCTGTGTTTCACCGCTGGCATCATTCAGACACAAAGGAGGCGCAGGACAAAAATTTTGCTGCCATGTTTTCGTGCATCGATCTGGCGCTTGGGACTTTCTACATGCCGAAGGATTTAATGCCGCAAACGACGGGACTTTCGGCGCAGGAAAAACCCGTCCATCCGCGCACACTCGCGGGGCAACTGCTTTATCCTTTCAGGAAGCGCTAAACGCAGGCGACAGCGCGGGAAAACTGACGAACAATCTCCGTGTGTTGAAATACAACCGCCGTTTGTCTGCGAACAATCACGCGGTGATGTTTAACAAACGATGAAACTTAGCAAGCAAACGTCGTTTGTTTGCAGGCAATCGCCGGCTGATGAACAACAACTGACGAAAATTAGTCAACAAACACCGTCTGCTGTTAAACAATCTCCGCTTGTTGTCTAACGAACACCGTTTGATGACAAACAATTGCCGTCTGTTTGCAAACAAACGCTCTTTGTGATGTAATAATCATCGTTTGTCACATGACAGTCTCCGTTTGTAAGAGAAAAACTGGATAAAACTGGCTGAAATCGTGAAAAAATCGAAAACAGCCCATTTGGAAAATCCGTTCTTTTGCGCTAAATTCCGGCATGAAATTAAAACTTGCCGCCAAAAAAACCGAATCGCCCGGCGTCGAATCATTCATCTTTAAGCCGGAAAAACCACTCGTCTGGAAAGCCGGGCAATTTCTCCATTACGTCCTCAACCATTCCAGCACCGACGATCGCGGTTCGGACCGCTGGTTCACCATCGCCTCCGCGCCTTGCGAAAAACATGTGATGCTCACCACGCGATTCGATTCCAAGCGCAGCAGCACATTCAAGAAAACCCTCAAGGCGCTCAAACGCGGCGACACCATTGAAATCTCCGATTTGGACGGCGACTTCATCGTGAGCGACGCGCGGAGAGAATACGTCTTCATCGCCGGCGGCATCGGCATCACGCCGTTTCGCGCGATTCTCAAGCAGGCCGCGCACGAGGGAAAACTTCTCCGCGTCACGCTGCTTTACGCGAACCGCAAATCGGTGGCCGCTTACAAAAAAGAATTCGACGCGCTGGCCAGACAGAATCCAAACCTCACGATCCATTATCTTTTCAGTCCGCAACGCATTGACAAGGAAACGGTCAAAGCATTCGTGCCGGATGTGAAAAAACCGCTCTTCTACGTCTCCGGCCCTGAACCGATGGTGGAAAGCATCGGGAAAATGCTGCAAGAAATCGGCATTCCCAAAAAGCGGATTAAACAGGATTGGTTTCCGGGTTATCCGGCGGAGTGAACGAAGCGCGCCGAAACAGGTGACGGCGGGAAAGGATTTCTTGCAAATTCATTCGTCGTAATCACAATCCATCCTTGATGAAAGCAATTCCAGTCGTCCTTTTATTATTGTTTTGTTGCATCATGGCTGGCGCTCAGCCGAGTAACAACGCCGCGAAAACATCTTCATCATCAATGCAACCATCAACCACGGAGGTTGATCTGCTCAAACAGGAGGTCGTATTGTTAAAAAGCTTCCAAGACAATATCCTGAAAGTTGTTATCTATACCCTTATCTTACACTTCGAAATGAAACTACGAGCACTATGCAAACATTTCGATCGGAACTCGACGCACAACTCCGTGGTTTTATTAAAACGACTACAAGTGATTTAGACGCCCGATTGTCTGGACTCATCAATGAATCAGTCAAACAGTTGAATACAAAAATCAACGATTTGGAACGCAATCTCTTGTATCAGGAAGAAAGTTTGAATACCCGGATTGGGAACGATCAAGAAAAAGCAGGGCACTGGAGTTCTGCATACACAAGTTATTTCAATGCACTAAAGCCAGCGGTTAAGGTCAATTGGGAATATGGAATTGACAGAGCGCTGGACAGCTTAATTCGGACTCTCAAAAATGAGGCTAAACTGCTAGAAAGTGAAAAGAAATCGATTTTAGCTTTGGTGAGCAAAATGCCAGACAAATATAAAGAGAAGACAGACATTCTTCTTGAATTGGCTAACAAAGCGCCGCTGTGGGTATCCAGTTAAGTTTTTTTATTCGTTCGTATCCAAATTTTTCAATCTCAAAATATCTACCTCAAAGCGGACGACGTGCATTGACTCACGTTTAAAAATTCAATTCTTCGCCCCCGCCAGTTCTTCCTCGAAATCCACGATCTCTTTGATTTGCACCAGAAACCAGCGGTCGATTTTCGTGAGGTTGAAAATCTCCTCGATGGTGAAGCCGGCGCGCAGGGCGTGGCGGATGAAAAAAATTCTTTCCGCATTCGGGACAGAAAGTTTTCGCGAAATCACATCGCGCGGCAGGATGTCGCGGTCGCCATAGACTTCCGTGCCGATGCGCCAGGGTTTGCCGTCGCCGCCGAGGCCGCTGCGGCCGATCTCCAGCGAGCGCAGGCATTTCTGCAAACTTTCCTTGAACGTGCGGCCGATGGCCATGGCTTCGCCCACGCTTTTCATCTGCGTGGTGAGCGTGGGATCGGCCTGCGGGAATTTCTCGAAGGCAAACCGCGGAATCTTGGTGACGACGTAATCAATGCTCGGTTCGAAGCTCGCCGGGGTTTCGCGCGTGATGTCGTTCTTGAGTTCGTCGAGCAGGTAGCCGACGGCGAGTTTGGCGGCGATCTTCGCGATGGGAAAGCCGGTGGCCTTGGACGCGAGGGCGGAACTGCGGCTGACGCGCGGGTTCATCTCGATTATGACCATGCGGCCATTTTCCGGGCTGACGCCGAACTGGATGTTCGAGCCGCCGGTCTCGACGCCCACGGCGCGGATGACGGCGAAACTCTGGTCGCGCATGATCTGAAATTCCTTGTCGGTCAGCGTCTGGATGGGCGCGACGGTGATGCTGTCGCCGGTGTGCACGCCCATGGGGTCGAAGTTCTCGATGGAGCAGATGATGACGCAGTTGTCGGCCTTGTCGCGCATGACTTCCATCTCGTATTCTTTCCAGCCGAGGAGGGATTCTTCGATGAGAATTTCATTCACGGGCGAAAGTTCGATGCCCCCTTTGGCGATGGCTTCAAACTCCTCCTGATTGTAACCGATGCCGCCGCCCGTGCCGCCGAGCGTGAACGCCGGACGGATGATAAGCGGGAAACGTCCGATCTTTTTCGCGACGTCACGGGCTTCGTCGAGATTGTGCGCGACGCCGGAAATCGGAACGTCGAGGCCGATCTGCAACATCAATTCCTTGAACGCGAGGCGGTCTTCGCCACGATGAATGGCGTCGGGTTTTGCGCCGATCATTTCCACGTCGTGGCGTTCGAGCGCGCCGTTTTTGTGGAGAGACATTGCAGTATTTAGCGCCGTCTGGCCGCCGAGCGTGGGGAGCAAAACGAGTTTGCCTTTCGCACCGAGGCGTTTCATTTCCTCTTTCTCGCGGATGAGAATTTTCTCCACGCATTCCGGCGTGATGGGTTCGATGTAGGTGCGGTCGGCGAACTCCGGGTCGGTCATGATGGTGGCCGGGTTGGAGTTGATGAGGACGACGCGGTAGCCTTCTTCCTTGAGGGCTTTGCAGGCCTGCGTGCCGGAATAATCGAACTCGCACGCCTGGCCGATGATGATCGGTCCGGCGCCGATGATGAGAACGCTGTGGATGTCGGTGCGCTTGGGCATAATCGAAACGGCAAGATGAAACAGGGATTGAGCGCGGATTAAAAGGAAAATTCCAATTGCCTTTGTGAGTCGGCAAACCACCCGGCTTGTTTTGCCGTTAAAATCTCCAAAAATGAGCCGGGCCGAACGACTATTTTCTTCTTGACAGCCAGATGTCAAAAAAGAAAATGGCAATCGTGCGCAGGAGGTTTTTAATGGTCTGTTCTGTCGCCGGGCAACTCACTCTTGCCCTGTGCGTCCGGGCCGGGGTCTACGACGTTGCCGCCGATTTCTCAACGAACTCCAATCCAAACGGTGTGTGGAGTTATGGATATGCCGCTAATCTCGGCGGCAGCCTGATTCTTTATACAGATACTTCATACAGCACCGCAAGCGTCATCGGGTGGTGGCACAATATCGCTTATCAAACACCGGCCATCTTTTACAATAGAAGTGACCATGCCACCACTGCTGGTGATGGAACCCCGAATCTCGGCCCGCATCAGGCTTGCTTTCATCCCGGCCCGGACAATGAGTATAGCACTTACCGATTCACAGCGCCGGCTGCGGGAAACTATCAACTTCATGCGTCCTTTGTCGGTGCGGATATAAACGGCACGACTACTGATGTGCATATATTATTAAACGATTCTTTAATTTTTGATGGTTCAGTGAATGGATTCGGGCCGGGAACCGGTCCGAGCTTCAATACCGATCTGGTTCTACAGGCAAATGATCGAGTTGATTTCGAAGTGGGAGACGGCACCAGCGGTTTCTTTTCTGATTCCACGGGCATTCAGGCCACGCTCACTTCCTCGCCGCAATTAAACATTCAGCCCGTCTCCGCTGTTCAAACCCAGTTCAGTTGGTCAACAAACTTCACCGGTTTCTGCCTGGAATCCGCCACCAATCTTCCCGCCACCGCCTGGATTCATGTGACCAATTCGATAGCTACTCAAGGGCAGCAATTTACCGTGACCGTAGATACAACCTTGCCCCAAATATATTTTCGCTTGCACAAGCCTTGAAGAATGACCACGCGGAAAATTTTCGCGGAGACTTTCCCGGCGAAAGCCGGATTGCGTTTGTCGGCAAAGACAGCTTGGATTCACTGCAACGGCGTTCTGACATCCTTTAAAAATCGCGTGTGGCCATCGAGATAAACGCGGCAGCGTCCGCCCCCATGGATGGTATGTCCGCTGAATCCGGCGGGAACGGTGGGAACGGTATTAGGAAAATACGGATCCACAACCAGTTCAACGTCGCTTGGTCCACCGATAAAACCGACGGTCGGGTCGTTGGTGGATTCAAGATCGGAGACGGCCTGCGATTCCGTTTTGGCCCAAAAATCCTCCAGACCCACCGGATTGTCAGGACGGTCAAAGCGCCAGGCCCAGTAGCGGCAGAGCGGCACGTTGGTATCAATGGAGTTGGTGGAAGTGGATTGAACGGATTGCACGATGTTTCCGACGGGCGAATTCATCGCCGCCGGACACGACCAGATGGTGAAATTGGGATTTTCACTTTGGAACGTAATCGCCGCCCAGCCAGCGCGCGGGTCGGACGGCGGCCAGGTTGTCCATGGCCGCCAGCCGCCAACCAAATTGTTTTTCAAATCGCGCCGGTCGGGAAAACGATTTTCGTGGTCGTCATTATACATCCTGAACGCAAGGCCGATTTGGTTGAGGTTGGAAAGACAGACGGCTTCCTGACCTTTCTGTTTGGCGCGGGCAAGCGCGGGCAGCAGCAGCGCGGCAAGGATGGCGATGACCGCGATGACGACGAGCAGCTCGATCAATGTGAACGCACGACGCGATTTGTTCCGGCGGTCTGCGTTCAATCCATGTTTCATCCGTGCTAAAAAAGTTTGGATTGATTTCCCGCCGCGGATTTCAACCCGAGTTTTTTGTAACTCAATTCCGTCGCGACGCGGCCTTGTGAGGTGCGGTTGAGGTAGCCTTCCATGATGAGATACGGCTCATAGACTTCCTCAATCGTGTCCGGCTCCTCGCCCACGGCGACGGCGAGCGAGTTCACGCCGACTGGCCCGCCGCCGAATTTTGTGATGACGGCTTCGAGGATGCGCTTGTCCATTTCGTCCAAACCATTTTGATCAATCTCCAGCATGGCGAGCGCTTTGTCTGCAACGTCGGCGGTGATGCGTCCGTCGTGCCGGACTTGCGCAAAGTCACGGACACGGCGGAGTAGATTGTTCGCGATGCGCGGCGTGCCGCGGCTGCGGCGCGCGATTTCATGCGCACCTTTCTGGTCAATCTCGACTTTCAACAATCGCGCCGAGCGAACGATGATTTTTTCCAAATCCTCGGCGACGTAGTAATCCAATCGTTCGCGCATTCCAAATCGCGTGAGCAACGGCGCGCTCAACAAACCACTGCGTGTCGTCGCGCCGATCAAAGTGAAGCGCGGCAAATTCAATCGCACGCTCCGCGCGTTCGGTCCCTGGTCAATGATGATGTCGAGTTTGAAATCTTCCATCGCCGGATAAAGATATTCCTCGATGGTTTTTTGCAGGCGATGGATTTCGTCGATGAACAGCACGTCGCCTTCTTCGAGATTGGTGAGCAGGCCGGCGAGGTCGCCCGCCTTTTCAATCGTCGGGCCGCTCGTGCTTTTCAGATTTGCGCCCATTGATTTCGCCAGAATGTTCGCGAGTGTGGTTTTACCGAGGCCGGGCGGGCCGTTGAGCAAAATGTGGTCGAGCGGTTCTTTTCTCTTTTTAGCGGCGGCGACGGAAATTTCCAGCCGCTCCTTCACTTTTGGCTGGCCGGTGAATTCGGAAAAAAGCGACGGGCGCAGCGTCATTTCCAACGCCGCGTCAGGTTTGTTCAGATTAGAAACTGCGCGCTCGGCCATTCATTGAGCATGGAAAATGCGCGGCGAAGCGGCAAGCGCGATTCCTTTGCAATTTTTTTCGTTAAAAAATGCTGGAAAATCAGGCGCAGCTTGTGCAACCTGCGCGTCTTTTATGGGACGTAAGAAAACGATTTTAGGAGGCGCAACACTTTTACTCGCGCTGTCCGCGACCAGCGCCTTTGCCGGCGACGCGGACATCAACCTGCCGCTGTTGCAGGACGTGTCGTTTTTTGGCGGCGGCTTGAGCGCCCATGGCATCTTGTTTTTTGGCCTCGCCGTTTGTGTTGTCGGTGCGCTGTTCGGGATTTTTCAATACAAACAGACGCGCGCGCTGCCGGTTCACAAATCCATGGGCGATGTCTCGAACGTCATTTGGGAAACGTGCAAGACTTATCTGCTGCAACAGGGAAAATTTCTCGCCGCGCTGTGGATTCTGATCGCGCTGTGCATGATTTATTATTTTCTCGGGCTGCAAAAAAAATCCATCGACAGCGTGTTGATCATTTTGGGCAGCTCGATTTTGGGAGTCCTCGGCAGTTACGGCGTCGCATGGTTTGGCATCCGCATCAACACTACGGCCAACAGCCGCGCCGCATTCGCTTCGCTCAAAGGCAACTCTCTCAAGACGCTTTTCATTCCGCTGCAAGCCGGCATGAGCATCGGCCTGCTGCTCGTCTGCGTTGAACTGGTTTGCATGATCTGCATCCTCTTGTTTATCCCGCGCGAACTTGCCGGGCCGTGCTTCATCGGTTTTGCCATCGGCGAATCTCTCGGCGCGGCGGTTCTGCGCATCGGCGGCGGCATCTTCACCAAGATTGCCGACATCGGGTCGGACTTGATGAAAATCGTTTTCAATCTGCCGGAAGATGATCCTAAAAATCCCGGCGTCATCGCCGACTGCACCGGCGACAACGCGGGCGATTCCGTCGGCCCGACCGCGGACGGCTTTGAAACCTACGGTGTGACCAGCGTCGCGTTGATCGCATTTCTTGCGCTCGCGCTTGCCGCAGTGCCAAACCTTTGCGGCAAACTCATCGTCTGGCTTTTTGCGATTCAAAGTTTGATGGTGCTGGCGTCGCTGGGTTCGTTCCACGTGAATAAATTTGTCAGCAACGCGCGTTACGGGGACAAAAAAGATTTCAACTGGGAATCGCCGCTCACCGACCTGGTCTGGATCACGTCCATCGTTTCCATCGTCGTGATCTTCATCGCCAGCAAACTGCTGCTGGGTGATTTTTCGATCTCCAAAACCGTGGATGGCGTGCTCGCGGATTCACCGCTGCCAAACCTTTGGTGGACGCTGGCTGCCATCATGTCTTGCGGCACGCTCGCGGGCGCGCTCATTATGGAATTCACAAAAATTTTCGTCAGCACCAGCTCGCGGCACGTTCGCGAAGTGACACAGGCTTCCAAGCAGGGCGGTGCGTCGCTGAATATTCTGTCCGGCTTCGTCGCCGGAAATTTCTCCGCGTTCTGGATGGGGCTCGTGATTTTGTCGCTGATGTTCGCCGCATATCTGTTTTCGCAAAACGCCGACCTGCTCGCGCTCATGCCGGAAAAATTCACCTTTGCCGCGCCGATTTTCGCCTTCGGCCTCGTCGCGTTTGGTTTTCTTGCGATGGCGCCGGTGATCATCGCCGTGGACAGTTTCGGCCCCGTCACCGACAACGCGCAATCCATTTATGAATTGAGCCGCATCGAATCACAGCCGAACGTCCGCGCGGAAATCGAAAAAGATTTCGGGTTCAAACCCGATTTCAGCGGCGCAAAACACGAACTCGAAAAAGGCGACGGCGCTGGCAACACGTTCAAGGCGACGGCCAAGCCGGTTTTGATCGGAACCGCCGTTGTCGGCGCGACCACGATGGTTTTCGGAATCATTATGCTGCTCGAACAGATTTTTGGCGACGCAGTCAGCCGCTTGAGCCTCGTCCAGCCTCAAGTCATTTTCGGCCTGCTCATGGGCGGCTCGGTGATCTATTGGTTCACCGGCGCTTCATGCCAGGCCGTCGTCACCGGCGCGTATCGCGCGGTCGTGTTCATCAAGGAGCATCTCAACCTCGACAAGGCCGAGGCTTCCGTCGCCGACAGCAAAAAGGTCGTCGAGATTTGCACCGTCTACGCGCAACGCGGCATGATCAATATTTTCATCGTCGTGTTTTCCTTCGCGCTCGCACTGCCGTTTTTCAATCCGTATTTCTTCATCGGCTATCTCGTCGGCATCGCGTTCTTCGGATTGTTTCAGGCCATCTTCATGGCCAACGCCGGCGGCGCGTGGGACAACGCGAAAAAAATAGTCGAAGTGGATTTGAAACAAAAGGGAACTGAACTGCACGCCGCGACCGTCGTCGGCGACACCGTGGGCGATCCGTTCAAAGACACGAGTTCCGTCGCGATGAACCCGATCATCAAGTTCACGACGCTCTTCGGACTGCTCGCCACGGAAATCGCGGTGACGATGACGAATAAAAATCTAAAACTTGGTATCGGCATATTTTTCTTCATCGTCGCGCTCGTCTTCGTCTACCGCTCATTTTACTGCATGAGAATTCCCGACGAGGAACAAACTAAAAAATAACTGGCAAGGCGGCGGCTTGCCCCACAGATTAAAGTCATGTCTGTGATTCAGCGCTCCATTCAGGTCGGCTGGCAACTGCGCGTCTTCTTCACCGAGGACGTTTTCGCTCCCGACAATCTTGTCTTGAAAACCGCGCTGGCCGACGATTCGCCGCGCAAGGGACTTGTCCTGCTCGACCAATCACTCGCTCAAGCCCGACCGGATTTGTCGCGCCGGATTGAAAATTATTTTTCCGTTCACGCGAATAACTTACAACTCGTTTCTCCGCCACTTGTCATCGAAGGCGGCGAACGCGCCAAAAATTCACTCGCGCACATTTCCGAAATTCATTCGCAGATTGACCGCCACCACATCGACCGTCACTCGTATCTGATTGCCGTTGGCGGCGGTGCGCTGCTTGACGTCGCCGGACTTGCCGCCGCGACCGCGCATCGCGGCGTCCGTCACGTCCGCGTTCCAACGACGACCTTGAGTCAGGCCGATTCCGGCGTCGGCGTGAAGAATGGCATCAACGCCTTCGGTAAAAAGAATTTCATCGGCACGTTCGCGCCGCCGCACGCCGTCATCAACGATTTCAACCTGCTCGCTACGCTCGAACCGCGTGACAAACGCGCCGGTTATGTCGAGGCCGTCAAAGTCGCCTGCATCCGCGACAAAAATTTCTTCGATGAAATTGAACGCGACGTTGAAAAACTGATTTCATTCGAGCCAGCAGCGATGAAAAATTTAATTCACCGTTGCGCCGAATTGCATTTGAACCACATTGCAACAAGCGGCGACCCGTTTGAGACCGGCTCGGCGCGTCCGCTTGATTTCGGCCATTGGGCGGCGCACAAGCTGGAACAACTTTCCAATTTTCAAATCCGCCACGGCGAAGCCGTCGCCATCGGCATCACGCTTGACGTGATTTACTCGCAGAAAATCGGTTTGCTTGGCGCGAAATCCGCCGGACGAATTTTGAAAATGCTGGAACAGCTTGGCTTTAATTTATTCGCCAATGAATTATTGAACGTCGGCTCGGATGGAAACCTGCAAATTCTCGGCGGCTTGAATGAATTTCGCGAACATCTCGGCGGCGGTCTCACGATTACACTGCTCCGCGAAATCGGCAGTGGCGTGGAAGTTCATGAAATGAATTTGCCAAAAGTCGTTGAAGCAATTTCTGAATTGCGCGAACGCCACGCATCGCGTGAGCAAAAAATAGTTCGCGCCAGCGCTTGATGAACCGGCTCGCCGTCATCAACGTCGTCGGGCTGACCGAGTCGCTCATCGGCGAACACACGCCGCGCATCGCAGAATTCCGAAAACGCGGCGCGCTCACGCACATCGCGCCCGCGTTTCCCGCCGTGACTTGCACCGCGCAAGCCAATTATCTCACTGGCAAAATTCCGTCGGAACACGGCATCGTCGGCAACGGCTGGTTCAATCGCGAATTTTCTGAAGTTCAATTTTGGAAACAATCCAACCACATTGTTCAAAGTCCAAAATTGTGGGACGCACTTCGCGCGCGCGATCCGAAGTTCACCTGCGCCAATTGCTTCTGGTGGTTCAACATGTATTCGAGCGTGGATTATTCCATCACGCCGCGACCGATGTATCCTGCCGATGGCCGGAAATTTTTTTACGTTTATTCATGGCCGTATTCCATGCGCGAAGAAATCAAAAAGGATTTGGGCGAATTTCCGTTCTTCGGATTTTGGGGACCGGCGGCGGGGGTTGATTCGCCGCAAGGAAAGGCTGATGCCGCGTCGCGTTGGATTGCGGAATCTGCGAAATGGATTGAAAATAAATATTCACCAACACTGACCCTGATTTATTTGCCGCATCTGGATTACAATTTGCAACGGCACGGAACTTATGTGGGTGGCACAGGCGTCTCGCCTGTCCTTTCCGGCGTCTCGCCGGAAAATTCTTATAGAAATAAAATTCGGCGGGACGCCGAATTCAACAAGCGGGACGCTTGTTCCACCAATCCAAAAATTCACCGCGATTTGCGTGAGATTGACGCGATCGTCGGCGACTTGATTGATTTCTTCGGCAAGCGAGGCGTGCAGGTGGTTTTGCTTTCCGAATACGGCATCACGAACGTGGATACGCCGGTTCATCTGAATCGGATTTTTCGCGAGCGCGGCTGGCTGACGGTAAAGGACGAACTCGGTCTGGAAATCCTAGATGCGGGAGCAAGCAAGGTTTTTGCCGTCGCTGATCATCAAATCGCGCACATTTATCTAAACGATACCTCACTGGAAAAATCCGTGCGCGAGGTTCTGGAAAAAACTTCCGGCGTGGAAAAAGTTTTGGGCAAAGCGGAAAAAATCGCGGCGGCCATTGACCATTCGCGCGCGGGCGATTTGATCGCCGTGGCGAAGGACAATGCGTTGTTCACTTATTATTACTGGCTCGAGGACGCGCGCGCGCCGGATTTTGCGCGGACGGTGGACATCCATCGCAAGCCGGGCTACGACCCGGCGGAATTGTTTCTCGACCCGAAGATTCCGGCGGTGAAATTAAAGATCGCGTGGCGGCTGCTGCAAAAAAAACTCGGCCTGCGGATGTTGATGGACGTGATTCCGCTCGACGCGACGCTGGTGAAAGGTTCGCACGGGCGGCGACCGGCGGACAAAAAAGACTGGCCGGTGTTCATCGCGGAGCAGCCGGAAATTTTGGGCGCGAAGGAGATTGAATCAACGGATGTTTTTCAAATCCTGTTGCGACAGGTTTTGACATAAATTTTCATCCGCTGGTGATTAATTTTTCCCAGAGGCTTTCGTTGAGGAGCGCCTTTTGCATAAAATCCGCTTCATCGGGCGCAGCCGAGGTGGGTTCTGGCTTGAGCGGCAGGTAGATGGAAAATGTGGTGCCGCGTCCGGGCTGGCTTTTGGCGTCAATCTTTCCGCCGTGATGGTGGACGATGAAAAAGCAAGCCATCAAATGGATGCCGTATTCGGAGGGCACGCTGCCGCGCACGACGAACGGATCGAAGATGACGCGCAACGCCTCTTCCGGCAGTCCCGGTCCGTTGTCGCTCATCTGAAAAAGAATTCCGGGTTTGCCTTTCTCGCTCTTCAACTCCGCAGAAAGTGAAATGTTGCTGCCCGCGGGAAGCATCGCCAACTCGTCCTTCAACAATAGTTCGAATAACCGCAAAAATTTCGGCTTGTCCACGCGCAACTTCGGCAGTGAATCGAGAATTTTATTCTCGATCTGTATCCGGCGCGCGGCAAATTCGTTTTTGAATGTTTCCAGCGCGGCGTTGACGGACTCGCTCAACGACACTTCGTCGGCGAACTGTCCCGTCGGATTTTTTTCGGACGCAGACCAAAGGTCTTTGAGCAGGCCGTTGATCCGTTCGATCTGCGACTGTGCGTTGAGATGGTATTCCTTCCAGAAATCAGGATTGCGCAAGCCGTTTTTGCTCGCGCGTTCCTCGGCCATTTTCGTCGGCGCGAGGTCGAGAAACGTTTTCACGGCGACGAGGGAGTTGCGGATGTTGTGGCTCAATCCGGCGGCGAGCAGCCCGAGGCTCACGATGCGGTCGGCGATCATCATGTTGCGCAGTACGGACATTTTTTCGTGGAGCAACTGGTCGCGCTCGGCCTGCACCATGAAAAATTCCAGACCTTGCCGGAGTGTGAGTTCCATCTGCGGCGGGTCCCACGGTTTGGTGATGTATTTGTAAATCGCGCCGCTGTTGACGGCGGAAATCGCGGCGTCCATGTCGGCAAACGCGGTGACGAGAATCCTCAGGATGCGCGGACGAAACTGCCGCGCGCGCTCCAAAAGCCAGACGCCCTTTTCGCCGGGCATCCGCTGGTCGGTCATCAGCAAACCGATTCCGTCGGCATGAGCTTCAAGCAATTTGTACCCGTCTTGTGCGTTCGACGCGGTGAGCACGCGGAATTCCTCGCCGAACGCGCGTGTGAAATTCGTCAGCGATTTTTCCTCGTCGTCCACGTAAAGGACGGCAAATTTTTTATAATCGTAATGATTTTCCATGTTCAGCTTCCAGTTCCTCGTCGGATTTGTCTTTGACGGGGAAATCCAGTGTGAATTCGCAAAATTTCCCGGGTTCGCTCTTCACTGAAATCTGCCCGCCGTAACCCTGCACGATGCGATAGCAGATGCTCAAGCCCAAACCCATGCCTTTGCCGACTTCCTTGGTCGTGAAAAAGGGATCGAAAATCTTGTCCACGACCTTCGGGTCAATGCCGGGGCCGTTGTCGCGAACAATAATCAAACTGCGATCACCCTCCGTCCGACCTTCAATGACAATCGTCGGTTTGACGCCTTCGTCAAATTTTTTCTCCGACAACGCGTCAATCGCATTTTGCAACAAGTTGACGAGGACGTGAATCAATTTGTTCCGGTTCGCCCAAGCGATCTGGTCGGGCGACACATGTTGTTCGATTTTAACTTTGTCCCGCCATTCGCCGGACAAAAAGCGCAGCGACGCGTTCACGGCATCGCCCACGTCCACCGGCTCGCCCGTGCCGCCGCCCGGATGCGTGAACGTGCGCAGGTCAGACACGATGTTGCGCACGCGCTTGATGCCCTCTTCCACGTCATTGAGAATGTCCTCGTACTCACCGCGCTGTTCCGGCGCGAGCTGTTTGCCTTTGCTGCGCAACGCGAACAGGCCGGTCAAAGTGAAATTCAACGGATTGTTGATTTCATGGATGATGCCCGCGCTCATGCGTCCGAGCGAGGCAAGTTTTTCGGACTGCACCAATTGCATCTCCGTTTCCTTGATTTGATCGATGGCCGTCGTGAGCGCCTTGTTCTGCTTGGAGAGCTTGCGCTGGTAATCGTGCGACTCGATGAGATTTTTGATGCGTGCCTGCAGTTCGGTCGACGAAAACGGCTTGGCCAGAAAATCGTTCGCGCCCTTTTGAAGCGCATCAAATTTGGTTTCCTCGTCCGCGCGCGCCGTCAGCAAAATGACGGGAATGTTCACCGTCGCTTCGCGGTCACGAAGTTCGCGGCAGACTTCAAGACCGTCCATTTCAGGCATCATCATGTCGAGCAAAATGATGTCCGGCAAAAAGCTTTCCGCTTTTTCCAGCGCCTGCACGCCGTCCGCCGCTTCGAGAATGTCGTAATCCTTATCCAATTCTGATTTCAAAAACCGGCGCATATCCGGCTCGTCGTCGGCAATCAGCACGACGGGCCGGCGTCCATCCGGGGTGATGGGCTTGATCGCTCCGCCCAACCCCGCGCCTGCCGGGAAAAATTCCGCGCGACGATACAAGTTCGCGAGCCATTCTTCGGACGCCGTCGCGCCATTTTCTACGGGTGCGGACAAGCCCTCTTCGTGTTTTGGCAGAGCTTCGGCGTTTTTATAGGGCAAACGCACGGTGAAAGTCGCGCCTTTGCCAGTCTGACTTTGAACCGCGACCGTTCCACTCATCATCTCGGTCAATTCCTTCACTAGTGCTAGTCCGATGCCGACGCCTTGGAATTTTCGTTTCGACGAACTGTCCGCCTGCCAGAAGCGGTCGAACACAAACGGGAGATTATTTTCGGCTATGCCCACGCCCGTGTCGCCGACGATTAAAACAAAATCGTCGCCCTGTTTTTCCGCGCGCAGCCACACGCGTCCGTCAACCGGTGTGAATTTCAATGCATTGAACAAAAGGTTCAGCAAAATTTTTTCCAATTTATCGCGGTCGGCCAAAACGGCTTTTAACTGCGCTTCCACGTGTATTTCCAATTTGATGCGCTTGTCCTCGGCCACTTGCCGCACCGCGCTTGCAAGGCCCTTGATGAAATCGGTGACTTCAAGCGGTTCGTTTTTGATGTCCATGCGGCCGGCTTCGAGGCGGATGAGGTCGAGCAAATCGTTGATGAGTTTGAGCAGTCTCAAGCCGTTGGCGTGCATCGTGGCGAGCATTTCTCGCGCACCTTCGTCGAACGACCGGTCGAAGCGGTTCATCAATGTTTCCAGCGGTGAAAGCAGGAGTGTCAGCGGCGTGCGCAGTTCATGGCTGATATTGGCGAAAAAGCGGCTTTTGAGCCGGTCGAGTTCGATGAGTTTGCGGTTTGTTTCTTCGAGTTCTTTTTTGCTTTTGTCCAATTCAAAGCGGGAAGCAAATTCGCGATACCGAAACAGACTGAAATAGTGGTTACCTGTCACGACAATGATGCCCGTCGAAATCAAAAAATAAATATTGTTAACGACGATACCCCGAAGTTCAAAGGGCGCACGAAGTTGGCAGGCTATAAGATACTCTGCCATCACCAGGAAAACAGCGATAAGGCTTTCCCTGAAAGTCCAGCGAAGAACGAATCCCAAAACCAGCATGGTCAGATTTAATCCTGCATAGTAAGGTGAATATGCACCCTCTGTTCGATAAATCATGTATGAAACACACGAAGCCGGTAGAAGCACTAATGCTACTCCAAAGAACCGATAGTAGTGCCGACCAAATGCAGTCAGCAAAATTGCGAGGAATATGCCGATGAGGGCGGAGCAAGCCAGACGAACCATTAAAAATTCACCTGCCAGTTTCGGATAAACGCTGTAATCAATGATTGCAAAGGAAGGCACAAGCACCATTCCGAGGATGCAGCCAATCTTGATATTATTGATGGCGACTTCCCGGTCGTACTGTTCGAACGCCTGCTTGATTTGTTGTGGTTGTGAATCCATCGCTTCAACTGTTCTGCGGTTTTCTCACTTCGAGAAATAAATTCACGGCAACCGGCTCCGTGATGACAGACCAACTATCTGACGGCGCATTGTCAGGAACAAAAGTGGCCATGCATTGCCTGTCGCGATAAATCAAATGCCAATCCAAAAGAAATTCCAACATGTGGCGAAAAGGTACCTTGTCAGCCATGTTCGCCACCACCACCAAACCGCCCGGAGCGAGGCAATCATAAAACAGCCCGACGATTTGTTTGCAAACCCTGTCGGGAAGATAGTCGAACAGTCCTCCGCAGTAAATCAGATCGAAATCACCACCCAGAAAACTGTGCGAAGGAAGCAGCGAATCTTTGATCAATTGCGTGGCTGACGTCCGCAGAAATTGAATCGTGGTGCTGCGTTTACGACGTGATTTTATCTCGTTCAATTTGGACGTGACATGGTTCAACGTCTCTGCGTCAAAGTCCAGCAATGTAAAATCAACGCGGTCTGAAAAGTCGTATTCTGAAATGAATTCCTGAACCTCGCGAGCCGGTCCGCAACCCAGATTCAAGATGCGAACCGCGCGTTTTTGCCGCAGTACGCGGAGGGTTTCCTCGACCAGTTTGTTTTTCATATGCGCTACCCGGTTTCGAACCGATATGGACGGGGCCTGATTGACCAACCAATAATGCACCATTCTCGCATACAACGACCCGCCTTCAAATGCGTTGCGATGAATCATATTCATCATTTCATAATCGCCCGCATAACCGAGCGGTTTATAGTAAGTGCGATGACCGAACGGCGCGCAGAGAAAAAGCGGATGCAAATGACGTTGCATGAAAACCTGATGCGCCGTGTATAGTTCCGGATTAATTTTGGAGGCAATATCCAAAAGTCTTTCGCGCATTGCATCGATGCTTCGCAGAATGACCGGAGACAAATCTTGAAAAATTTTCGGTTCGATTTCCGCCCGGCTGCGCGAAGGATGAGCCACAATGGAAATTTCAACCTGTTCCAGCAATAACTTGAGATCTGACAGATAACTTTCAAGGTCCAGAACCGCCATCTTGAATTCAGGCAAAACTTTCGCCTGACTTTGCCATTTGCCGAAAAATGTCTTATACGCATCCAGAAAACTGATATTGCCATTGAAAGGCATGTTGATGCCGACATACACGCCGGGTTCATCCAACTTGACTTCGCAAACTATCAGCGCAGCGGTTTGGAGCAGATTGCTGATGACACCCCGGCCGGAATAAACCTGTTTGTCATCAAGAAAAATTTTTAGATCGCTTAACGTCTCGGACAACCGCAGGACAGCGCTTGGATCATAAATTTCAAATGCGACGACAAGCCGGTTGAGCTTGATGAGTTTCCCGCGCAATTCGACACCGAGACTGGTTTGGCAAATCACCAAACCATCCTTAAGCGCGCCGCTCCCGAAGTCTTTTGATTCGACATTTGTAGCGGCTGGCGTTTTTGTCTCAGGATTCTTAGTCAATTTGTTCATCACAACATTTTGTACTCAGAAATAAAAACTATTTTGCACCATTTTTCACGCCAAAAGTCCGTGAATGACAACCAGATTTTTAAATTACTGGCACTCGTTCTGCTAAAGGATATGGATTGTATTGTTAGTATGTTTGCATGTAAAAGTCCGTCTTGACTTTTATTTCACTTAACGTTTGAGTTCCCCGTGAATGGCCACGCCAAGCGTAGGTAATCTCCGTTCTTCCTTGCCCAAAGACAGCCGGAAACGGTCAACTGTTAAGGGAACTTTGCTGTTCCTATTGATTTTGTCTTTTTATCTGGTGTTTTTTTGGGATGCATTGAGTGCGAACAATTGGTTGGCAAAACTTGCTTTGGGTCTGTTAAGTGGTCTGGCGTTTTCAATATTATTTGTAATCGGGCATGATGCCTGTCATGACAGCCTGACCTCTTCGAGCACGCTGAATGCGTTTATCGCAAGAATCGCTTTTTTGCCGTCGCTTCATCCTTATTCCACATGGGAATTGGGGCACAATCGTTTGCACCATGGATGGGCGAATTTAAAGGGTGTGGATTATGTTTACACGCCATTTTCAAAGGCAGAGTTCGATTCACTCTCTTCCATCCGGCAATTTATGGAACGGATTTATCGCACGGTATGGGGGGCGGGGATTTTTTATATGATAGAAATCTGGTGGAAGCATTTGATTTGGCCGCGGCAGGAGGATTGGCAGAAACTTAACAAACGGACATATATATTTGATATTGTGCTGGTGGGGCTTTTTTTTATGTTTGAAGTTGGTTTTGTGCTCCTTGTCGGCCATGCGTCCTCAGGCTTTCAATATGCGTACAATGTCCTTTGCCTTGTTGTGATCCCGTATCTATTTTGGAATTGGATTATGGCCTTTGTTACACTGCAACATCACACCCACCCCAAGGTTGCCTGGTTTGCTTCGAAGGAAGAATGGAATTTTTTTAATGGGCAAGTTCGAGGAACTGTTCACGTCGTTCTTCCCCGTCCAATCGAGATACTTTTCCAAAACATACTCGAGCACACAGCTCATCATGTTGATCCAAAAATCCCCCTTTACAATTTAACCGAATGCCAAAAAAAACTTGAACATCAATTCAAGGAGGACATCACCGTTGAAAAAAGTTCAATTTCTCAATTCCGGAAAAACTTAAGGCTTTGTCAACTTTATGACTATCAACAACACCGCTGGTTAAAATTCGACGGCACTCCAACCACCCTTCCGATTATTAAAGCATAATACCATTCGCTTGCGCGACCTATTTATCGAGATGGCAAAAATCCTCCGTGAGCCGAAATTTCATTTTTACGGCGGACAATTTCGCCGCTGTGGATCAATTAAAAAAGCCCGTACCATTTTTCACGCCAAGGCTGCGTGAATAACAAGCAGTTTTTAAAATTCTCTGGCACTCGTTTTGCTGAATCGGTGCAGACTCCGGTTGTTGTTTGCGCGCAACCGCCTGTTTGCAGCAATAAATACAAAACGATAGTGTTGGCCAGCAGTGTGTGAGTTTGGGACACAGACAAGACATTTCGCCGGCAACACAAAAAAACGAAACTATGAAAAATCATTTTTGGAAACAAAAGATCGGGTCGAAGGCGACATTAACAAGTCGTCTGACAACGCATTTTATTTTGTTTGCCGCGTTTGTTTTTTTATTGCCGCTGCGAACCCACGCCGAAGGATACAGGCTTTCTCCACCCGGCGCGTTCGATTTGGGACGAGCAGGCGGGCGCATCGCCCAGGTGGATGATTCATCCGCCGTCGTCCAAAATCCCGCCAACATGACTGATTTGACGAATGCTCAAATCCAGATCGCGCCCAGCGTGATTTATTTCAGCGCGCATTTCGATTCCTCGGCTGCGCCCGGCCAGTCGGCAGAAACCGTGGATCACTGGAATCTCATCCCCAACGTATTCGCATCAGTGCCGCTGGATAACGGAAAAATTGCGCTCGGTTTGGGCGTCACCACGCCATACGGACTCGGCGTCCATTGGGATCAAAATTCCAGCGCCTTCGCTCCGTTCACAGGCGTGTTGCGTTATACAACTCCTTATTCCGTTGACCTGCAAACCATCAACATCAGTCCTTCAATCGCGGTAAAATTATTTGACGACAAGCTTCGCATCGGGGCCGGACTCGACGTGATGTGGTCTGAAGTAGATTTGAAACAATTTTATCCCTGGTTTTTGGTCACTCAAAATCTTGGGGATCCCGACGGCCACTTGGATTCCGATGGCGAAGGAGTCGGCTTCGGCGGCAATTTGGGGATCACATGGAACATCACCGAACATCAACGCTTGGCGGTGACGTATCGAAGTCCGGTTCATATTGATTACAGCGGGAATTTTTCGGCAGACAATGATCCGTTTCTTGGCGGCGGGACTTTGCATAGCAGTTTCAACACGAGCCTCACATTCCCGACGATTGTGGCCGCAGGTTACGGCATCGAACTGCCCCACAACGTCCGCTTGGAAGTGGATGGCGAGTATCTGCAATATTCGAGGTTCAACAATCTGCCCGTGAATATCGGAACTCCTCCGCCCGGTCTGCCGACGAGCGTGCCGGAAAATTGGCATGACAGTTATACCATTGGCATCGGCGGCGACTGGCGGTTCGCGGACGACTGGGTGTTGCGCGCCGGTTATCAATTTTACGAATCACCCGTGCCGGACAACAATGTCACGCCAAGCATTCCCGACGCGAACAACAATGTTTTCACCATCGGCCTTGGTTACAAGCACGGACATCATTCCCTGGAGGCCGCATACGGTTTGAATTTTTACGACACGCGAAACGTCGTCAACACCCAGACGCCTGCGTTCAGCGGCAAATACGGAGTCACGGTTCATCTCTTTTCATTCGCTTACAGCTACTCGTTTTGAAAAATCACCGGCGGGCGGGAATTTTAAAAATGTATCCCCACCGTCACAAACACGGCGTTGCTGATGAAAGTATACGTGCCGTCGGCCGTCTGTCCGGCTATCTGTCCGGCCGTTGATGGAGAGCTGCCGGTGACCGTGCGAGCCGGGCCGTATCCAAACTGGTATGCCACGTCGAAATTGAAAATTCTTCCCTTGAAGCCGGTGCCGATGCTGAAGAAATGCCGGTCCAAGTCCGCCGCCAGCGGAGTGTAGTTGGCGTCCGGAACGGAGTTTTCGTTGTAAGCATAGCCGGCGCTCACGTGCCAGCCGTTGTCGAAATACCGTGTCACTCCCAACTCGTACAGCCAGCTCGGCTGCCAGTCCAATGTCAGTGAAACGTCCTGCGCCAAAAAAGGCGTCGGCTGGACCGCTTGATGAACGGTTATCGTCCCGAAGCTGCTCCAATCCGTGTAGTCGGCGTCGAACTCTAGATTCCATTTCGGTGTCGGGCGGTACGAAATGCCAAATGCAGCCGACAACGGAAACGTGAAATCCGTTTGCGCGGATTGGTATTGGACCGGCAAGTGCGGAAGCAGTTCGACTTCCGTCTGGCCGTACATGGTGACGGGCACCGAACTGTGGAAGGAAGCGCCGACTGAAATTTTTTCGTACGGCTGCCAGAGCAGGCCGAGGTTGTAGCCGACACCCCAGCCGCTGCCTTTGAACCGGAAAATGTTCGGAAAAAAAGTGGACGTGCTCAAACCCTGTTGCAAATCCGTGTTCGCGTAACTCACCGTCATGCCGGCGCCGATGGAAATGTTTTGCGGGAGCTTGAATGCGAACACGGGATTGATCGTGATGTCCGTCATTTCTCCCTTCGTGGCGACCGCGCGAAAGCCGGTGTCTTGCGGCCAGTTCACGCCCAATCCATACGGCGCGTAGACACCCAATCCAAAACTAAAAGGCATTTTCTCCGGGGTACAGGCGTAGAAGAATTGCGGGATGGCGGCCAACGTGTCTCCATCCTGAAAAGTCTGGCCGCCACCCGGTTGCTTGTAGGTTGCGTCGATATCTATTCCATAAAGGCCGACGCGAAGATTATTCCCCTCAAGTTGCGTGATGCCGGCCGGGTTGTAATAAATCGCGGACGGATTGTCGGCGGTGGCGACAAACGCCTCGCCGCGCGCCGTTGCAAAGGCGTCCTGGTCTGGAAGCCGGAAGCCGTTCGCCGGAGCTTTCAAAGCGAAAACTTCCGCGATCATCATCGCGAAAAGTCCTGATGTCCCGCGTCTGATCATAATCCCCGATTCATTGATTCAACCGGCCGAAAGAATGCCGTAGATACGCATGAGTGGCGCGCTTAATCAAGCAAATCCACGCCGCGCGTGTCTTGTGGAAAATTTTTTCCGCAAGCCCAGCTCCGTCTTTACTTTGGCCCGACAACGAATAAATTATCGGTGTGAAAAATACCTTTCGATGTGCAATGGGTATTTTGTTGTCCGGATTTTTGACTTTCACCGCGCGGGCCGCATTCACATCGCTTTACGTTTTTGGCGACAGCATTTCGACCACAACGAACAACACAACGCCTTATCCAAGCCAGACGAATTTTTATGGCCACCGCTATTCCAACGGCCGTGTTTGGGTCGAGGTGCTGGCGCAGCGGCAGGGAATGAATTACGACTCCAACAAAAACTGGTCATACTTCAATAATTACAGTGCCACCACAAACAACGGCACGTTGCTGGCGAATGTCAGCAGTTTCCACGCGCCCGCGGACTCAAACACCGCGTTGTTTGTCGTCTGGGTCAACTCCGCTGATTTATATGATGACATAGCGCTTTTCGGAACGAACAGCATGAACGCGTGGACCAGCGCCATCAATCGGGCGCAGACCAACCATTTCAAAGTCATCACAAATCTTTACGCCAAGGGCGTCCGCACGCTAGTCATGCCGAACGCCGTGGACATCACCGGAGTTCCATTCTTCGCCAACACGAACGCCGCCTACGTTGGTTTCGTCCGGCAACGATGCGTGGATTACAACACGGCCTTCTCCAATACGCTGAATCAGGCAAGGGCGCTGTGTCCGGACTTGAAGATTTATGTCCCGGATTTTTTCAGCCTGATCGGCAACATGCTGACCAACGCTCCCAGTTACGGATTGACCAATGCCGGCATTGATGCATTGGATGATTCTTCGCTGAAAAATAAATCTACAAACGGTCCCGGGGCGAACTACATTTTTTGGGACGATTTGGATCCGACCGCGCGGTCTCACGAAGTCATGGCCGATGTCGCCCAGCAATCCATCTCACGGGTGCAAATCAGCCAACTCACTTTGCTCGTTGGAAGCAACCGGCTGGACATGGCGAACATTCCGATCGGCTTGAGCGGTTTTGTGGACGGCAGCACGAACCTTGCGCAGACGAACTGGACGAGCGTGCAAAACATCAACAGCACCAACGCATCGGAAACGATCTTTGTCACGAACTCCGGCCCGCTGCAATTTTACCGGCTGCGCTTTCCCTACGCCTGGTCTTGGCCTTGAACCGGCTGAAATTATTCAATCGACCGAAACCGTCGCGGTCATTTTCTTCGACAAGGTTTCGTAACCCCAGCGCAACATCCGTTCCGTCGTTTCCCAGCCGACGCATGAATCGGTGATTGAAACGCCGTAACGCAAGTCCTTCAAATTTTTCGGGATCGGCTGGCTGCCTTCGCTGATATTGCTCTCCACCATCAAGCCGATGAGCGAACGCGTGCCTTCGGCGCGCTGCTGGATCACGCTGCGCCAGACGTCTTCCTGCTTCGCAAATTTTTTTTCTGAGTTTGCGTGGCTGCAATCCACCATCAGCACCGGCGGCAGTTTTTCGGCGGTCAATTTTTCCTCCGCCTCGCGGATGCTGGCCGCGTCGTAATTTGTCTTCGCGCGCCCGCCGCGCAGCACGACGTGTGCGTGCGGATTGCCCGATGTGCGCACGATGCTCGTCACGCCGTCCTCGTTGATGCCGAGAAAACTGTGCGAATGCCGCGTCGCGCCCATCGCGTCAATCGCGATCTGTAGACTGCCATCGGTGCTGTTTTTCAAGCCGACCGGCATGGAAAGTCCGCTCGCCATCTCGCGATGCGTCTGTGATTCTGTCGTGCGCGCGCCAATCGCCGCCCAGGTGATCAGATCGGCGATGTATTGCGGCACGATTGGGTCGAGAAATTCCGTTGCCGCCGGCAAACCCATGCCGGTGATTTCGAGCAAAAGTTTTCGCGCGATTTTTAATCCGGTCTCGATGTCCTGCGAACCGTCGAGATGCGGATCGTTGATCAACCCTTTCCAGCCGATGGTCGTGCGGGGTTTTTCAAAATAGACGCGCATGACGATTTCCATGCGGTCGGCAAATTCTTTTCGGAGTGCGTTCAGGCGGTTCGCGTAATCCAGCGCGCCTTTTTCGTCGTGGATTGAGCAAGGCCCGACGACGACGAGCAGCCGCGGGTCTTCCTGCCGCAAAATGCGGATGACCCGTTCGCGGCTGCGCCCGACAGTCGCATTGGCTGCGTCGGTTGTCGGCGTCTGCGCCTTCAGTTCGCGCGGCGTCGAGAGCCGGACGATTTCTTTGACGTGTAAATCCTGCGTCCGATACATGGCGGCTAATATAGCAGACTATCGCGCCGACAAAAGAACTAAAGCTTCGCCGGAGCAATTGCATCAATGGCGCGCAATTCATCCGGACTGAAATCCAAACGTTTGAGCACGGCGACATTTTCCTCGATCTGCGCGACGCTGCTCGCGCCGATGAGGACGGACGTCATTTGCGGATGCCGCAAAACCCAGGCCAGCGCGAGTTGTGCAAGCGATTGTCCGCGGGCGCGGGCGAGTTCGTTCAGCTTTCGGACTTTGAGCAGTTTTTCTTCCGTCACTTGCGCGGGCCGGAGAAAGCCGTGGGCTTTGGAGGCGCGCGAGCCGTCGGGAATGCCCTTCAAATATTTTTCGGTCAGCAATCCCTGCGCGAGCGGGCTGAACGCGATGCAACCTGTTCCTTCGCGTGTTAAAACGTCCAGCAGTCCGCCTTCGATCCAGCGGTCGAACATGCTGTAACGCGGTTGATGGATAAGGCAGTGAACGCCGAGAGCCTTCAAATTTTTTGCGGCTTCGGCGGTTTGTTGCGGATTGTAATTGGAAACGCCCGCGTAAAGGGCTTTGCCGGAACGCACGGCATGGGCGAGCGCGCCCATCGTTTCTTCCAAAGGCGTGTCGGGATCGGGCCGGTGCGAATAAAAAATATCCACGTAGTCCAACTTCATTCGCCGCAGGCTTTGGTCGAGGCTCGACAAAACATATTTTCGCGAACCCCATTCGCCGTAAGGTCCGGGCCACATGAGATAACCCGCCTTGGTGGAGATGACCAACTCGTCGCGATACGCCGCCAAGTCCTGTTTGAGGATGCGCCCGAAATTTTCCTCGGCGGAACCCGGCGGCGGCCCGTAGTTGTTCGCCAGGTCAAAATGGGTGATGCCGAGGTCAAAGGCGCGATGCACCATGGCCTGACCCTTTTCGAAAACGTCAACTCCGCCGAAGTTGTGCCAGAGACCGAGGGAGACAGCTGGAAGCTTGAGGCCGCTCCGCCCGCAAGCGCGATAAAAATCTGGCTGGTCGTAACGGTTGGAAGCGGGGGAATAATTCATAGGCGGTAAATTGTTTTCGGGAAAACTACAACGGGATGAGCGGCGCGAAAAGCCGAATTGCAACGGCATTGGACACCTGAATTTTTTTTCTGTATGGTCTTCGGCAAAGGAATTTATGGCCGAGGAAAAATTAAACACGGGACAGAAAGCTCTACAGATCAATCTCGACGCGAAAAAATACGGAACTTTCGCGGAGATCGGAGCTGGCCAGGAAGTCGCCCGCTGGTTTTTTCATGTAGGCAAAGCGTCCGGCACCGTCGCCAAGACCATTTCCGCCTATGACATGGCCATCAGCGACGCTATTTACGGCGCGTCCGACCGTTACGTCAGCCGCCAGCGTTTGCAGGCGATGTTGGATTACGAATTCAACCTGTTGTTGCAACGGCTCGACAAGACGCGCGGCGACAAATGCACATTTTTTGTTTTTGCCGACACCGTCGCCACGCGACGCGACGAAGGCAACGGCTGGCTCGGCATAAAATTTCAAGTTCATCCGCACGGCGATCCTTCTACCATCATCATCCATGTACGGACGCTCGACAAAGAAAGTCTTCACCAGCAGGAAGCGCTCGGCATCATCGGCGTGAACCTTATCCACGGCGCATTTTATCAGTCCGCCGACCCGGTCGGATTGATCGGCTCGCTGCTGGACGAACTTTCCAGCGACCGCGTCGAGGTGGATATGATCAAATGCTCCGGCCCCGCCTTCACCGGCGTGGACAACCGCCTGCTTGCCCTGCAACTCGTCCAGCAATCGCTCACCGAAGCGGCGATGTTCACCGCCGACGGCGAGGCCGTCATCCCCGGCGAAATTCTTTGGAAAAAACCCGTGCTGCTCGAACGCGGCAGTTTTCGTCCGCTCACCAATCCCATGCTCGACATGCTCGAACGCGCGCGGGAACAGTTCGTGCAGGACAGATCTTTGCAAAACGATCCGCCCGTCGTCATGTTCGAGATGACCCTGTATCAGTTGCAGGTGGAAAACACCATCAACCACCGTGATTTCCTCGACCGCGTGGACACGCTCGGCGCGCTCGGCAAACCCGTGTTGATCTCCAATTTTCTCCGTTATCACCGCCTCGTCAATTACCTCGCGCGCCAGACGGACAAACCCATCGGCCTGCCCATCGGCCTTGTGCGTTTGCGCGACGTCCTCGACGAAAAATTTTACACCGACCTGCCCGGCGGCCTCATGGAATCCCTCGGCCACCTTTTCAAGAACGGCGCGAAACTTTACGTCTATCCCTCGCTCGACAAAAAAACCGGCCGGCTCACCACCTTGGAAAATATGGAAGTCGCGCCGAATCTGCGCCATCTCTATATGCACCTCGTCGAAAATAAATTCATCGAGAACATCACCAACTACAACGCCGACGCGCTGAAAATTTATTCCGGCGAAGTCCTCGCCAAAATCCATTCCGGCGACGAAAGTTTGAGCAAACTGATTCCCGCGCCCATCTTCGAAGTCATCAAGGCCAAAAAACTTTTCGGCTGGCGGCAAAAGATGACACCGGAGATTGCAGGAAACAGAGCGACTTAAGTAAAGTAAAAGACAACAAAAGATTTTCGCGTTTTCAAGCTTCTGATACTCTGCGCCCGGATTTCCTAACATGAAGATATCAATTCCTTGCGAAACGCATCCGGGCGAAAGCCGCGCACCCCTCACGCCGGACGGCGCAGGCAAGCTCGTCAAGCTCGGCGCGCAAGTCGAAGTTCAGGCCGGCCTCGGCATCACCGCCGGATTTCCCGACGAGCTTTACGCCAAAGCCAACGCGACGATTTCCAATGACCGCAAGGCGCTCATCAGCTCCGGCGACATCGTTTTGCGATTGCGGAAGCCGCCGGTGGAAGAAATTGCCTGGCTCAAACAAGGATCGATCCACGCGAGTCTGCTGGATCCGTTCAACGAAAAAGATTTGGTTCAAAAATTTGCCGAACGCGGCGTCAGCGCCATCAGCATGGAATTCATCCCGCGCACGACGCGGGCGCAAAAGATGGACGTGTTGTCATCGCAGGCGAATCTCGGCGGTTACGAAGCCGTCATCCTTGCCGCGCGGTATTCCAACAAGATTTTCCCGATGATGACCACGGCGGCGGGAACGATTCTGCCGTCGAAAGTTTTCATCATCGGCGTCGGCGTTGCCGGATTGCAGGCGATTGCCACCGCAAAACGGCTCGGGGCAAAAGTCACCGCTTACGACACGCGTCCCGTCGTCGAGGAACAGGTGAAATCGCTCGGCGCGCAATTTCTCAAGATTGACATCGGTGAAACCGGCCAGACGAAGGACGGCTACGCCAAGGCGCTGACCGAGGAACAGATCCAGAGGCAGCGCGATGCGATGAAAAAAACCTGCGGCGATTCTGACGTGGTCATCACCACCGCGCAGGTATTCGGCCGCAAAGCGCCGATCCTCGTGACCGCCGAAATGCTCAACGCCATGAAGCCCGGCAGTGTCGTGGTGGACATGGCGGTTGAGACCGGCGGCAACGTCGAAGGCGTCGTTTATGACAAAGTCACCGACCGCAACGGCGTGAAGATTATCGGCATCGCCAACCTGCCCGGCCGCGTGCCATTGCACGCCAGCCAGGTTTATGCCGCGAATCTCGTGAGCCTCATCGAGGAATTCTGGGACAAGAAAGAAAAAACGTTTGTGCTCAAGCTCGACGACGAAATCATCAAGGGCTGCCTTGTCACGCATGACGGCAAGATTGTGAACGAAAAACTCCTCCCCAAAACCAGCTAATATTTTATGGACACGAACATCCTGTTTATATTCATCCTCGCGATTTTCGTGGGGTTTGAAGTCATCTCGAAAGTCCCTTCGATGCTGCACACGCCGTTGATGTCCGGCACGAACGCGATTCACGGCATCATTCTGTTCGGCGGCATTTTGGTTTTGGCTGACGCCGCCACGCCGCTCGCGCAAGCGCTCGGATTTGTCGCGGTCATTTTCGGCTCGGCCAACGTGTTCGGTGGCTTCATGGTTACCGACCGCATGCTGCAAATGTTCAAGAAAAAGAAAAAATGAACTCGACCATCGCCCTCATCATTATCGGTGTCGCGGTTTTGTTCATCGTCGGCATCAAGTTTCTGAGTTCGCCGAAGACGGCGCGCATCGGCAACCTCATCGCCGCCGCCGGCATGTTGATCGCGTTGCTGATTTTGCACAAACCAAACGGCGATTATGTGTGGTCGCAGGGCTGGACATTTAATTACACACTCATCGCCATCGGCACGCTCATCGGTCTCATCATCGGCGCGTTCGGTGCGTATTCGGTGAAGATGACCGCGATGCCGCAAATGGTGGCGATGTTCAACGGCCTTGGCGGTGGCGCGGCGGCGCTCGTTGCCACGCTTGAATTTCTTCGGGGCGCGCACAGCCTGGAAGGCATCACGGCTTTCATCGCAGGCTCGATGTTGTTCGCCACGCTCATCGGTTCGTTGTCATTTTCCGGCAGCATCATCGCGTATCTGAAACTGGAGGGAAAATTTGAAAAGCCGCACACATTCCCCGGCCAGAACATTCTGAATGGCCTGATTTTGCTGGTGATTCTCGGCCTGTGCGGCTGGCTCACGTTCAACGCCACTGGCGGCAACGCCGTCACCGCGTTCGTCGTGATGTTCTGTCTCGCGCTCTTCTTCGGCATCGCGATGGTCATGCCCATCGGCGGCGCGGACATGCCGGTCGTGATTTCGCTTTTGAATTCCTTCACCGGCCTCGCAGTGGCGGCGGACGGTTTTGCCATCAACAACCTTGCGATGGTCGTCGCGGGAACGCTCGTCGGTTCCTCCGGCACGCTGCTGACGTTGCTCATGTGCAAGGCGATGAACCGTCCAGTCACGAATGTTTTGTTCGGCGCGTTCGGTTCCAGTGGCGGCGGAACTGCGGCGGCGGAAGGCATTGTGGGAACCGTCAAGCCGATTCAAGCCGACGAAGTAGCTTTGTTGCTCGCTTATGCGCAGCGCGTCGTGATCGTTCCCGGTTACGGCATGGCCGTCGCGCAGGCGCAACATTCCGTGCGCGAACTTTCCGACGAACTCGGCAAGCGCGGCGTGGAAGTGCAGTTCGCCATTCATCCTGTCGCCGGCCGCATGCCCGGCCACATGAACGTTTTGCTTGCCGAGGCGAATGTGCCTTACGACCAGCTCGTCGAGATGGAAGCCATCAATCCTTCGATGGATCGCGTGGACGTGTGCCTAGTCATCGGTGCGAACGACGTCGTGAACCCAGCCGCGCGCGAGGAAAAATCCAGTCCGATTTACGGCATGCCCATCATCGAAGCCGACCGCTGCAAGTCCGTCATCGTGATGAAACGCTCGATGGCCGCCGGTTTCGCCGGCATCGAAAATCATCTTTTCTACAAGGACAACACGCGGATGCTTTTCGGCGACGCAAAGGCCTCGCTCAACGCGCTCGTCGCGGCGGTGAAGGCGAGTTGAGGAAATAAAATCAAACCACGCCGCCTCGTTTCGGCGACACGTCCATCAAATAACGTCCCGCTTTCGACCACAGCTTCAGTTTTGTGCCGAACGCCCGCGACAAATTTTTTGCCGTCAACGCCGCCGGTTTTTTTCCAGCAGCGAGAACGCCTCCATTTTTCAAGATCAGCACGTGCGAAAACACCGGCATGATTTCCTCGACGTGATGCGTCACCAAAACCAGCGTTGGAGAATTTTTGCTTTTTCCAAGCTTTTGCAAAAATTGTAGAAAATGTTCGCGCGCGGCGGGATCGAGTCCGGCGCACGGTTCGTCCAAAATCAACACGCGCGGCTTCGCCATCAACGCGCGACCGATCAAGACGCGTTGTCTTTCGCCTTGCGACAGCATGCGCCACGGACGCTCGGCGAGATATTTGCACTCGACTTGTTTCAACAATTTTAACGCCTCGGCCTTTTCGGTGCGGCTCAGCCGCCCCCAAAAGTCAATCATCGCATATTTCCCGCTCGCGACGGTTTCGAGTGCCGGTTCGTCGTCGGCCATCATCTGCCGCACGGACGAACTGAGGAGGCCGATTTTTTTTCTCAATTCGCGCCAGTCGGACTGGCCGTAAGTTTCGCCGAGCAAAGAAATTTCCCCAGCCGTCGGCATCAGATAACCTGTCAACGCGCTTAACAACGAAGTTTTTCCCGAACCGTTCGCGCCGAGAATCGCCCAATGTTGTCCGCGTTCCACGCGCCAGTTCACGCCGTCGAGAATCATCGTGCCGCCGCGTTCGACGCGCAGGTTTGAAATTTCGAGAATAGGTTTTGTCCGTTTCACGCCCGACCATTGTAGCGGCGGTCTGTGACCGCCGCAATCAGACGACGCTCACAGAGCGTCGCTACAAGTTTGCTTCGCGCTGGCATTTTCCCGCGCAACGGTTTATTTGTTCAGGATAATGAAAAATTTGATCCCAACTTTTTTGCTTATGACAACAATGCTTACTTCCCGCGCGGCCATCCACACCGAAACCGTCGAATACAAACAAGGCGACGCCACGCTCGAAGGCGCGCTGGTTTATGACGACGCGATTCAAGGCAAACGCCCCGGCGTGCTCGTCGTCCATCAATGGCTCGGCCTGACCGATTACGAAAAGCGCCGCGCCACAATGCTTGCGCAACTCGGTTACGTCGCGTTCTGCGCGGACATTTATGGCAAAGATTCCCGTCCGAAAAATGTGCAGGAAGCCGGCGCGACGGCTGGAAAATATAAAACTGACCGCGTGTTGCTCCGCGCCCGCGTGAATGCCGCTCTCGATGTCTTGAAGAAAAATGAACTCGTGGACACGTCGCGCGTCGCGGCCATCGGCTATTGTTTCGGCGGCACGACGGTGATTGAACTCGCGCGCAGCGGCGCGGAATTGAATGGCGTTGTCAGCTTCCACGGCGGTTTGGATTCGCCGACTCCGTCAGACGGGAAAAATATCAAATGCAAAGTCCTCGCGCTCGCGGGCGCGGACGATCCGTTTCAAAAACCCGACGATCTGACCGCGTTTGAAAGCGAGATGCGCGACAGCAAAGTGGATTGGCAGATTGTTTTCTATGGCGGCGCGGTTCACGCCTTCACGCAGCCCGATCCCGGCTTCGTCAACGCGGGCGCGAAATACAATGAAAAGGCCGACAAGCGTTCGTGGGAGGCGATGAAAACTTTTTTCGCGGAAATCTTTAATTAAAAATTTTCCAGCCACAGATGGACACAGATGAAACACAGATAAAATTTTGCTTCTGAAATCTGTGTTTCATCTGTGAAAATCTGTGGCTTAATTACTCATGCGCATCACCGGCGGCAACGCGGCTCGGCGGATTCTCAAAGTCCCGAAAGGACTTGATGTCCGTCCGACGCCGGATTTGGTCAAGCAGGCGGTTTTCAATTCACTCGGTGCGCGGGTGGTCGGCGCGAAAGTTTTGGAATTGTTTGCGGGCAGCGGCGCGTTGAGTCTGGAATGTTTGAGTCGCGGCGCGGCGGCGGTGATGTGCGTGGAGAAATCGCATCGGCACGCGGAATTTATCCGCAGCAATGCGGCTGCGGCGGGTTACGGCGAAATTCTGGAAGTGCGGACGCAGGATGTTTTTCCGGTGATGAATCAACTAGCGGAAAGCGGGCGGCAATTCGATTTGATCCTGGCCGATCCGCCTTACGGCGAGAAAAATGTGAACCGCCGCTCGACTTCATTCGCGCAGCAATTGCTCGACGATAAAAATCTGCCGAAGCTGCTCGCGTCTGGCGGAAGATTTGTGCTCGGCCATACGAAACGCGACACGTTGGAAATTGTCGCGCCGTGGACGGAAGTGAAAATGCTCAAGCACGGCGACACCGTGATGCGGTTTTGGGAAAATCTTCACCGCAACATTGCAAATCAGGACTGACCCCTTTATGCCGAGTTTTTTGCATGGGGGTTAAACCCCATAGCGAAGGATGCGATCATGCCGTAATAATGAGCGAACTGTACCACTACCCAATAAGGATATATGAATTTAACCAACACCAGCCGGACCGCGCACCTCCTCGCGCTCATGAAGAAAGGTGACGACGCCTTCAACTCTCGCGACGTCGCAGGGATGAACGCCACACACCACAAAGACATGATCGCACATGTGGGAAGCGCAAAGCCAATCAAGGGACTGAAAGCGCACGCCGCTTTCATTCAGCAAATGTTTAGCACCTTCCCCGACTGCCGCGTCCACAATGACCCATACCCAACCCAGTTCGGAAGCGGTGACTGGATCACCGTAATCACTCGCTCTACCGGGACGTTCACCGGGAAGATGACGATGCCCGACGGCAAGGTGATCGCTCCGACAGGAAAATCGTTCGACGTCACCTTCAGCACAACCGCCAAGTGGGACGGAGACGAGATCATTGAAGAGTTCGTCTTCTGGGATTCCACTTTGCAGGCGCAGCAGATCGGCCTCGCCTAGTCGCTGCAATTGTATTTTGCGGGCAGCCACATTTTCTTCGCGCTCGAATAAGAAGCGTCGTCGTTTAATTGCTTTCCACTTCCTCAACCTCTTTGCGAATCGTTTCCCGAAATTTCTCCATGCCCTGATCAAACGCGGCGGAGATCGGCAACAACGAAACTTTTTTGATTTTCTTTTTGAACTGCTTCAAGTTTTCCTCGGCGACGGCTTCGTCCATTTTGTTGGCGACGACGAGGCGCGGTTTTTCGAGCAGCGCGGGATCGTAAAGTTCCAGTTCGCTCAACAATTGTTTGTAATCGTCCCACGGCTTGCGGTTGTCGGTGCCGGCCATGTCGAGCAGCAGCACGAGGATTTTGCAGCGCTGGATGTGGCGCAGAAATTTGTGGCCGAGGCCGACGTTTTTGTGCGCGCCTTCGATCAAGCCCGGCACGTCGCAGACCGTGAGCCGTTTCCAGTCGGCGTATTCGACGATGCCGATCTGCGGATGCAGCGTGGTGAACGGATACGGCGCGACTTTCGGGCGCGCGCGCGAAATGGCCGTGAGCAACGTGGACTTGCCGGCGTTCGGATAACCGACGAGGCCGACTTCCGCGACGATGCGCAGTTCGAGCAGAAAATCGCCCTCGTCGCCCGGCTCGCCCGGCTGCGCGAATCGCGGCGTCTGGCGCGCGGCGGTGGCGAAATTGCGGTTGCCCAGTCCGCCGCGCCCGCCTTTGCACAAAATAAATTGCTGTCCGTGCTGCGTGAGATCGGCGACGAGTTCGCCTTTTTTCGAATCACTTTCGGAAAATTCACTTACATCTTCCTTGCTCAAATCAATTTCCTGCGCCTGCACTCCAGCCGCGCTGCGAATCAGTGGACGTTTGCTCCCACTGGTTATGAAAGTCGGTTTTTCATCCTCTTCTTCATTTTCATCTTCGGAAATTTCTAGCGGTTTTGCCGAGGGCAATTTCCACACGAGCGTGCCGCAGGGAACTTTGACAATTAAATCCTTGCCAGCGTGACCGTCCATGCCCTTGCCCATGCCCGCGTCGCCGCCCGGCGCGATGAGACGCGGGACGTAATACTGCCCGATGAGATTGTTGAGGTCGTGGTCGGCCTGTAGGATGACGCTTCCGCCGCGTCCGCCGTTGCCGCCGCTCGGCCCGCCCTTGGTGATGTAAGCCTCGCGATGGAACGCGACGCAGCCTTTGCCGCCGTGTCCCGCCTGCGCGTAAATTTTTATTTCGTCAATGAACATGGGCGGAATTTTCGATTTGTGATTTATGATTTTCCAAAACAGTGCATTGTCGCAACAAATCATCAATCGTAAATCATAAATAAAAAAGGCGAGGCCAGTGACCTCGCCGTGAAATTTTGTTTCCGGAATTTAATTCTTCGCGGCGGCGGCTTCGGCCACGACGTTCACGCGGCGGCTGTTCTTGTCGAACTTCACCTTGCCGTCCACGAGCGCAAAGAGCGTCCAATCGCGGCCCGTGCCGACATTTTTGCCCGCGATGAACTTGCTGCCGCGCTGGCGCACGATGATGCTGCCCGCGCTGACGACCGTGCCGCCAAATTCTTTTACGCCAAGCCGTTTGCTGACGCTGTCGCGCCCGTTGCGGACGCTGCCTTGACCTTTTTTATGTGCCATAAAGTGTTAAGCGTTGATCGCCGTGATTTTCACCACAGTCAGTTCCTGACGATGACCGATGGTCTTGTGATAACCTTTGCGGCGTTTCATCTTGAACGTGAGTTTCTTTTCGCCGCGCTTGTGCTCGACGACATCCGCCACGACGGTCGCGCCGCTGACGGTGGGCGCGCCGACGGCGAGCTTGCCGCCGTTGTTGACGAACAACACGCGGTCAAACGTGAACGGTTTGCCCGCCTCGACTTCAAGGCGTTCGATCTCCAGCGTGTCGCCCGCAGCGACGCGATACTGTTTGCTTCCGGTTTCTAAAACTGCGTACATAAATTTTCCCGCAAAGGGTCGGGTATTGAACCAGATTTTCGCGGACTGTCAACGCCTGATTTTTTTAAAATTGGTTCGGCAAGAACAATCGTCGTCAACCGGAAATCCCAAAGGGATTTAATCAATCAGCCCAGCGTTAGCCGATGAAATCGGACTACGCTGGGTGACAGTTGCAAAAATGATTCAACCCTGACAGGGTTGAATCCTGCGGCGGGCAAACCCAAGGTAGCTTCTGCGAAGCAACCTTGGGCTGAAAGATTGAATCCCGTTGGGATTCATCTTTTTTCCTTTCGACGAAATTCGCGTTCACGTTTCTTGGTTTCAAGACTCAATAATTCTTCCGCCGACCAGCCGCGCGATTGTGCGAACGACGCGAGCTCAAAAAGTTCTTTGGCCAAAACATTTTTTGTAAATCGTCGTTTTGAATTGCGGTTGTCCACAAGGACTTTTGCTTTACGCGCCTTCTTGAGTAATTTTTCCGCACGCAGCAACGCAGGCAGATGTTTCGGAATGCCATCGAACGCGGAGTGGCGTGCATGTTTCGTCCCATGTTTTTCTGCCTTTTTGATTTTCTCCCAATTCGCCCAGACTTCGTCCACGTTTTTGACTTTTGTTTTTCCGAAAACGTGCGGATGTCGCCGGACCAGTTTTTCCACGAGCAACCGGCAGACTTTTTCAAAATCAAACGCGCCACGTTCGTGCGCCATTTGCGCGTGGAAAACAACTTGCAGCAGCAAATCGCCCAACTCTTCGGCCATTTCGTGATCGTCGCGCGACTCGATGGCGTCGATCAATTCATAAACCTCCTCGATCGCGTGGTGGCGCAACGTCAGGTGAGTCTGTTCTCGATCCCACGGACAACCTGTCGGCGAGCGCAGCTTCGCCATGACTTTCACCAAGTCGCTGATGGCTGGCTTGCGCTTCACAAAATCACCAAATCGTCGCGATGCACAAGTTCTTCCTTGGGCAACTTGCGTTCGCGCACGGCGGCGGAATCGAATCGCGCGATGCCTCGCGCGAATTCCGTTCCGTTCAAATCGCAAATGCGAACAACATCGCCCGCTGCAAATTCTCCTTCGCAACGCGCGACGCCGGGCGGCAATAAACTTTTGCCCTTTTCGCGCAATGCATTCTTCGCGCCGTCGTCCACGAACAACGTCCCTTTCGGATAATGAAAAAACGCGATCCAACGCTTGCGTCCTTGCAACTTCGTCGGCTGTGCAACGAACAGCGTTCCTTCGTTTTCTCCAGTCAGAATTTTTGCGAGCACGTTTTTCTTTTTACCGGACGCGATCACGAGCGGAATTCCGGAGCGCACGACAATTTTTGCCGCTTCGATTTTTGATTTCATGCCGCCGACGGCTGTTTCACTCGTCGTGCCACCGGCGATTTTTTCCAAAGCCGAATCAATCTGTTCGATTGTCGAAATCGTTTTCGGATCTTTTTTGCCGAAATTTTCGATGACGCCGTCCACGGTTGTCAAAATCACAAGCAAATCCGACGGCAGCAGCGACGCGACGAGCGCGGACAACTTATCATTGTCGCCGAATTTTATTTCCGTAAATGACACAGCGTCGTTCTCATTGATGATCGGAACGACGCCGCGACCGAGCAACGTGACGAGCGTGTTGCGCGCGTTGAGATGGCGTTCGTGATGTTCCAAATCCTCGTGCGTGAGCAACACCTGCGCGACGTGCAGATCGTGTTTCGCAAAAAGTTCCGCATAAGTGGCCATGAGTCGCGACTGGCCGACGGCGGCGCAGGCTTGAAGTTCGGCGAGTTCAGTCGGACGCCTTTCATAACCGAGCGCGCCCATGCCCGCGCCGACTGCGCCGCTCGTCACAAGCACGATTTCTTTTCCCGATTTCCGCAGCACGGCGACTTGCGCGACGAGTTGCTCCAACTGCGCCGGATCAATTTGTTTCCGGCTGTCGGTCAGCACGCCTGTGCCGAGTTTGACGACGAGGCGCGAAACGGATTTGAGTGAGTGACGATGCACGCATGAAGTTAAAACGAAATCCGCACGTGGAAAAAGGCGAAAGTGACGGGCGATTCAATGAAAAAACAATTGCAACGCGCCCGGTCCCTGATTTTGCGGGCCAAGCAGCGGCTGGAAAAAGCCGTTGCTTCGCAATGCGATGAGCGTCGTCAGGCCCGCAAGATCGGTCGGCTCTTTCACGTTCCGGATCGGACAATTCTCAATGCCGATTTTTTGCGAGCGGTTGTTTTTTTGGTCCTTCAAATCAATGTATTTCACCGTTCCGACCCAGACGGTCAAAACGTCAATGCCGTTGAAATCGTAGCCGGTTTGTTTTTTGAAGTTTATTTTTGCAGGACTGTTGCCGGATTTTTTTGTCGGCAAGCCGAGGGAAAAGATATTCGTCTTGCCGGCTTCGTTCTTCACGATGTCCAGTTCGCCTAGATTGAATCGCATCAGCGTAACGTGAATTTCTTTCCGGGCGAGCGCGGCGCGGTCATATTCGGCGTGGATTTCCGGAATATCAAGAAACAGCGTTCCGCCGAAACTCGGCGGATTGAAAATTTTCAGATCCCTGATTTCGATCGTCGGCGAAACAAGGCCGAGGGAAAACTTCCCGATCTCTGCGTCCATGCCCGTTTGCGCGCGGATGTTGCGTTCGATCACGACACGTAAAATCGAATCGAGCGACAGGAAAAAGACGACGACCAGAACGAGCGCCAGAACGATCAACCGGAACAGCCATTTGAGAATCCACTTCATGAGAGATTTATACGGCGCGCTTTTGCTGCGAGGCAACTTTTGTTCAAGATGGCATATCCCCCGGATCGCTTCGAGACATTTTTTTTAATTTGGCCGCACTTCTAGTGGATTGACTTCCGGCGTTCAACTCCTTTTATTCAAGCGGCGTTGAGCCGGTGCCGGTCGCGCGACGGGGCAATTTCCGTGAACATTTCTTGAACCATGCCGATGTTTGTCCGAATTTGGATTTTATTTTCCGCGTTGCTTGTCAGCGCGGGCTGGATTCTGTCGGCCTTTCACCAATTGAACCGGACGGGCTACGCGGTAGTCCTGGCATTGGCCGCAGTGGTGTTTTTCAAGAAGAGCCGGTTGCCCGGGCGGGACGATTTGAAACGAATCCGGCAAAAATTGCGGGTGCGTTTCAGTCGTCCGGCTCCGTTCCTGTTTCTTGTCCTTGTCATATTGTCATTATTCTCCGGCAGTTTGTATGGCGCGTTCAATTGGGACACCAACGCCTACCGGCTGCCGCGTGTTCTGCACTGGCTGGGGAACGGGCAATGGCATTGGATCCATACCGCTGACGCGCGGATGAACATCGCGGGTTGCAATTTTGAATGGCTGACCGCGCCGCTGATTTTGTTCAGCCGCACTGATCGGTTGTTATTCCTCATCAACTGGCTGCCTTATCTGCTGCTGCCGGGTTTGATCTTCAGCGTGTTCACGCGGATGCAGGTCAGTCCGCGCGTTGCGTGGTGGTGGGCATGGTTCTTGTCTGCGTCCTGGTGTTTCGTGTTTCAGGCCAGTTCGGTCGCCAACGACAGCCTCGGCGTTATCTATGCGCTGGCCGCCGTGGATTTGGCGATGCGCGCCCGTGCGGATAAAAAAATCACCGACTTCTGGTTGTCCATGCTCGCCATCGCACTGGCGACCGGCATCAAGCAAACGAACATTCCACTGGGATTGATCTGGCTGGTGGCGGCGTGGCCTTGCCTGCCGTTGATCCTAAAAAATAAAACCCGGACGTTCGTCGTTGGTGGCCTGGCGCTGCTCGTTTCCTTTGTGCCGGTGAGCCTGTTCAACTTGCAACATTATGGAACCTGGCTGCCGGTGGAAAATTCCGGCGTCACCGTCATTGGAAAATTCCAGTTGAATCCATTTTGGGGAATGATCGGCAACGCGTTTTGCATCCCGGTGCAAAATCTGGTGCCGCCGTTTTTTTATGGCGACATGGTCACGCCGTGGAATGAACGTCTGGCCGCGTTCACCGCCACGCCGTTTGGCACACACTTCGCCTCCTTCGAGACCTTCGGGTTTTTGAGCGCCGTCCGGGAGCATGGAGTCTCCGAAGCAAATGCCGGAGTGGGTTTGGGCATCTGCCTTTTGCTGGCCGTTTCAATTTTGATCTCCCTGACCATGCGCCGTGCAAAAGCTCCGTGTTCGCCCGACAAATTTTCCCGCTTGCTGCGCGCGGCTCCCTGGCTGGCGTTGCTCGTGTTCATGGCCAAGGTTGGCAGCTACGAAAACGCCCGTCAGCTCGCGCCGTACTATCCGTTTTTGTTCCCGGCATTTCTGGTCATGGCCGGACACGCCGCAGTAGTGCGCAGACGCTTTTGGCAATGGCTTGGCCTGGCCACCATGATTGTTACGGCATTTCTCGTGGTTACCCTGTCCGGGCGACCATTGTTTCCGACGGGGTTGGTTTTCATTCCTCTGCATGCAAAATTTCCCGACAGCAAGCTGGTCTTCAACGAGGCGGTTGAATATGTGGCGTCCATGAGGCGGGGCATGGAAATCCGCCGGGGATGTTTGCGTGAGTCCGTGCCGCCGGACGCCGCCGTTGTCGGTTTCTTTCCCAAGATGAACAATGGCGACGAACCCGGCTTGTGGCTTCCTTATGGCCGGCACCGTGTCGAATTGATAATGCCGTCGGATTCCTCCGAATATGTCCGCTCGACAGGCGTCAGTTGCCTGGTCATCAGCAGCGCTGTTTTGCGAAAATCCGGTGAAACGCTTCAGCAATGGCTGCTAAAATACAATGCCACCGTCATCGCCCAATTTACAATCTACGGCAGATTTGTCACCGACCCGCCGCCGGATTTTAACGGCTTTTATGTGGCTCGATTAAATTGAAGATGCAAACTCACACAGCCACGTCCTCCGGCCTGACCTCCAGACACTCATCCTGATCTTCCCAAATCGCGGCGGCGTAGGAATTCAAAAGTTTCGGCGCGAGTTCGCGGCCCGCGCGCGCGAGCAATTGTTCCGCCTGTTCCGCCGCGTTTTCGTAGGCCGCGTCGTAATTTCCAGCGCGCTTGCGTTGGCGGTCGTCCCAGTGCGCGACGGCGTGGACGGGTTCGTATTGCTGCGCCCATGCTTCGATCTCGGCGCGCAACTCGGCGGGAATTTCATCGAACGGCACGAGCGTTTCGCTGCAATGCTGGCAGATTAAACCGGATTCGCGCACGTCGCGCGTGAGCAGCGGCAAAAACGGCGCACGGCAGCACGGCGATTCCGCGTAAGCCGCAGGCGGCGTAGCCAGCCGCTTGAACCAGATTTGTTTTTCGTGCGCGAGTTGCGCGGCGAGGCGATACGCGCCGATGAGTGGATGCGAGAACCGCCACGCGCGGCCTTCGAGCTGGCCGAGCGTTTGCGCCAGCCAGCGCGCGAGCGTGAGGTCGTCCCAATCCTGAAACGCGCGGGCGTATTCCTTCCAAAGCGAGTCGAGTGGCGAACTGGATTCCGATTCAAATGCCATTGCAGCAGAATGGCGCGGGGAAAAAGTTTTGTCGAGCGGCGTTGCGAAATTCAATTAATAATTTTGCCGGGTAATTTGCAAACGCTGGAGATTTGATGACGGTGCGTGGCGAATTTTCTATAGCTCCAATCAAAAATATTTCTGCCCAGAGGCGCAATGGAAAAAAGATACATCGGATACGCCCACCAAATCCGCTTCATGGCGTAACGATAAGTGTCAGCACCTTGAATTTGTTTTCCGCTTGCAAGCAACAAACGCAAATCTGACAAGAGATCATTTTTGTTCAACTGCAATTTTTGTTTGACCCAATCAGTTTGCAGCGGAGTGATCTCAAACCCTCTTTTTTGAAGTGTCTTTTCCCAAAACGGAACCCAACGCCGGCAAAAGCCACACGAATCATCATAGAGAATCCAGCCCATTGGATTGGATTTAGTTTCGTTCATAGCTTGATGCCTTTATGCACCTTTACATCAGAACCATCGGCAAGAAAAGCGGATGTCGGCGGCCTGTTTAAAGAATCGCAAAATTTTTCACCGTATAATTTGGCGACATCGCAATGAAGTTCCGCCGCCTGTGTTTCCCAAACCCGCCAGCGCGGATGCTCGACATGATATTCCATTGTCGAACCGTCACGTTGCGTCGCATAACCCCAGTAATGTTCAGTGATGAATTCCTGCGATGAGCCATCAACCAGCGGCTGTGCCTGACCGCGAGTGGCAACCTTCAAGAAGTTTTTACGACCATTGAATTGCCAAAAATAGGACGCAGATTTTATTTCGTCTTCAGATTTTTCAATCCGATTTGACATCGGCAGCGCGACGTAATTTTCGTTGTAAAATTTCCGCGCGATGAAGGCGATGGCTTTTCGTGGAACGAGTTCCTTGATGAAAACCACTCCGCGTCGCCAGCCGTCGTCCGCTTTTCTGCGAATGTAAAATCGCAAGTTTACTTCTTCAAAATTTCGGTGAAACGGAATTGGAACTCCGCGCACGCGCGTATTCTGAAAAAGAAAACCGACAATACTAACAAAGGTTTTTTCATTCCAGAAATCCAACTCCGTGCCTGGCGGAACAAGCGGCTTAAGAATGGCAGGCTCAATTTCATAGTTGAGCATTGCTAGACAACGCCATTCGGCAGCCAGAAAAACTTTTGGAGAAGTTAATTTCATTTTTTCCATCGCAACAAACGCAGCGCGTTGCCGATCACAATCAAGTCCGACGCGCCCATTGCCGCCGCGCAGAAAATTGGGCTGATGAATCCCATCGCCGCCAGCGGCACGCCGAGCGCGTTGTAAAAAAACGCCCAGAACAGGTTTTGTTTGATCGTCCGCAACGTCGCGCGCGCCAGACCGAGCGCCTCCGGCACGGCCTCGATCTCCGATTTCAGCAAAATGATGTCCGCCACCTCGCGCGCGATGTCGCTGGCGCGGCTGACGGCGATGCCGAGGTCGGCCTGCGCGAGCGCCGGCGCGTCGTTGATGCCGTCGCCCACAAACGCCACGCGCTCGCCCTGCGCCTGAAGTTTTTTCACGAACTCCGCCTTCTGCTCCGGTCGGACTTCGGCAAAAACATTTTCAGCTGCGATGCCGACTTGCTTGGTGATGCTCGCGGCGGTCAACGAATTGTCACCCGTAACAAGAAAAATTTTCAATCTCTGCCGCTGGAGTTGTTCGACAACTTGTTTCGCATTCACTTTCACCGCGTCACGAACAGCAAAAAGTCCGAGTAAATTTTTCTCTGATGCCAACCCGACAATTGTCGCGCCTTGTCCCGACCATTCGTTGATGAATTTTTCAACTGTGGAAAAATCCGCGCCATTTTCGCGCAGCCAACGAATCGAGCCGAGTTTGCCGATTTGCCAACTCCCATCTGCCAACTCCCATTTTCCTTCCACGCCTGCACCGCGAATTTCTTTCCAATCTTTTAGTTCAATCTTATCCGCTGATAATTTCGCAATGGCCTGACTGATCGGATGAGTCGAAGAACGCGCGAGTGTCGCCGCCAACTTTTCCACTTCCGGTTTCTGAATTCCGATTTCTGAATTTTGCACTGCGGCCACTTCCGGCTTTCCAATCGTCAGAGTTCCGGTCTTGTCGAAAATGACGGCGGAAATTTTCCCGGCTTTTTCAAGCGCGACACCATCGCGAATCAAAATTCCATGCCGGGCGGCGGCATTCGCACCGGCCATGATTGCGGCGGGTGTCGCCAAGCCCATCGCGCACGGACAGGCGACGATCAAAATTGCGGCAGTAATAATGAATCCCGCCGCGACGCCAACCGGTGCGTGCGCGTGCCAGAAAAATTGAGCAAGCCAGTCATGAACTTGATTTGCCGATTCCGGCGCAAGCCCCCACCACAGTCCGGCGGCAATGGCGATTGCGACGACAATTGGAACAAACACGTTGCTCACGCGGTCGCCAAGGCGCTGGATTTCGGCGCGACTGGTTTGAGCGCGTTGCACGGCGTCAATGACGTGCGCAAGCGCGGTGCTTTCGCCGGTCGCGGTCACGCGCATGACGAGTCGTCCATTCAAATTCACCGTGCCGGCGAAAAGTTTATTGCCTATTTTTTTGTCCAATGGGACGGATTCGCCGGTGAGCATGGACTCATCAATCGCCGAATCGCCTTCGATGATGATGCCGTCAACCGGAACCCGGTCGCCCGGACGCAAAATAATTTCATCTCCAATTTTTAATTCTGCGACGGGAATTTCATTTTCATTGCCGGCGGAATTTTTGAGTCGCGTAGTCTGCGGCGCAAGATTCAAAAGAGATTTCAACGCGCCGCTCGCCTTGTCGCTCACGCGGGCTTCAATCCAATGTCCAACGCTGATGAGTGTGATGATGGCGGCGGCTTCCATGAAATAAAGATGTCCGCCCGCGCCGCTCAAAAGCGCCCAAGCGCTGTAACCGAACGCCGTTGTCGAGCCGAGCGCGACGAGCGTGTCCATGTTGGAACTGCCAATTTTGAGTTGGTTCCACGCGCCGCGATAGAATTGCGCGCCGCAAAAAATCTGGACGATGCTTGCGAGCGCGAACGAAAACCATTGAAACCACGGCGTCATCGCGAGATTGAAGATCCATTCGCCGATCATCAAAGCGGCGGTGACGGCGATTCCGAGAATCAAATTCCACTGCCAATGAGATTGCCGGTATTCGTTTGCGTCAACTTGGGTTTCCTTTGCCCCGTAACCGGACTGTTCGACGGCTTCGATGATCGCAGAAACATTTTTCTGCGCGCCGGAATTCCAGCGAACGGTCGCATTTTTATTTTCAAGCGAGACGGTCGCGCTGCGGACGCCGGGCACGCTTTGGATGGCCTCGGTGACATGGCGCGCACAATTGTTGCACGTCATTCCACTGACAAGAAATTCAGCGGCAGCGGATTGGGTTGTCTGGCGCGTTTCCATTTGGTTCGCATTAAAATTTTAACACGCGCGGTGACATTGTCGAATGTTTGGCTCTTGACCCGCCCGGCGCTGTCACCAGAAATTACCGTTGCATCGACAGGGTTGTCGCCGTAATCTTGCATCGTGACAACGAAATGAGGTTGTCGGGAGAAACAGGGACTTGAGTTAATGAAAACAAAACCAATGTCCGTGCCTGTCAGAAAAAAAGTTTCCGTCCGTGTTGCAAAGCCGTCGCCGGGGAAAACCGTCGAGGCAATCGAGCCGGTCGCAGTGTCGTCAAAAGCCAAACGTGTCGCAAAGAAATCCGCTGAATCGAAAACCGAGGTCAACGCCGAGACCCGCGTCCGCCGCACTTACACCCGCAGGAAAAAAACAGAGGTTCCGCCGATTTTGCTCGAAGGCGATTCGCCCGCTTCGCCTCCCGTCAGCGGTCCCGGCGAGAAATATGCGCTCGGTCCCATGCCGCCCGCGCAACATTTCGGAGCGGAAGCCGAACTGCCCGAGTCTTACGGAACAAAAAAATTATTTCTCACCGCGCGCGACCCGCACTGGCTTTACGCGCACTGGGATTTGACGCGCGAGCAGCAGTTGAAATTGAACGCGCAGTCTTCCGACGGCCATCTGGTTCTCCGGATTTATGGGAACAAGATTGAAGGCCATCCGACTTACGAAATCCACGTCCATCCCGAATCGCGGCACTGGTTCGCGCACGTCGAGCGCGCCGGAAATTCCTACGTCGCCGAACTCGGCTACTATTCGGCGCTCGGTAAATGGACGCGCGTTTCGGTTTCCAGCGGGACGATGACGCCGCCGGACGCCGCTTCATTGGAGACCGACGCCGAGTTCGCCACGATCCCGTTCGAATTTCCGTTCATGAAGTTGATGGAAATCATCAAGACCGCCGTGCGAGAAAACCTTCCGCTGGCGCAGGCGATTGAAGAGCTGCGGCGCAGCGGTCATCCCGAATTACCGCGCGTGAATGGGACGCCGATTTCAAAATGGACTCCGCAACAGGAACAGGCGCTGGCCAAAGTCGTGAACATTGACGCCGCACGCCGCGTCTGGATGGGCTCGCTCGAGATCACGGAACTCATCCGCCGCAAACTCGCGCACGAGATTTCATCGCTCGGCGTTTCGAGCTTCGGTGTCTCCAGTTTGTCGAGTCCGTTCGGTGGAATGGAAAAGGCGAAAGGATTCTGGTTCAACGTCAACGCCGAGTTGATCATTTACGGCGCGACCGAGCCGAACGCCAAGGTCACGCTCGGCGGACACGAAATCAAATTGCGCTCCGACGGCACGTTCAGTTTTCGTTTCGCACTGCCGGACGGAAAATACGATTTGCCCGCCGTGGCCGTTTCCGCCGATGGCGACGATGCGCGCGCGGCGGAATTGAAATTCAGTCGCGAGACCGAATATCTCGGCGACGTCGGCGCGCATCCCCAAGACCCGGCACTCAAAACTCCGCTGCCGGAGAACCTGTGATTTATGGACGCGTCCGAACGCGGAGCTTTGATGCTAGTCCGGTTTGTCGCCGTCGCGCTTGTCGGCTGGACGATCGTGGATTTTGCGTTGTATTGGGCCGTCAGCCAGCATGACCACACGCCGATGAAAATTTTCCCCTGCGTTCTCAAATCAATTCCCGCCTTGCTGGGCATCGTCATGCTGGTGCGGGCCAAGGCCGTCGCGCAATGGATTTCGGACAAACTGGACGTTTGATTTTTCAAGGGCATGCAAGGTTATCTCTCACTCGTCCTGCACGCGCATCTGCCGTTCGTGCGCCATCCCGAACATGAAAAATTTCTGGAGGAAAGCTGGCTCTTCGAGGCCGTCACGGAAACTTATATCCCGCTCGTCCAGATTCTGGAAAACTGGCGTCGCGACGGCGTGGACGCGCGGCTGACTTTCTCACTTTCGCCGACGCTCTGTACGATGCTGCAGGATGAACTGCTCCGGCGGCGTTATGAGATTCATCTCGACAGCCTCGTCGCCCTTGCCGAAAAAGAAATCCATCGCACGCACTGGGACCGCGCGTTCCGCGAACTCGCGTGGATGTATCACCACAAATTTTCTTTGGCGCGAGAGACGTGGCGCTGTCACGAAGGCGATCTTGTCAGCGCCTTCAAAGGATTTCAGGACGAAGGCCGCATCGAAATCGTCACGACCGGCGCGACGCACGGACTTCTGCCGCTGCTCGCGAATCATCCACCGTCCATCCGCGCGCAGATTTTGACGGCACGCGACCATTATCAAAGTTGCTTCGGGCGCGACCCGCGCGGCATCTGGCTGCCGGAATGCGCCTACGTTTCCGGCGTCGAGGAATTTTTACAGGAGGCGGACATCCGATGGTTCATCCTCGACACGCATGGCGTGCTGCACGCGAAACCGCGTCCGCGCTACGGCACGTTCGCGCCGATTTTCACGCCGGATGGAATCGCCGCGTTCGGGCGCGACCACGATTCCTCGCGTCAGGTCTGGAGCAAGCACGAAGGTTATCCCGGCGATGCGCGTTACCGGGATTTCTACCGCGACATCGGCTTCGACCTCGATTTCGATTACGTCAGGCCGCATCTGCCCTCGCCGGAAAACCGAGGGTTCACCGGCATGAAATATTACCGCATCACCGGCGGTGCGGGACCAAAGGAAATTTACCAGCGCGACCTTGCCCTGAAAGCCGCGAGCGAACACGCGCAACATTTTCTGAACGAGCGCGTCGTGCAAATCCAGAAGCTTGCCGGACTTTTGGACCGTCCGCCGATCATCGTCGCGCCGTATGACGCCGAACTGTTCGGCCACTGGTGGTATGAAGGGCCGGAGTTTCTCGACTTTGTCGCGCGCAACATTTTCAACGAGCAAAAATCCATCACGCTCGTCACGCCCGGCGAATACCTGAACCGGCATCCGACGAACCAGATCGCCACGCCGAGCGCGTCGAGCTGGGGCGAGGAGGGTTATTTGCGCGCGTGGCTGAACGAGAAGAACGAATGGATTTATCCGCACTTGCAGGTCGCACAGGAGCGCATGACCGCGCTCACAAAAAAATTTCCGAAGAAGGCGACCGCTTTGCAGAAGCGAGCGTTGAAGCAGGCTGCGCGCGAACTGCTCCTGGCGCAGGCCAGCGACTGGCCGTTTATCTTGCGCGCGGGCACGAGTCCCGACTACGCGCGCCGACGCGTGAAGGAGCATCTGCTCCGTTTCATCGCGCTGCACGACCAGTTGACCGCGACGGGCGTGGACGAAAAATGGCTGGCCGAAATCGAGTCGCGCGACAACATTTTTCCCGATGTGGATTGGAATTATTGGAAGTGATTTTAGATTGCCACGAACGCGCGGAAGTTTAGAGTGTCCAAGTTCAAATGAAAATTTCTTTGCCCATTTTCGGATTGCTCCTGCTGGCATTTTTCAACGCATCGGCGCAGGTGGATGTGAATGTCGTCTTGGATCAGGAACAATATTTGTCGGGCGAATCGGTGCCGATGGCGGTGCGCATCACGAACCGTTCCGGCCAGCCGCTGCATCTGGGCGCGGACGCGAACTGGCTCACGTTCAGCGTGGAAGCGGCGGACGGTTTCATCGTTATCAAAAACGACGAAGTGCCGGTGTTGGGCGCATTTGATCTGGGTTCGTCGGAAGTCGCGACGAAGCAGGTGGATTTGGCACCGTATTTTGTCTTGTCGCATCCGGGCCGTTACCGTGTCATCGCGACGGTGCGGATCAAGGATTGGAACGTGGCCGTGGCGAGTTCCCCGAAAAGTTTCGACGTGATCAGCGGCGCAAGGTTGTGGTCGCAGGTTTTCGGAGTGCCCGTGCCCGCCGGCGTGACGAACCAGCCGCCGGAAGTCCGCAAATACATTTTGATGCAGGCCAATTATTTGAGCACGCAATTGCGATTGTACGTGCAGGTGAGCGACGAGTCGGAGTCGCGCGTGTTCAAGACCGTCGCGATCGGTAGGTTGGTTTCATTCAGCACGCCGGAGGAGCAACTCGACCGGTTTTCAAATCTGCATGTGCTGTGGCAGAGCGGCTCATCGTCGTTCACTTACGCGATGGTGAACCCGAACGGCGAAGTCGTGCGGCAGGAAATTTATGATTACGCGAACGCGCGCCCGCGGCTTGGAATGAACGATGCAGGCGAAATCGTGGTCATCGGCGGGATGCGGCGTGTGAAGCCGGAGGAAGTGCCGGTCGTGAAACCGCCGAATGAACTGCCGGTTCCGGCGAAACCTTGAGCACAGGTCACTGCAACAACTCGTCGGACGAGGCGACTTGCGCCTCCATCAGGTGGAGAATCAAGGTCGCGCGCGCCACGGCGGTATCCTGCGTCTCGCCGGGAAATGACTTCAATCGCAACCGCACGGCGGCGATGGGATCGCCATTGCGGTCGCGCAGAGGCAGGGTGACGGCCACCACCCCGATGCTTTTGCCCAACGAGACCGTTCCATTGTTGATGGCGATTTTCTCCGCGTCTTCGCCCGGCTGGCCGACTTCCTTTTCATCCTTGCTGGCGATGACGCGCGGCTGGCCTTTGTCGTCGAGCGTGTAAATCCGCAACCCGATTATTCGCGGCTGTGCCTCCATGATGCTGTTCACGAGCGACTGGGCCAGGGGAATGCGCGGGGTGTAATCAATCGTCGTGTCGCCGAAATAACTCACCGCGTCGGATTTCGTCCAGAACCCGATCTTGCCGGCGGTGAAGGTATTGTCGTTCAACGGCGGCATGGCGAGTTTATCGTCGAGCCAGCAGGTGATCTGGTTGCCCTGACATTGCACGGCGAGCGAATGCCAGACGTTCGTGGAAATTTCCAACGGCGGGCCGATGGGATCGGAGCGGATGCCGTTCACGACTTTGTAGAAACGAAAATTCTGCCCCAACGCGCTGGCGCGAAGAACGTAAAAATTCGACGAGTTCTGAAAACGGAAGACGACGCCCGCCATCTGTTCGACCGTTCCGCTGACGATTTTGAAATGTGTTGTCAGCCTGAAATCTTTGAACATCTCGCCGTCGTAAACGAAAATCGGAAACCGCTCGTCGGTCGGGTCGGCGCTGGTCTGCGCGAGGACAGCGCGCGCATTCACGGCGGGCGCCTGCACCGCCTGCGGCGTCAAAGGCGCGAAGGCCGACGGCACGGCGTCCATCAGGATTTTCCATTCGCCGGGTTTGCCGCCGCCCGCGAGTTCGCCGTGAAAATTGGTCGGAGCCGAACCTCCCGAAAAATCGCTGAAATCAATTTTGATTTGCGCACCGGAAACGGATGAGGCCAATGTCAGGCAAACACAGAAGAAAAAATTTCGCATCGCGGTGAGCCTAACAAAAAGTCCGGGGACGACAAGCAATTGTGGCGGAACACGCCGCGATTTCCAAAATGAAAAATCACCTTTTGACGTAATTGTTCGCGCGAAACCATTCGACGGCGTCGGCGAGCGCCTGTTTCGGCGGCGTCTGCGGCAAACCCAGTTCGCGGATCGCCTTCTCTGGGTTGAACCACATCTTGTATTTCGCCATGCGGACTCCGGCCAGCGGCGCACGCGGCGGTTTGCCGGTGAAAAAGGAAATCATTTCGTTGATTTCAGCCGCGCGATACGCGAGCCAGTACGGGATCTTTTTTCCCGGTGCGGCGATTTTGGCGATTTCCCCAAGCGTCAGCAGCATTTCCTGCATCGTCCAGTTTCCTTCCGCGTTTCCAAGAATGTAGCGTTCGCCGAAACGCCCTTTTTCCGCCGCGAGAATGTGCCCGATCGCCACGTCGCGGACGTGAACCCAGTTCAATCCCGTGTCGAGATACGCGGGCAGTCTGCGGTTCAGAAAATCCACGATGACCTGACCCGTTGGCGTCGGCTTCACGTCGCGCGGGCCGACGGGCGCGGTCGGATTCACGATGACGATGGGCAACCCTTTTTTCCGGACGAGATCAATGGCTGCGCTTTCCGCCCTGAACTTGGAGCGTTTGTAGTCGTTCGTCATCTGAGCATCGGTGACAGGCTCCATTTCAGTCGAAGGCGTGTATTTTCCATTCACCTTTTTCGGCAGGCCGATGCAGCCGACCGTGCTCGTATAAACAATTTTGCCGCAGCCGGCTTTTCCGGCGGCTTCGAGGACGTTGCGCGTGCCTTCAACGTTCGTCTCATACATCGGCGCATAATTCCGCATCCAGAGTTGATAACTCGCCGCGACGTGAAAACACCAGTCGCAGCCTTCGATTTCGCGTTGAAGCAACGCGCGGTTGAGGATGTCGCCCGTCACGCGCTGAAATTTCGCGCCGTCGAGCCCGCGCACGTCGCTTCCAGGCCGGAGCAGGGCTTTCACTTGATGCCCGCGCGCGACGAGTTCGTGGACAAGATTCGAACCGATGAAACCCGACGCACCGGTGACGAAACATTTCATAAGTGAAAGGAAGCTGATTTTGCGGCAACGCGCCGCCGGTCGCCACAAAAAGTTTTTCACAATGGACGGCTTGACTTGGCGCGACGGCTCGGAAAAAATGTCCTCGTCGTATGCCGGTCAAGAGTAGTACCAGAAAAAAATCGAGCCGCGCCAATCAGCGCGACCTTGATACGAAGATTCAATTCTTCGAGGGAGTCGTCCGCCGCGATCCCGATTACGTGGACGCGCTCCAGCTTCTTGGCGACCACTACACGCAACGCGGACGTTTCAGCGAGGGACTCAAGGTGGACGAACGCCTCGCCCGCCTCGAGCCGCAAAGTGCGCTCGTCTTCTACAATCTCGCGTGCAGCTACTCGCTCACCGACCAGTTTGACCGCGCCGTACTCGCGCTGGAAAAAGCCCTGCAACTCGGCTATCGCGATTTCAACTGGCTGGCCAAGGATCCCGACCTGAAAAAACTCCGACAGCAGCCGGCCTACCGCGATCTCCGCGAAAAAATTCGCCGGATGAAAATCAAGGTCGGCTGACCGCAATGAACGTCACCGTTCGCGGACAAACCCGCCATCACCGCACCGTCACTTTTGACGCCGCAAGAAATTCAGTTTTATTGATTGAGCAAAGATTGCTGCCCCACGAGTTCAAAATCGTCGCCACACAAAATTTTCGCGAGACCGCCGCAGCCATCCGCAACATGATTGTTCGCGGCGCGGGCGCGATTGGGGCGACGGCGGCTTACGGACTGGCGCAGGGCGCGCTCGCGTTTCGCGGAAAAGATTTGAAGAAATTTTCCAGCCACATCGCAGATGTTTATCAAACTTTGAAAGCCGCGCGGCCCACGGCGGTTGATCCTGTCAACGCGATGAACGCCGTGCGGCGCGAAATGACGCGCGGCAAAACCGTCGAAGAAAAAAAATTGCTCGCGCTTGCCGCCGCCGAGGAATTTGCGAACGAAGATGTCCGCCATTGTGAAGAAATCGGAAAACACGGCGCAAAATTGATTCGCAACGGCATGAAAATTTTGACGCATTGCAACGCGGGCTGGTTGGCGTTCGTGGACATCGGCACGGCGACCGCACCGATGTATGCCGCGCAAACGCTTGGCAAAAAATTTCATGTCTACTGCGATGAAACGCGCCCGCGTTCGCAAGGCGCGACGCTCACCGCGTGGGAACTCGCGCAGCAAAAAATTTCGCACCAGATTATCGCCGACAACGCCGCCGGACATCTGATGCAACGCGGCGAAATTGATCTGGTCATCGTCGGCAGCGACCGCACGCTCGGACGCACGGGCGAAGTAACGAACAAAATCGGCACCTACACAAAAGCCGTTCTCGCCGCGCGTCATAACATTCCATTTTACGTCGCCATTCCACTTTCGACGATTGACTGGGATTTGAAATCCGGTTTGAAAATTCCGATTGAAGAGCGGAACGAAAGCGAAGTCCTTGGCGCGTGGGGAATCAATTCACGCGGCCAGCGTGAATTTATCCGTGTCGCGAATCCGGCGACTGGCGCGCGCAATCCGGGTTTTGATGTGACGCCGCCGGAATTGATAACCGGCATCATCACGCCGACTGGAATTTTCAAACCGGAGGAACTTTGGAAACGGCGACACGAGTTGGGTTTAGCCGATTGAACTTGCGCCGGTCGTAAATCAAAATTAGCTTCAGCTTTCCCGAAGGCGGGGTAGCCAAGTGGTAAGGCACGGCTCTGCAAAAGCTGCATTCGTCGGTTCGATTCCGACCCTCGCCTCCAGTTTATTCCCTTTATTTATTGGGTTTTTATTGGAGTCTTGGGAAAACCTTCAACGAAATCTTCAACGATTTTAGCTCTCGTTCACTATCCGGCACGGACACGTCGCGGACACGCCCACTGCACGGATGCGGGAGAAAATCAGACCTCATATCCTTACAAAATGAAAGCGCAGGATATGACACGGTATCGTAAATTCCAACGGAGTTGGGGGATGTGGTATGCCTTTGACAATCTGACGGGCAATTCGGTCAGCCTTAAGACTCGCATGAAAAGTGAGGCGGAACAAAAGATCAACGCCATGAACGAGACGGAACGTCAGCCGTCCATCAGCCTTGGTCTGGCGAAAGTTTACCTGAACGCCACCGATCCAAAACTGGCAACGCGAACATGGCAGGAGGTGATGGAAAATATCGTCACCAAGAAAACGGATGAAACTCAGCGGCGATGGGACACGGCGATCAAGGACAGGAATTTTGATTACATCCGCAACCTGCGAGTGGCCGAAACTCGACCGGAACATTTCGACAAGGCACTGGCCGATGGCAAGGTTTCCACCAATGTTTACCTGCGGCGCATTCACAATCACGCGCTCGGCATGGAATGGTTGCTCAAATCAGTCATCCCGCGATTGCAGTGGCCCAAGCCGGTGTTCAAAGACAAGAGGGCAATCACGGCGGAAGAACACGCGGCAATTATCCAGCGGGAACAGAATCTTGAGCGGCGGGACTTTTACGAACTGTTGTGGCTTACAGGCGCAGCGCAATCGGATGGTGCTTGCCTGCTGGCGGAAGACATCAACTGGAATACACGCACGATTTGTTTTACACGCAAGAAATTGAAATCACGCGGCACGAATATCGAGCCGACATTGTTCCGGTTCAGCGCGGACATCGAGGTTGTCTTGAAACGGCGTCCGGCGGTCGGGCAGCTTTTTCCGTATCTCTGCACCGTGCGCGCCGGGGATCGCGCGACGGAGTTTAAACAGCGGTGCGTTGGTTTGGGAATTTCAGGCGTGTCGCTGCATAGTTATCGGTATGCGTGGGCGGAGCGGGCGTTAAAATGCGGTTTCCCGGAACGGTTCGCGCAACAGGCGTTGGGACACAACTCCAAGGCGGTGCATCGTGCCTATGCGAAACATGCGGAAGTCACCGTGCCGTCGCTGGATGATTGGGAAAAGGAATGGGAGAAAAATCCACAACGCAACGCGCAACCAAAATTGCTGCCGGTGGATTTCCGGTCGCCGTTGGCTGCCATCTCACAATCAAATTAATATTCCAATCCTTCAATTCGCACATCTTGAATATTTCTATTTCATCGGATACAAATGGCGAATAGAATTTCGCGCCGAAAATTATTAAGATGAGCCAAAATAAAATCAAAGTCCTCAGCTTGTTCACTGGCGGCGGTGGTCTGGACATTGGATTTCATCAGGCGGGCTTTGACGCTTTTGCGTGCGTAGAAATTACCCCGGCTTT
>Ga0265319_1000050_pt1 | contig 97690 bp, 77 predicted proteins | sample 4824metaG_FD_192443 | JGI IMG/M metagenome (GOLD analysis project Ga0265319, IMG submission 192443) | Rhizosphere microbial communities from Carex aquatilis grown in University of Washington, Seatle, WA, United States - 4-8-24 metaG | ecosystem: Host-associated > Plants > Roots > Rhizosphere >... | reverse complement strand
CAACATGGCTAAATACAAATTGGAATACATCTGGCTGGACGGCTACACGCCGCTGGCCAGCCTGCGCAGCAAGACCCAGATCAAGGAATACGCGAGCTTCCCGCAGCTGGCGGACCTGCCGGTCTGGGGGTTCGACGGCAGCTCGACCCAGCAGGCCGAGGGCAAGAGTTCGGACATCACCCTGAAGCCGGTGGCGGTCTACCCGGACAGCACGCGCAAGAACGGCGTGCTGGTGATGTGCGAGACCTTCCTGCACACGGGGGTGGCGCATCCGTCCAATTCCCGGGCGACGATCCCGGACGATCCGGACACCTGGTTCGGCTTCGAGCAGGAATACTTCTTCTTCAAGGACGGGGCCCCGCTCGGTTTCCCGAAGGACGGGTTTCCGGCCCCGCAGGGCCCGTACTACACGGGCGTCGGCTACAAGAACGTCGGGTGCATCGCCCGGGAGATGGTCGAGAAGCACATCGACATCTGCCTCGACGCGGGGATCAACCTCGAGGGCATCAACGCCGAGGTGGCGAAGGGCCAGTGGGAGTTCCAGATCTTCGGCAAGGGCTCGAAGAGCGCGGCCGACCAGATGTGGGTCGCCCGCTACATCCTCGCCCGCCTGGGCGAGAGCTACGGGGTGGACATCGAGTGGCGGTGCAAGCCGATCCTGGCCCCGTTCCAGCAGCCGCTGGACTGGAACGGCTCGGGCATGCACTCGAATTTCTCGACCAAGCACATGCGCGAGGTCGGGGGCAAGGCGTACTTCGAGAAGCTGATGGCGGCGTTCAACCAGTACCGCGACGAGCACATCGCGGTGTACGGGCCGGAGAACCACCTCCGGCTCACCGGCCTGCACGAGACGCAGTCGATCGACAAGTTCTCGTACGGCCTGGCCGACCGCGGCGCCTCGGTGCGCATCCCGCACAGCTTCGTCAACAACGGCTACAAGGGCTACCTCGAGGACCGGCGGCCGAACTCCGCCGCCGACCCGTACCTGGTCGCCGGCCGGATCCTCAAGACGATCCAGACCGTCCCGCTCACCTGAGCGGCCGCGAAACGTTCGTCATCATTCAGCCAAGGCCCCGGGGGAACCCCCGGGGCCTTTTCATTGTTGCTGCAGGCACTGACTGCAGGGTTGCACCTTCCTTGGTGCAGCCGCCCGCCCACTTTGACGCCTTCGCGGCTGAACACCCTACGAAGACCCAGCAAACGGCTCCCATGGAGGCGGGACCACTGGTCCCGCAGGTTGCCGGCCGCGCGGCCTGTTGCCACCGGAGGCCACGGCCCCTGCTGCTCGCGCTAAAAGACTCGGCAACCATGCCGCAAGTGCTACGCTGGTGCCGGGCCGCTTCTCCAACTGAACCACGCACCGCCATGAAAAAGCTGTTCCTGTTGCTGCCGCTCGCCGCCGGCATACTTGCCCTGGCCTCCCCCAGCAGTCCGGCCCCGTCACCATCGGGTGGCGCCTCCCTCCCGACCGGCCACCGGGACCCGCCCGAACTTTCATTCTACAATGACGGCACCTTGCTGCTGTTCCAGGAACAATGGGCCGCCGCGCAAAAGCAGCTGGAGGCCGCGGTGGCGATCAACCCCAAGATGGCCGAGGCGCACAACAATCTCGCCTACGTCCTCCGCAAGCAGGGCGCGGCCAACCAGGCCGCGGCCCTGGAGCACTACAACCGCGCCATCGAGCTCAAGCCCAAGATGGCCGAGGCCTACATGTACCGGGGCGCGCTCTACGCCCTCACCGGCCAGGCCGACCTGGCCAAGGCGGACCACGCCATGCTCGTCAAACTCAAGTCCAAGCTCGCGCCGCCGCTGAAGAAGATCATCGACACCGGCAAGGAAGAGGAACCCGAGCAGTTTTACGGGGTGAACAAGAAAATCAAGTAGCCCATGCCGCGTCCGGTCCTGGGCCGGCTGCTCCCGGCGCTGGCGGCCGGGCTGCTGCTGCTTGGGCTGGTGCCTGCCGCCCCGGCCGCGACCCGGAAGGTGCCGTTCCGGCTCCGCGAATTCGCCGGCCGCGTCATCCGGGTCAAGGACGGCGACTCGCTCGAGGTGCAGAAGGACGGCGAGGTCTACGAGGTGCGGCTGGCCCGCCTCGACGCCCCCGAGCTGCACCAGCCGCGCGGCGCCGAGGCGAAGGACTTCACCCGCCGGAAAATCGAGGGCCACGCCGTCATCGTGCGCGCCCGGACCATCGACCGGTACGGCCGCTTCATCGGCGAGGTCGTCTACGCCGGCGGCCGGTCGCTCAACGAGGACATCGTCGCGGCCGGCTGGGCCTGGTGGTACCGGCGGCTGTATCCGCGCGACACGGTGATCGCGGCGCTGGAAACCCGCGCCCGGGCGCAGGGGCTCGGCCTCTGGCAGGACCGGGACCCCGTCCCGCCGTGGCAATTCCGGGCGGCGAATAAACGCTAGCCGCCGGCCCAACGGCTGCTTAGCTCGGCCTTACCGATGAGCCACCAACCGCACCTGCATTCCCACTGGACGGACCGCATCCCGGGTCTCCGGCCGGAAAAGCATTTCCACTGGCGCGGCCGCGAGGTCTCGCGGCTGGAGGGCTTCGCGGACGCCGTGTTCGCCTTCGCCGTCACCCTCCTGATCGTGGCGCTGGAGGTGCCGCGGACATTCAACGGGCTGATGGAGGCGCTGCGCGGCTTCCCCGCCTTCATGGCCTGTTTCGCCATGCTCATGCTGTTCTGGAACGCCCACTATCGCTTCTTCCGCCGCTACGGGCTGGAGGACCGCTTCACCCGCTTCCTCAGCCTGGCGATCCTGCTGCTCGTGCTGTTCTCGGTCTACCCGCTGAAGTTCCTCTTCGGCGCCATGCTGTCGTTCGGCAGCGAGCATGCGCCGCACATCGAGACGTGGGCCCAGCTGCAGGTCATCTATCTCGTCTACGGCCTGGGGCTCGCCGGCATCTGGGCGCTCTACGCCGTGCTCTACGGGCATGCGTTGCGCCTGCGGCACGAACTCCAGCTCACGGCCGCCGAGGTGCTGCAGACGCGGGAGCCGATGATGGGCTTCATCATCAACATTGCGGTCTGCCTGCTCTCCATCACGGTGTCGCGCCTGGTCGTTTCGGCCGGGCTCCCGGGCATGGTCTACTTCCTGCTCGGTCCCGCGCTCACCCTCAACGGCTTCTGGTTCGGCCGGCAGGTGCGCGCCCTGCAGGCGCCGGGGCGGTGATGACCGGGCGCCGTCGCTAGACCTTCACCGGCTTCAGCGACCAGATGTCCTTGGCGTATTCGCGGATCGTGCGGTCGCTCGAGAACTTGCCCATGCGCGCGGTGTTGAGGATGGCCATCTTCGCCCATTTCGCCGGGTCGCGGTAGACGGCGTCGACGCGGGCGTGCGCGTCGCTGTAGCCGCGGAAATCGGCCAGCACCATGTACGGGTCGCCGCCGCCGAGCAGGCTGTCGTGCACCAGCGAGAAGACCCCGTGCTCGCCGGGCGTGAAATAATCGCTGCCGAGCCAGTCCACCACGGCCCGCAGTTCCTCGTCGGCGGCATAATAGGCCCGCGGGTCATAACCCCTGGACCGCAGGGCGCCGACCTCGTCGACGTTCAGGCCGAAGATGAAGATGTTGTCGTCGCCGACCTCCTCCTTGATCTCGACGTTGGCGCCGTCGAGCGTGCCGATGGTCAGCGCGCCGTTGAGCGAGAGCTTCATGTTGCCCGTGCCCGAGGCCTCCTTGCCGGCGGTGGAGATCTGTTCGGAGAGGTCGGCCGCCGGGATGATCTTCTCGGCGAGCGACACCCGGTAGTTCGGCAGGAAGGCGACCTTGAGCTTCCCGTCGGTGCGCGGGTCGGCGTTGATGTGGGCGCCGATGACGTTGATCGCGCGGATGATGTTTTTGGCCAGGTCGTAACCGGGCGCGGCCTTGGCGCCGAAGATGAAGACGCGCGGCACGACGTCCAGGGCCGGGTGCTGGATGAGCCGGCGGTAGAGCGCGATGATGTGCAGCAGGTTCAGGTGCTGGCGCTTGTACTCGTGCAGGCGCTTGATCTGCACGTCGAAGAGCGCGTCGGGCGAGACCTCGACGCCGCACTCGGTGTGGATGACCGCGGCGAGGTCGACCTTGTTGGCGCGCTTGATGGCCATGAACTCGCGCTGGAACGCCGCGTCGCCGGCCCACTTCTCGAGCCGGCGCAGCTGGTCGAGGTCGCGGGCCCAGCCGCCGCCGATCTTCCGCGTGATGAGCGCCGACAGCCGCGGGTTGCTCTTCAGCAGCCAGCGGCGGGGCGTGATGCCGTTGGTCTTGTTCTGGAATTTGCCGGGATAGAGCGCGTCGAACTCGGGGAAGAGGTCCTTCTTCAGCAGCGCGGTGTGCAGCGCGGCGACGCCGTTGACGGCGTGCGAGCCGACGACGGAGAGGTTGGCCATCCGGACCTGCTTGTGGCCGTTCTCCTCGATGAGGGAGCAGACGGTCTTCTTCCAGTCGTCGCCCGGCCACTGCTTTTCCACAGCCAGCATGAGGCGCTCGTTGATCGCATAGATGATCTGGAGGTGGCGCGGCAGCACATGCTCGAAGAGCCCGACGCTCCACTTCTCGAGCGCCTCGGGGAGGAGGGTGTGGTTGGTGTACGCGAAGGTGCGGCTGGTGATGGCCCAGGCGGCGTCCCATTCCATGTTTTCCTCGTCGAGCAGGATGCGCAGCAGCTCGACGATGGCGATCGCGGGATGGGTGTCGTTGAGCTGGACCGCGACCTTGTCGGCGAAATTGGCCCAGGCGTTGGCCGGGTTGCGCAGGTGGCGGCGGATGATGTCGCGCAGCGAGCAGGCGACGAAGAAATACTGCTGCATGAGCCGGAGCTCCTTGCCGTTCTCCGTCTTGTCATTCGGGTAAAGCACCTTCGAGACGGTCTCGCCGACGGCCTTTTCGCGGACGGCCTCGACGTAGCCGCCACGGTTGAAGGCCGCGAGATCGAAGTCCTCGGTGGACTTTGAGGCCCAGAGCCGGAGGAGGTTGACGGTCCCGGTGCCGTAGCCGGCGATCGGGATGTCGTGCGGCACGCCGAGAATGGTCTTGGTGTCGACCCAGCGGGGGCGGTAGTTGCCGCGGTCGTCGAACACGTTCTCGACCCGGCCGAAGAGGCGGACCTGCTGGATGTACTCGGGGCGCATGACCTCCCACGGGCTGCCGAAGATGATCCAGTTGTCGGGCCGCTCGACCTGCTGGCCGTTCAGAAAGGCCTGCTTGAAGAGGCCGTATTCGTAATAGATCCCGTAACCGAGCGCCGGGTAGTCGAGCGTGGCGAGCGAGTCCAGGAAGCATGCGGCCAGCCGGCCGAGGCCGCCGTTGCCGAGGCCCATGTCCGTCTCGGCCTCGCGGATCTGCTCGAAATCCTGGCCGAGCGACTCGAGTGCGGTCCGCGCGGTGGCGAGCAGGCCGGTGGCGAGCAGGTTGTTGCCGAACAGCCGGCCCATGAGGTACTCGAGCGAGAAATAATAGAGGCGGCGGACATTGCCGTCGTTGTGCACGCCCTGCGTGGCGATCATGCGCTCGTGGATGGTGTCGCGCACGGCCAGGGCGGTGGCCACCCACCAGTCGCGCGGCGTGGCCGAACCGGGGTTGCGGGCCAGGGTCGAGATCAGGTGCCGCTCGATGAGCGAACGGAGGATCACCTCGGGCGAGTCGTTGTGCGGGCGGTGCGGCAGCGCGGCGGGCTTGGCAGGCTTGGCAACTTTCGCCGGTTTGGCGGCTTTGGCTTTCGAGGGCATAGGAGGACTCGTATCACATGCCGTGCCAACCTGACAGGCAAGGCGGTATTCGGCGGGCGGGTGACGGACGGGTAAACTCGCGTGCGGGATCACCCGCGCTCTCCCCGTTCTGGAGCCCCGGCGACTCCGCCGGGGAATGGATCTCACCGCTGGAACCGCCGCGCCAGTTCCCCGCGGCTGAGCTCAAAATGCGTCGGCCGGCCGGTGGGGCTGGCGTGGGGCTGGGCGCAGGCCAGCAGCTGCGCCAGCAGCGCGAGCGCATCGGCCTCGTTGACCGCCGCGGGGAGCCGCACGGCCTTCTGGGCCGCCAGCCGCGCCAGCTCCTCGTCCGCCAGTTCGGCCTTCCTTTCATCCAGCCGGCCCTCGCGCATCAGCCCGATCACATCGCGCAGGAAAGCTTCCGCATCCGCCGGCTCCAGCCAGACCGGCACGGACTCGATCCGGAAAAAATTCCGGCCGAACTCCCCCACTTCCAGCCCGTGCCGGCGGAGAAACTTCAACCGGTCGGTGAGCAGCGCGCTGGCGATGGCGTCCAGTTCCACCGGCAGGGCGAAAAGCAGCCGCTGGCTCGCCACCTCGCCGCGGGCGAACTGCCCCTGGAGCCGCTCAAACCACACCCGCTCGTGCGCCGCCCGCCGGTCGAGCACGACCACCCCGCCCGGCGCCTCGAACAACGCGTAGTCCCCGAGTGCCGTGCCAAGAAACCGCCAGCCCGGAGGGGCTGCAGCGTGGAGCCCTTCAACTCCGCTCCGGGCCGGCGGAGAACCCGGTCCCAGGGAGGCGGGACCACTGGTCCCGCGGGATATGGTCGCCGCGGCCGGACGCACCGGCAACGACTCAAAGTGCCGGAACGGCTGCGCCATGATGCCCGGGCGCGGCGGGTAGGGCGCGGACTCCGTCCGCGCCGCCGCGGCCGGCGTCACCGGATCACCGGGCATGATCTCCGCCGGGACGGACCGCGCCGGCGCCCCGCCGGCCCGGAGCGGAACCGAAGGGATCCCGCCCTCCCGCAACCGTTGCAGCACCGCGCGGATGACGAAGCCGCGCACGGCGCCCTCGCTGCGCAAGCGCACCTCGCGCTTCGCCGGGTGCACGTTCACGTCGACCGCGGCGGGATCGAGGTCGAGGAACAGCACCGCCACCGGATAGCGGCCCTTGGGGAGCAGCGTGGCGTACGACTCGATCACGGCGTAGTTGAGCGTGCGGCTGTCGACCGGCCGGCGGTTGACGAACATCAGCATCTCGTGCCGGGTCGAGCGGTTGACCCCGGGCCGGCCGATCAGGCCGGTGAGCATCAGCCCGGCCTCGACCAGGTCCACGGCCAGCAGGTCCGCCGCCAGCTGCCGGCCGAAGATCTCCCCCACCCGTTCCGCCAGCGTCGCGCACACCGGCGACTGGAACAGCACGCGGCCCTCCTCGATCAGGGTGAACGCCGTCGCCGGGCACGCCAGCGCGTAGAGCCGGACCGTCTGGATGATGTGCGCCGACTCGGTGGCGTCGGTCTTGAGGAACTTGCGCCGCGCCGGCACCGAGTTGAACAGGTGCGAGACGGTGATGCGCGTGCCCGGGGCGAGGCCGCACGCGCGCACGTGGACGAGCTTGCCGCCGTTGACCACGATCTCGGTGCCCGCGGGGGCGTCCGCCCGGCGGGTCTGCAGCTCGAAATGCGACACGCTCGCGATCGACGGCACCGCCTCGCCGCGGAAGCCGAAGGTGCCAAGCCGGTCGAGGTCGGCGGTCTCGACCAGCTTGCTGGTGGCATGCCGCTCGAGCGAGAGCAGCGCGTCGTCCCGGGTCATGCCGCCGCCGTTGTCCCCGACGCGGATCAGGGCGCGGCCGCCGCTGCGGAACTCCACCTCGATGCGGGTGGCGCCGGCATCGAGGCTGTTCTCGACCAGCTCCTTCACGACCGCGGCCGGACGCTCGATCACCTCGCCCGCGGCGATCTGGTTGGCGACCCGGTCGGAGAGGATGCGGATGGCGGACATGGCGGGTCAGCGGAGAATCACGGAAACGCGGAGGGGCGGAAACACCCGATAATTGAGGCAGAACAATCGGAGTGATGTCGAGCGCAGGCCGCTCCCCCGCGTCCGGGTGTCACCCCCTCATTCCGGCTCTCCGCCCTTGCGCGTTTCCGCGCTGGGTTTGGATTCACCCGGCCGGGCGGGCTCGGCGAGCTTGATGAGCGAGCCCACCACCCGGAACGGCCGGAACAGCCAGTCGCCTTCGAGCAGCGGATCGATGTGGCCGGCGGTTTCCTCCTGCCGGTTGACCAGGCCGACCAGCGCGAGCGAGCCGGCCAGGGTGAAGACGAAAAACCAGCGGAACGCCGCGAGGTTCACGGAGGGGACCTGGCCGCCGCCTTTCAACACCAGGCCCCAGGCCACTGGGGCGAGTCCGCCGAGGAAAGAAGTCATCGCCCCGTGGAGCGCGACCGGCAGGGCGCGTTCCGCCAGCGGCAGGATCTTGGTCAGGTAGCTGACGTTGGCCGCGGTGAAGATGCCCGTGCCGGCGCCGAGCAGCAGGTAGAGGAAAGGCATCAGCCATGCTGTGGCGGCCGGCCAGCGGAGGCAGGCCAGCCAGCCGGCGGCCACCAGCGCAAACAGGCCGAAGGCGAACCGGAAAAACGGCTTGGCCCCGGTGCGGTCCAGCCGCGAGCGCATGAACCAGTTGCCGCCGATCAGCCCGGCATACTGGATGATGGTGTAGCCCATGATGCTCGCGCCCGAAATGCCCGCCACGGCCTTCAGGTAATAGGCGCCGAACGGGATCAGCGGCGTGGTGACGATGAAAAAAAGCACCGCGAGCCACAGGTACGGTCGGAACAGACCGGGCGCGAACAGGTGCCGCGGCGTGTCCGCGCAGATCTTGGCGAGGCTCATCACCGTGGGCCGCTCGATGTCGGGCAGGGCGCGCAGGCAGCGCAGGGCCAGCCACGCCCCGAGGATGCTGACGGCATAGAGCACGCCAAAGGCCCATGGCAGCGGCAGCCAGGCGAAACAGGCCGCGCAGAGGCCGAGGGTGCCGGCCGACGCCACGCCGCCCATGATCTGGTCGGTGGACCAGTAGCGCCCGCGGACCTTTGCCGGGATCAGCCCCTGGACCCAGGTGGTGATGGCCGCCGCGCCCACCGATCGGCTCAGCCCGTAAAAGAACATGGCCGCCACCATCGCGCGGATCATCCACGGCGCCGGGCCGTGGCGCGACAGCAGGGCGAGGCCCAGCGGCACCAGCAGGAACCAGCTGCGCGCACCCCACCCCGCCATCGTCAGGCGCTTGAAACCCAGCCGCGGCAGCAGCAGCGTCGCCAGCACCTGCACCGGCGTGAGCAGCAGCGTCCAGCCGTACACCAGCCCGGTCTGGAACGAATCCGCGCCGAGGTAGGCCATGAACAGCACGGTCGGCGTCGCCGTGGCGACCTGCCAGTTCAGTGCGTTGAAGAACGCGAAATACAGCCCCTGCCGGTAGGGATACAGGCCGGGGTCATGCTTTTGCGTCGGGAGAAACATGAAACTGGGAAAATGCGGAAGCGGACTGCGTCCGCGTGGCCGCGATATCCCGGCTAGGCCAGGAGCTTCGTCCACCGCCGGAGCTGCCGCGCCACCTGTGCGGGGCCGGGCATGCCCGTGCCGGTGCGGCGGGCCATGGCCTTCGTGAGGTTGAATGCCTCCACCCAGTCGGCCCGGAAGGCCGGATGCACCTGCCTCACGTCCGCCAGGGCCAGCCGGTCGAGGGCCACGCCCTTTTGCTCGGCGAGTTTCACCACGGCGCCGACGGCATGGTGCGCCGTGCGGAACGGGACGCCGCGCCGCACCAGGTAGTCCGCGAGGTCCGTCGCCAGCAGCGCGGGATCGGCCACGGCGGCGGCGCATGGCCGCCTGTTCACCGTCAGCCCGGCCACCGTGCCCGCGAGCACCGCGAGACAGAGCACGGTCTGGTCGTGGCTGTCGAACACCGGGGGCTTGTCCTCCTGCAGGTCGCGGTTGTAGGTGAGCGGCAGACCCTTCACCAGCACGAGCAGCGTGAGCAGGTTGCCCTGCAGCCGCGCCGCCTTGCCCCGCAGCAGCTCGAGCGCGTCGGGATTTTTTTTCTGCGGCATCAGGCTCGAGCCGGTGCAGAAGGCGTCGGGCAGGCCGACGAACCGGAACTCATGGCTGGCCCAGAGGATCAGGTCCTCCGCCAGGCGCGAGAAATGCACGCCGGCCAGCGCGCACGCCGCGGCGAACTCGATATGCAGGTCGCGGTCGCTGACCGCGTCCATGCTGTTCGCTGTGACCCGCGGCCGGCCCGCCGCGTCGGTGAAGCCCAGGGCCCGCGCGGTGAACTCGCGGTCGATCGGCAGGGTCGTGCCGGCGAGCGCGCCGGAGCCCAGCGGACACCAGTTGGCGTGGTCGGCCACGGTGGCGAACCGCGCCGCGTCGCGCTGCAGCATCTCGAGGTAGGCGAGCAGGTGGTGCGCCAGGAACACCGGCTGGGCCCGCTGCAGGTGCGTGTAGCCGGGGATGAGGACGGTGGAATTTTTGGCCGCGACCTTGAGGAGGGCGCGCTGCGCGGCCACGAGGCCGGCGCCGATCTCGGCGCAGGCAGCCTTGAGGTAGAGCCGCATGTCGGTCGCGACCTGGTCGTTGCGGCTGCGCGCGGTGTGCAGCCTGGCGGCGGCGGGCACGCGCTCGGTCAGCGCCTGCTCGATGTTCATGTGCACGTCCTCGAACTGCGTCCGCCACTTGAACCGGCCGGCCGCGATCTCGCGGCCCACGGCGTCGAGGCCCCGGTGGATCGCCGCGCGTTCCTTTCGGCTGATGAGGCCGACCCTGGCCAGCATCGCCGCGTGGGCCCGGCTGCCGGCGAGATCAAAGGGCGCCAGCCGGCGGTCGACGGACACCGATTCGCTGAAACGCAGCATCAGCCCGGCGGGACCCGCCGAGAAACGTCCACCCCAGGTGGCTTGGGCCTTTTTTGCCATAGCGGCCAAGCAACGGCCCGCCGCCGTTCTTGGCAACGCGGAAATGGGCGGACACTTCCCGTTTGCCTGCAACCCGGACCCTTCCATGGTGACTTACCCATGATGTCGCGATTGAATCTGTGCCTGTTGCTGGTGCTGGGTGCTGTGGCGGGCCTGCGCGCGGAGCCGGCGTCCATCGTCACGGGCTGGGATCACGTCTGCGTCGCCCCGATGAAGACCTCCATCTACATCGGCAGCGTGACCCTCACCACCGGGGTGTTCGAGCGGGCCGGCTCGTCGCTGACGACCACCTACCAGGCCCGGGTCTTCCCCTGGGTTTTCTGGAGCGAGAGCGGCCGGATCACCATCGGGCTGACCGATGCCGGCCTGGCGGCCATGGCCAAGGGCGAGAAGGCCGAGTTCAGCGGCGTCGCGGCCAACCAGAAAAGCAAGCCGCGCAAGGTGACGGGCTATGCGGTGCCGGCCGACGCCTCCTCGGGCATGATCAAGGTCCGCATCCTGGCGGACGGCTACACGCTGGTCTTCAACGGCAGCTACCTTTTCGGCACCGGCAAGTAGGCGATGCGTCACCGCCGAGCCGCCCTGCCCTTTCACTCCTGCCAGTGAAACACGACCGGGTGGTCGATGTAGGGGTTCAGGCTGTGGTGGACCGGGCAGTTGAGCGCCGCCTTTTCGAGCACGCCCTCCGGGTCGATGGAGCGCGGGAACGGCACCCAGATTTCCGTGGCGAGGCGCACGATCCGGCGCGGCAGGTCGGACGACATCTCCTTTGTCACCTCCCAGCGCACGCCGGGGATGTCGAAGCCCAGCTTCGTCCGCGCGGCGATGGCCATCGTCGTCACGAGGCAGGACGCGAACGAGGCCGCCGTCAGGTCGGTCGGCGAAAACGCCTGGCCGCGGCCGTGGTTGTCCTTCGGCGCGTCGGTCTCGATGACCTGCCCCGACGGGGTGTGGGCGAGGCGGCAGTTCAGGTCGCCCTGGTAGGTTCCGGTGCTTTTGACCATGGTCCGAGTTGGCCACAAAGAGTCACAAAAAGACACAAAAAATCAGCGCGTCTCTGTCATCAGGTATTTTTCACCGCTAGCACTGGGGCGCCAAAATTGCTCAGCAGACCGGTTTCAATCCGTGCTGAGTGCAAGCAGCCGAGAATCTGGGCAACATGCTCGTCCCCCATCGCCCGCACGGCCTTCAGTTCCACCGCCCGCATTTCCTCGATTAATAGATCGGCATGGCATTCGCCCAGGACCGGACCATCCTCGTCGAACCCCTTCAGGGGATACTGTTGCTCCCCCTTGATACCAACCTATCGCAACCGGTGGGCCAGTGCGTTTTCATACACCTTCTCATTGTGTCCGTGCCGGTGGCAGCGATGGATGGCGAATGACGTCCCTCGCACCGCATCGCACAATCGATTGATGTGCTCGAATTTCATGGGCTATCCTATTTGTGTCTCTTGGTGGCTTTTGGTGGCCCATTGGTTGGATTCAGATGAATTTTCTTAGTCTGGCCTCCATGTCCGCGCGCAGGCGGTCGATGTGGCCGAGTGTGTAGGCCTCCACGGACAGCTTCGTGTCCTGCACGAGCGGCGTGAGGTCCATCGCCCAGGTGACCGCCGCGGCCTGGTCGGTGGCGTGCGCGGCGTGGAAGGTGGCGTTGGCGAGGCGGCGACCGGCAATCGCGCGGTCGTAACGCTTGCCCCCGGCGATCTGCGACTGGAAGGCGCCGATCAGCCTCGCGGCCAGGGCGGGCCGGGCGGAGTCGTCGAGCAACACCTTGTCCGGGTCCACCAGCCAGTCGAGACTGCGCCAGACCTCGCAGCCGTAGACCTGATGCGGACGCTTCGCCCTGGGCAACGCCCGCAGGGCCGCCAGGCCCCGCAGGAAGACGGCGACGTGGGTGTCGTGCTTGTCGGCGGGATTGTGGAGATAGACGACCTGGGCCGGGCACGCCGCGAGGATGCCGGCGAGGTCGCGGCGCACGGCGGCCGGCCTGGTGCCCTTCACCACCTGGCTCGGGTGGGCCAGCTGGATGACGGCGGAGTAACGGCCCAGCCTCGCCGCCTGGCGCTGCTCATCCCGGCGGACAGCCTGCATCTGCCCGTCGGTGTGGCGGGCGAACTTTCCCGCGCGCGGGCTGCCGCTGCCATCCGTCAGCACGACCCCGGTGAACCAGCGGTCCTCGCGGCCATGGCATGCCGCGATGCCGTGGTAGGCCATGATCTCGATGTCGTCCTGGTGCGCGGCGATGCAGAGGTGGGTGGTCCGCGCCAGCGCCGCGGGCAGCGGGGTGCCGTCGGGCACGAATACGTCAGCAGCGGGCGAGGAAAATTTCATGCAGCGGATTTAGCCACGAAAAGTCACAAAAAGACACGAAAGAAAATCCTGCGGCGGCGCCAGCCGGGCCTGCCGGCCGTGGTGCCGGGCGCAGGCTGGTGGCCATCAATGCCTCAGGCCCAGCCACTCGATTTTTTCGGCCCGGCCGTCCGCGGCGAACTCCACCAGCGCGGCGGAGAGGCGGTTGTCGCCGGTGGCGACCTCGAAGCGGCGCGGCCGGCCGTCGAGAAACCGGCCGATGACCGGCGCAATCTCGCGGCCGAGCACGGACTCGTGCGGGCCGGTCATCCCGACATCGCACATGAAGGCCGTCTGCTTTCGCAGCAGCGAGGCGTCGGCCGTGGCGACATGCGTGTGCGTGCCGAGCACGGCGGTGACGCGGCCGTCGAGGTGCCAGCCCAGCGCCTGTTTCTCGGAGGTGGCCTCGGCGTGGATCTCGACCAGCACGCCGTCGAATCTGCCGGCGTGCCGCGCCAGCAGCGCATCGGCGCAAAGGAACGGGCACTCGGCCTTCGCGCCCATGAAGCTCCGGCCGAGCACCGTGAACACGAGCAGCCGGAAACCGTTTTTCTCCAGGAGGAGGTGGTCGCGGCCGGGGTTCGCGGCGGGCAGGTTGGCCGGGCGGCACACGCGGTCGAGCGCGGCGATCTCGGTCTCGAAACCCTTCTGGTCCCAGACGTGGTCACCCAGCGTGAGGGCGTCGACCCCCGCCACGAGCAGCGTCTGGCAAAGGCTGCCGGTGATGCCGGCGCCGGCGGCGGCGTTCTCCCCGTTGGCGATGACGAAGTCGATGCCCCGCGCGGCGCGCAGCGGCGGCACGAGGGCGGCGACGAGCTCGCGCCCGGGTTTGCCGACGATGTCGCCGATGAAGAGGAGCTTCATCTTAACCAGACCTGGACCCAGAGGACACGGAGCAGGGATTCCGAGCCCACCGAGAAAAATGATGGATGGATATCAAAAAATCCCCGTGTCATCCGGTTGCCCCAGTGTGCTCTGGGACAAATTTCTGGAGCTCAATCACGGCGCGAGGTAGCTGGCGCTCGCGGCGTTACCGAGGGCGAGCGGGCTGAGACGGGTGGCCTTGCCGGACTCGGTGTCGAGCAGGTAGATGCTGCTCGTGTGGGCGGCGCGGAAGGTGCAGATCACGTGGCGGCCGTCGGCCAGCCACATCGGCTCGATGGCGTCGGTCGGGGCGTGGGAGACGATCTTCGCGGGCGCGCCCGTCTTCAGGTCGTAGACGGCGGTCTGGTAGCCGTGACCCACCTTGGCGGTGAACACGATCTTGCTCGGGTCGGCGAGGCTCCAGTCGGGCTCGGCGCAGTAGCCGGAGACCTGGGTGTTGATCCGGGACATGCCGCCGCCGCCGGCGGACATCATGTACAGCTGCGGCCCGCCGGCCTGGTCGGACACGACGATGAGCCGCGAACCGTCGGGCGACCACGTGGGCGAGGCCTCGACGGACTGGTTGTTGGTCAGACGGTGGATCTGGCGGCCCTCGGCGTTGCCGACGTAGACCTCGGGATTGCCCTCGCCCGAGAGCACCATGGCGACGCGGCCGCCGTCGGGGCTGAAGCGGCCGCCGCTGTTCGTGCCCTTGAAGCTCGCGAACAGCGAAATGCGGCGGTTGCGCAGCTCAAGCACGTAGATGTCGGGGAAGCTCGTGCGGTAGCTGGTGAAGATGATCTTCGCGCCGTCGGGCGACCAGCGCGGGCTGACGATCTGCTTGCCCTCGGCGGTCCATTTCAGCATGTCGCCGAAGAAGAGGTCGGAGGTGTAGATCTCGGACATGCCGCTCCGCTCGCCGACGAAGGCGAGACGGCCGGCGAAGAACCCGCGCAGGCCGCTGGTCTTCGTCACCGCGACGTCCGCCGCGCGCAGCAGCGCGTTGCGCAGGCTGGTGCCCGTGACGGTCTCGGTGGCCACGGGCGTGATGCCGAGGCCCTTGCTGATACTGACCGTGACCTGGTTCGAGCCGGCCGGGGTGAAAGTGAAGGCGTAGGCCCCGCCGCTGGCCACGAGCCGGTAGCGGCCGTGGGCCTCGAAAGCCTTCAGGGCGAGATTCTGCAGCTCCGGCGAGGAGGAGCTGACCGTGACCGGGATGACGCTGGTGTCGCCCAGGACGTTGACGGTGCCGATTTCTCGATCGGCGAAAAGCGGCGCCACCAGGGCCACGCCAAGAAGGAAACGAAAGGCATTCTGCATGAGAGTGAGTCTGTTATTGATGGCAAAAGTTCGGTCCGGTTTTTGTTTTACTCCCGGCAGCCTACTCACAAGGTCAAAGCGCCCCGTTTTCCAAGCCATTTTCTCACCCGCATGACCGCCGAGTCCATCAAGGAAGCCCTGAAGCAGGTAAAGTATCCCGGATTCAGCCGCGATATCGTCTCCTTCGGCCTCGTCCGCTCGGCGGCGTTCGCCGACGGCACGGCCCGCGTGTCGGTCGCCATCACCACCGCGGACCCGAAGGTGCCGCTGCAGCTCAAGACCGAGATCGAAGCCTGCCTGCGCGCGCAGCCCGGCGTGAAGGACGTCATCATCGAACTCGCCGTCGCCGCCGCCAAGACCCCGCCCGCGGCCGGCGTGGCCGGCACCGGCGGCGGAAACGCGCCCGGCGGGCTGAAACACTCCGTCGCCATCGCCTCCGGCAAGGGCGGCGTGGGCAAGTCGACCTTCGCGGTCAACCTCGCCTGCGCGCTCGCCCAGATACTTGAGTCGCGCGGCCGGCCCGGCCGGGTCGGGCTCATGGATTGTGACATCTACGGTCCGTCCGTCCCGCTCATGATGGGCCTCAGCGGCCGCCCCGGGCTCGACGGCGAGTCGCTGGTGCCGCTCGAGCGCCACGGGGTGAAGGTCATGTCGATGGGTTTCCTCGTGGACGACAACACCCCGGTCGTCTGGCGCGGGCCGATGATCATGAAAACCATCCAGCAGTTCGTCCAGAACGTGAAATGGGGCGAGCTCGACGTCCTGCTGGTCGACCTGCCGCCCGGCACGGGCGACGCCCAGCTCTCGCTGGTGCAGACGCTGCCGCTCGACGGCGCGCTGCTGGTCACCACGCCGCAGACCGCCGCCACCAACGTGGCGCGCAAGGGCGGCCTGATGTTCCAGAAGGTCAACGTGCCCCTCCTGGGCGTGGCCGAGAACATGAGCTGGTTCGAGGACGCCGCCGGGCACCGGCTGCCGCTCTTCGGCGAGGGTGGCGGCGCCCTGACCGCCGCGGCGCTCGGCACCACCCTGCTCGGCCAGGTGCCCCTCTTTCCCGAGATCCGCGCCGGCGGCGACTGCGGCATGCCGGTCGTGGTCAACGCGCCGGACAGCAAGCCCGCCCGGGTTTTCCGCGAAATCGCCGATACCTTGCTGCTGAAACTAAAGCTCTGAGCGGCGATTGACACGGGCGCCGCGGAACATCTAGCTTGATTGACGCATGATACTGCAGCCGGGCCAATTTCTGCCGACGACCATCGTCGGAATCACTTCCGCTTGTCGCTAAAACAGCCTCCGCGACTGCCATGACGACCATCACCCAGGAACCCAACGGCGGCAGTCGCGAGTTCGTCAAGCAGTCCAGCCTCTACCAGGAATTCCTGGCCGAGCGGGAGGAAATCCTGAAGCACAAGTGGATCGAGTCGGAGCGGCTCGGCTACGACATCGGTTTCGAACGCGCCCTGCTCGACTGGATCCGCAAGCACCGCGACAGCTGGCGTGCCGCGCGCCGGGCGAACCTGGCCACCGGCCTGACCCCGCCGCTGCCGGTCGAGCCGGAGAAGAAGTAAGGCCGTTTTTCGAGCGGAGGGGCGCAGTCATCGCGTTCCCCCAAGCAAAAGGCCGGTCCTGTGAGGAACCGGCCGGTAAATCTGTCGCAGCGGTCCATGACCGCCGCCCGATTGTCTTACTTGATCTCCTTGTGGAGCGTGTGGCGCTTGAGGAAGGGGTTGTACTTCTTCTTCTCGATGCGCTCGGTCACGGTCTTCTTGTTCCGCTTGGTGAGATAGCGGGAGGGCGGCTTGCCCTCTTTGCGGGCTTCGGTGCATTCCAAGGTGACGGTTTCTTGCATGGCTTTAAATGGGTTGTAGGGGTCGAGAGCAAAGCCGCCGCCCGACGGCGTGCAACCTTAATCTGAAAGCCCCGGCCGATCTGCCCTCCCGGCCGCCTCAAGGTCGCGCAGGACGGGCGTAAAGGCTGGCCGGCAAGGAGTTTCTCCGGCCCGATGCCCTCACGCCGGCAAAGAATTTTGGCTTCCCTATCCGGCGCAATCCCCCCAAAGCAAGGACATGATCAGTCAAACCGCGCGCCGGCAATATGGCTGGGCCGTAGGGCTGCTGGGGGCCGTGGCCGTGGCGGTGTTCATTCCGACGATCAGCTACGATTTCCTGCCGCTGGATGACGACGTCAACATCGTCTTCAACCCCCACCACGGGCCGCCCGGCCTGGGACGGCTGGCCTGGGAGTTCGGCGACCTGGCCTACGTGCGGCGGTATCTGCCGCTGGGCTGGCTGGCGTTTTCGACCGTCTCGACCTTCAGCCAGCTGGCGCCCTGGGGCTATCATGCGGCGAACATCCTCCTGCATGCGACGAATGCCATGCTGCTGGCCTGGTTGCTCCGGCGGCTGCTCGCCGGCTGGCGGCCGGCCGTGGCGGCCGCACATCCGGGCTGGGTGGACCTCGCCGCGCTTTTCGCCGCCGCGTGGTGGGCGCTGCATCCGCTCCGGGTCGAACAGGTGGCCTGGTGCTCGGCCCTGCCCTCGCACCTGGCCATGACCTTTCTCCTCGGTGCCCTGCTGGCCCACACCAGTGCGCGGCCGGCCGGCCGGCGCGCGGCGATCGGGCTTTTTGCCGGGGCGCTGCTGAGCTATCCGGTCACGTTGGGCGCCGTGATTTTCTTCCCCGCCCTCGACCGGGCGCGGAGCGGAAAGAAGATTTTCCGCCGCGCCCTTCCGTTCCTCGTGCTGACCCTCCTGGCCGGAGCCGTCAACCTGTATGCCCGGATGGTGGCGTCCGGCGAGCAGGCGGCGCCGGCGACCCTCGTGGAATTCCCGCCCGCGCAGCGGCTGGCCCAGGCGGTCTGCGTCTGGGCCCATTACCTCTGGAGACCCTGGTGGCCCTTCGGGCTCTCGCCGGTCTATCGCGATTTTTTGCACCTTGATCCGGCCGGCTTCCGGGTCATCGGGAGTGCCGCCTTGCTGGTCGCGGCCGTTTTCCTGGCGGGGCGCTCGACCGGTCGCTGGCTGCTGCTGACCAGTTATGCCGTGGTGGTGTTTCCGTTCACCGGCTTCACCGAGTCACCCCACTTCCCGCATGACCGCTATGCCGCCCTGCCCGGACTCGTCATGGCGGCCGCGCTGGGCCTGGGGATGTTGCGGCTGCTCTCACGATCCGGGCTGCTGGCGGGAACAGGACTGCTGGCCGGGCTCGCGGTGCTTTCCCTCCGCCAGCTGCCAATCTGGCAGAACCAGGCCACGATCCTGCAGGAGATCCGCTCCCGGCTGGACCCGGGCGACGTCCCGGCCATCCGCGACCTGCGACCCGCCCTCTGGCTGTACCGGTCCGGCGATTACACGGGCGCCTTCAAGCTGCTCGATCATGAAATCAAGGCCCGGGGCCGGGTACCGGCGCTGACCGGGTTGCGGCAGGAGCTGGCCGCGGAGTTTGTCCGCCATCGCCGGCTGGCGGAGTCACTCGGCCTGACGGTCCAGGACCTGCCGCCCGTCGCCCTCATGCACCAGGATCTGGCCCGGGAATATCTGCGCGCCGGTGAGCCGGAGCCCGCCGCGTGGCACCTGGCGGAAATCAGGCGGCTGGCCCCGGCGTATTACGCCCGGCTCACCACGCCGGCCGCGGGTCCGCCCGCCGACCGCATCAGGCGCTGACCTTCTTTTCGGTCAGCGACATCATCACGCCGCGGCGGAAAAGCGTCACCTGGCCCGAGCTGGACGAGACCACCAGGGCGATGCAGTCGGTGGCCACCGAGATGGCCGCCGCCGCCGCGTGCCGCGTGCCCAGCCCGCTGGGCAGGGCGTGGTTGTAGTCCGCGGTCTGGATGAGCGAGCCGGCCGACTCGACGACCCCGTCGCCGCGGATGACGAACGCGCCGTCGATGGAGGAGAACTCCTTGATGGTTTCATCCATGAAGGGATTGAGGATGTTCCGGTCCTCCTCCTTGTAGCCGTAAAACGGATTGAGCACGAGCGGCTTGGTCAGCTTCTCGACCTGGCCGCTGTCGCCGACGACGAAGAGGCAGCCCACCGGCCGGCCCTCGCGGCCCTCGACCGCCAGCTCCGTGGCCACGGCGATCACGCGCTCGAGCACCTCGGGTTTCACGTCCGGGGGCAGCAGGTCGGCATGGCCGGTGAGCAGGGTCTGGAATTCCTTCTCCACGTCCACGACCACGATGGTGTCGAACTGGTTGCTGCCCGCCAGGCCGCCCACGCAGCAGACCCGGTCGCTGAAGTGGATGAGCCCGCGGGTCAGGCCGACGAGCACCGCGCTGCGCAGCTGCGCCAGGCGCTGGCTGGAGAAGGAGCGGACCTGGATCGTCTCCCCGAAGCCCGCCGGGTGGGCCTCGGCGTCGGTCAGGTTGCGGGTGACGAGGATGGTCTTGATCGCCGCCTTCCACTGGGGCGACTCGAAGCCGCCGGCGAAGGTGTCGCCGAAGACCATCAGGGCGGTGCAACCGCTGCCGGTCGCGACCTTCTCGGCCTCGCGCAGCACCACCCGGTTGATGCGGCTCGGCGCCGTCGGCACGGGCTTGGCCGCGATGCCGCCGAAGCCGGCGAAGAGCCGGTCGAAGAGTGTGTCAAGGTCGGGGGCCTGCACGAGGCTGTCGATGAAGTCCTGCTCCTTGAGCAGCCGCGCCAGCGCCGCCAGCACCTGCAGGTAGTCGCGCGCACGCTCGTCGGCGATGAGCATGAAGACAAGCCGCACGGGCTCGTTCTCCATCGCGCCGTCGTAGCGGATGCCGTAATGGCTGCGGCCGACGGCGAGGAGGTAGCGCCGGCCCATCTTCACGCGCACGTGGGGCATCGCCACCCCGAGGCCCAGGTAGGTGGTCATCGTGCTCTCGCGGTGCAGCAGGCCCTTTAGCAGCGCCTCGCGGTTGAGGTCGGGGAAGCGCTCGACCGTCTGGTTGAGCAGTTCCGCCAGCGCGCCCTCGATGTTGGCGCTGCCCAGGTCGAGGATGCGGCTGCGGGAGATGTATTTGTCGAGACGCACGGGCTAGGAGCGAAAGTGAGGGCGGGAGGGCAAGGGGGATGGGGCTTCAGGGGCGCGTCATCGGTCTGTCCAGGGCACCCTCGCCTTCACTTCGGCCTATTTCTCCCACTCCAGCGCGCCCTTCTTCACCTCGTAGAAGAGGCCGAGCACCAGCACGCCGAGGAAGAACAGCATGGGCGAGAGGATGGCGATGTGGTGGGCGAGAAAATCACGGTAGACGAAGGTCCACGGGATGAGGAAGACCACCTCGATGTCGAAGAGGATGAAGAGCATCGCGGTGACGTAGAACTTGACCGAGAACCGCGTGTGAGTGCGGCCGTCGCCCGGCACGCCGCACTCGTAGGCGGTGTCCTTGATCGCATTCCGCCGGAAGCGCTGGCCGGCCAGCGTGCTCGCGGCGATGACCCCGAGGGTGATCGCGCCGGCGAGCACGGCCTGGACGAAGATGGGCAGATAGGCGGTGTAAGGCATCGGCCCCACCATGCCCGCAAGTCCCGCCGCGCTTCAAGGGGAAATTTCGGGGGCGGGCCCGCGCGGCGGCCCGGGGACCGCGCGGGCGCGCCGCCCGGCCTCAGGGCTGGCCGGAATGGTGCCAGGCCACGTGCGCGGTGTCGAGCGAGCCGACGCCGAGCTGGTGCGCGAAGTCGAGCATGCGGGCGTCGTCGTCGGAGATCGGTTCGAAGCCGGTCTTCTTGCGCGCGGCGTTCAGCTTTTCCAGCATGAGCGCGTCCAGCATGACCGGGTCGGGGCTCATCCAGAGCTTCGGCTCCGACATGGTGTAGAGGGAGTTGAAATACGGGCCGCCGATGAACTGGTAGAGCTGCAGGCTCACAATGTTCAGCACCCAGCCCTCGCGCAGCTCCGGGATGGCGGCCATCTCGGCGACGGCGGCGGGCGCGGTGGCGGGGCTCTTGAAGAAGCGGAAGGTGTTGCTGGCGTTCCACAGCGTGGCGTTGACCAGCGCGCCGTTGATGCCAAGCACGGGGTGGTCGGTGTAGACCGGGAGGTTGATCCAGAAGTCCGCGTCGAGGAACAGCGGGGTGGCGAGGAAGCTCTTGCGGTCCTCCTCGGTGGTGGTGGTGGACTTGCCGTTGGCGGCCTGCTCGACGGCGCGGTCGTTGGTGATCGGGTCGAAGCGCGAGGGCAGCGGGCTGTCATAGAACCAGGTCGGATCGTAGAACTTGCCCGACTCGAGCACGTAGACGGGGTGGCCGGGGAACGGCACCGTGCCGCTGGAGAACGACGGCAGGTAGCCGGTCAGGCGCAGGCGCAGCGGGTTGAGGCCGACGAGGAAGATGTTCTCGCTGGTGAAGCCGCGCTTCTCCAGCGCGGCGATGAGGCCGCGCACCAGCCCGAACGGCGTGGCGAGCCCCGGGCCCGAGTCGGAGTAGATCTTCAGGCCGACCTTCTTCTTGGCCCCCGGCACCAGCTTGTGGCCCGTGGTCGCCTCGAAATCCTGCAGCAGCTGCTCGACGGCGTAGCGGTAGTCGGCGTCGCTGAAGTCCACCAGCCGGTGCTCCCACACGGGGGCGGACGGTCCGGCGGGCGCGGCCGCGGCGGCGGTGCCGCCGGCCAGGGCGAGGAGGACGAGGCTGGACAGGAGGAATGAACGCATGAGAGGGGCGCGCGGGATCCGGGTTGGAGGGAGCGCAACCTGACAGACCGCACCGGCGGATAAAAGTTTATTCTGATTCGGAACATTTTCGTCCACCCGCGGCGGGCCCTCCCCGGCGCGGCCGGCGGACCGGTGCCGCCCCCCGCGGCCCCCGATCACCAGGCCTGGTCCCGGCCCCCCATTTTGTGCTGGGCGGCGCGGCCCCCCCGGGGCTACAGCTTGACCCCGTGCCAGTCATCAAAGCCACCAGCCTCCGCGACCTCAAGGCCCGCGTGAACATCCACGACGTCGTGGTGCGCGTGGTGGCGCTGAAGCCGGCCGGCGGCGGCCGGTTCAAGGGCCTCTGCCCCTTCCACGCCGAGAAGACGCCGTCGTTCAATGTCTCGGCGGACAAGGGCTTTTTCAAGTGCTTCGGCTGCGGCAAGGCCGGCGATGTCATCAACTTCGTCATGGAGACCGAGGGCCTGCAGTTCACCGAGGCGGTCGAGGCCATCGCCCAGCGCTTCGGCGTGGCGCTCGAGTACGAGGCGGGCTCCGGCGGCCCGTCGCCGGAGACGCGCTCGCTGCGGCAGGAGATCTTCGACCTCCACGATCTCGCCGCGGACTACTACCGGCGGGCCTTCCTGGCCGCGACGCCGCACGGTGCCTTCATCCGCCATTACTGGACGCAGCAACGGCGCTTCACCCCGGAGCTCGGCGAGGAGTTCAAGATCGGCTTCGCCCCGCCGGAGGACAGCGGGCTCGCCGCGGCGCTGCTGCAGCGGAAACCCTCCGAGGACGCCCTGCGCCAGTGCGGACTGTTCTTCCTCCGCGACGGCGCCGTGCCCACGCTCCACACGCTGCGGCCGCGCTTCCGCGGCCGGCTGATGATCCCCATCCGCGACCACCAGGGCCGGGTCGTGGCGTTCACCGCGCGGCAGCTCGAGCTGACCCCGGCCGACGACCCGGCCCATGAGGCGAAGTATGTCAACTCGCCCGAGACGCCGATCTTCACCAAGAGCCACCTGCTGTTCAACCTCGACCGCGCGCGCAGCCACGCCGGCGCGGGCCACCCGTTCGTGCTCGTCGAGGGCCAGCTCGACGCGCTGCGCTGCTGGAGCGTGGGGCTCCGGACCGCCGTCGCGCCGCAGGGCACGTCGATCACCGAGGGCCAGCTCGCGCTGCTGCGCCGTTACCACCCGCAGGTGGAATGCTTCTTCGACAGCGACGCCGCCGGCCAGAAGGCCGCGCTGCGGTTCCTGCCGCTGGCGCTGAAGGCCGGGCTCGAGGTGCGCTTCCTCATGCTCGCCGGCGCGGAGAAGCTCGACCCCGACCTGCTGTTCCTCGAACGCGGGCTCGCGGCCTACGAGGAGGTGAAGGCCCAATCGCTCTCGGCCATGCAGTTCATCGGGCAGTTCATCCTGCCCAATTCCGCGGCCGCCTCGGCCGAGGAAATCTCCCGGGCCACCCAACAGGTTTATGAGGTGGTCGCCGCCGCCGATTCCGGCCTGCTCCGGTCGCAGCTGCTGTCGGAGATCGCGCCGGCCTTCGGCCGGCTGCGGATCACGCCCAATATTTTTGAGCAGGATTTCGCGGCGTTCCTCTCCCGGTCCGGCGGCGCGCGCTTCGCGCCGGCCCGCGCCGCCCCGGCCCCGCCGCCCGGGACGGAGGCCGGCGCGGACGGCAGGTCGACGGAGGCCCACCTGCTCTTTCTCTGCCTGCATCACGAGTCGCTGCTGCACGCGCTCGCGACCCAGCTGCCGCATGAATGGATCGACCAGACGCATGCCGCCGGCCGGCTCCTGGACCGCCTCCTCGGCGAGGCGGCGCACAACGGCTGGGCGGGGCGCGAACAGCTCGACCAACTCCTTGAGACGCAGGAGGAAAAGTCCCTGGCGGCCACCCTGCTGTTCGAGGCACCCGGCGACGACGACCTGGCCAAGCTGGCCAACGAGGGATTGCGCTCGCTGCAGCGCCGTTTCCTCGAGCCGCGGCGGCGTCAAATAGAACTTGAAATAGCCTCGAAAGGGACGAATGGTGACGCTGAGTTACTTTCATTGTTGAAACAGCGCGCCGAAATCACCCGACAGCTCCAGCATCCGCCGAAGCTTTCGCCCGATAGCTGACGCCGCCGTCACCTCCGGCTGATCAACGGGAACCCGCCCAGGGACTCATCATTTACGTTATGCCGAGCCATTCCAAGCCAGCCAAGCCCGCCGCCAAACCCGCCCTCGAAAAGGCGGCTGTAAAACCGCATGCCCCCGCCCCGGCGGCGGCGAAGCCCGCCGAACCCGCCAAGCCCGCGGTCAACGGCAAGCATCCCGAGCCCACGAAGAACAGCGCCCCACTCGCCGCCACCGCCGACGCCGCCAAGGAATTCAAGGAGAAGGCGCTCGAGAACCTCTCCGGCGACCTCAACGAGAAGATCCGCTACCTCATCCGCCTCTCGAAGGAGCAGGGCTACCTCACCTACGCCGACATCAACGAGGCCCTGCCCGAGTCCGTCGACAATCCCGAGGACATCGAGAACGTCATCTCCATCCTGCAGAACCTCGAGATCGACATCCTCGATCCCGACGAGGTCGACAATTACAAGCAGCGCCAGGAGGAGGCCGAGGAGGAGGAGTCGCGCACGTCGAACAACGACATCCTCGACGACCCGGTCCGCATGTACCTCAAGCAGATGGGCCAGGTCCCGCTGCTGACCCGCGAGCAGGAGGTCGAGATCTCCAAGCGCATCGAGACGGCCGAGATCAACGCACTCGCCGCCCTCTTCGCCCTCGGGCCCGTCGGCAAGCACCTCGCCGACCTCGGCGAGAAGCTGCTCCTGCGCACCGAGCGCTTCGACCGCCTCGTCATCGACAAGAAGATCGAGAGCCGCGAGGCCTACTTCAAGAACCTGCAGAAGCTGGTCGAGGTCACCCGCAGCAACGACGCCATCGCCACCGAGGCGTGGGGCGACGCGCTCAAGGCGCGCGACGAGAAGGCGCGCAAGAACGCGATGATCCGCTTCAAGAAGCGCGACAACGTCCTCCGCGCGAGCTACGTGAAGTATTTCTTCAAGCTGAAGGTCTACGAGGACTTCCTCCTCGAGCTCCGCCCGAAGATCCACGAGGTCGAGAAGTGCTTCCACGACCTCCACCGGGCCAAGCACCCGAAGTCCAAGAAGGATGTCGCCATCGACGTCCGCGCCATCAACTCCCGGCTGAAGGCCCTCGAGCTCGAGATGCGCATCACGCCGCCGGCGCTGATGGAGACCCTGAAGACCGCCCGCGGCTTCATCCGCGAAGCCCACAAGGCCAAGACCGAGATGGTCGAGGCCAACCTGCGCCTCGTCATCTCCATCGCCAAGAAATACACCAACCGCGGCCTCTCCTTCCTCGACCTCATCCAGGAGGGCAACATGGGCCTGATGAAGGCGGTCGAGAAGTTCGAGTACCGCCGCGGCTACAAGTTCTCCACCTACGCCACCTGGTGGATCCGCCAGGCCATCACCCGCTCCATCGCCGACCAGGCCCGCACCATCCGCATCCCGGTCCACATGATCGAGACGCTGAACAAGGTCATGCAGGTCCAGAAGCAGCTGCTCCAGGAATTCGGCCACGAGCCGACCCCCGAGGAGGTCGCCGAGGAGATGAACCTGCCCGTCGAGCGCGTGCAGCAGATCATGAAGATGGCGCAGCAGCCCATCTCGCTCCAGTCGCCCGTCGGCGACGGCGACGACACCAGCTTCGGCGACTTCATCGAGGACAAGTCCGCGGACAATCCCTACGACATGACCGCCTTCTCGCTCCTCCGCGAAAAGATCATGGACGTCCTCGACTCGCTCACCGAGCGCGAGCGCCGCGTGCTCACGCTGCGCTTCGGCCTGGTCGACGGCTACAGCCGCACGCTCGAGGAGGTCGGCAAGCAGTTCAAGGTCACCCGCGAGCGCATCCGGCAGATCGAGGCCAAGGCGCTCCGCAAGATGCGCCACCCGACCCGCATCCGCCAGCTGCACGGCTTCTTCGACGCCGAGCAGATCGACAACCCGCAGAACCTGCTCAAGAAGCCGCCGCTGATCCCGCCGCAGTTCATCAAGCAGGGCGGCCCGCTCGGCAAGCTGGGCTTACCCTCGGACTGAGCCGCTTTCGCCCTTTACTCACCCCCCGGTCAATCTAACCTTCCCTCATGTCCCCCACCCTGCTCCCCCTCTTCGCGGTCTTCGGCCTCGGCGGCCCGGAACTGATGATCATCCTGGTCATCATCCTCCTCCTCTTCGGCGGCGCCAAGCTGCCCGCCCTCGCCAAGGGCCTGGGCCAGTCCGTGAAGGAATTCAAGAAGGCGGCCAAGGAGAACGACGAGGAGGAGACCAAGGCGGAGAAGAAGAAAGACGACGGCAACGACGCCAGCAAACTCCACAACAACTGAGCCGGGTTCGGTCGTTCGAATTTCCCAGGCGCATCCGCTGAGGCTGCGCCTTTTTTATTGCGCCCGGCGACCTGCCGACCGCTGCGCTCTGCCGCCATACGCGGCCGCCGTCGTCGGACGGCCGCCCGGGCGGAACCTGGCACAGGCTGGACCTTCGTGCCTAAGGCGAAGTCACCCCGGTTGGAGCGTTTCTCCAGCCTCCTGACGGCTCGCCGAAAGACCGTCTGTTCAACGAGTTTGCTTTTGACAATTTCCCCGCCGGGCCGCTTGTATTGCCCAACCCCCGCCACCGCCACCAATGTTCAACCAACTGCTGGGACTTTTTTCCAACGACATCGGGATCGACCTGGGCACGGCCAACACTCTCGTCTACGTCAAGGACAAGGGCATCGTGCTCCGTGAACCCAGCGTCGTGGCGGTGTACACCAACTCCCGCCGCGTGCGCGCCGTGGGCGACGAGGCCAAGGTCATGCTGGGCCGCACCCCCGGCAGCATCACCGCCATCCGCCCGATGAAGGACGGCGTCATCGCCGACTTCGACATCACCGAGGCGATGCTCCGCTACTTCATCCGCAAGGCCAATGGCGGCAAAACCTTTCCCCAACCGAGCGTCTGCATCGCCATCCCCAGCGGCATCACCGAGGTCGAGAAGCGCGCCGTGATGGAGTCCGCCACCCACGCCGGCGCCCGCGAGGTGCACACCATCCCCGAGCCCTTCGCCGCCGCCCTCGGTGTCGGCCTGCCCGTCGACGAGCCCGCCGGCAACATGATCGTCGACATCGGCGGCGGCACCACGGAGATCGCGATCATCTCGCTCAATGGCATCGTGTTTTCCAAGTCCATCCGCGTCGCCGGCGACGAGATCGACCTCGCCATCATCAACTACATGAAGCGCGCCTACAACCTGCTCATCGGCGAGCGCACGGCGGAGGAGATCAAGTTCACCATCGGCTCCGCCTACCCGCTCGAGACCGAGCTGGCCATGGAGGTCAAGGGCCGCGACTCCGTCGCCGGCCTGCCCAAGACCATCCACATCACCTCCCAGGAAATCCGCGAGGCCATGGGCGACACCGTCGGCGCCATCGTCGAGGCCGTCCGCGCCTCCCTCGAGCGCTGCCCGCCCGAGCTCTCCGCCGACCTCGTCGACCGCGGCTTCGTCATGGCCGGCGGCGGCTCGCTCATCCGCGGCATCGACAAGCTCCTCTCCGAAAAGACCGGCCTGGCCGTCACCGTGGCCGACGACCCCCTTTCCGCCGTGGCCAACGGCACCGGCGTCTTCATCAACAACATCGAGGACTACCGCCGGATCGCCGCCGACCTGTGAGCGGTCGCCCGGTCGCGCCCCACCCGCCGGGTTGAACCGCCGACCTCCCCGTGCTGCCGAAACGCTACGACCAGGCCCGCCCCTTTCTCACGCTGGGCATCATCCTCCTGCTCTGGGCCTTCGTCCCGCTCGCGGTCAAGACCTTCACCCGCGTGAGCTTCTTCGAGCTGCAGGCCCCGCTGACGGTGGCGGATTCCTACGTGCATGACCTGCAGGGCTATTTCGCCAGCCAGCTGCACTCCAAGGACGAGCTGCTCGACGCCGGCCGGCAGGTCGCCGGGCTGATCGACAAGTACGAGTTCAGCGTGCAGCAGAACCAGGAGCTGCAGGCGGACATCCTGCGCCTCGAGAACCTGCTCAGTCTCCCGCCGATGCCGGCGTTCCGCTTCGAGCCGGCCCGGGTCGCGCAGCGCGACTTTTCCGGCTGGTGGTCGCGCCTGGTCATCCGCAAGGGCAGCAACTACGGCATCCTCGTCGGCTCCCCCGTGGTGTTCTCCGGCGGCGTCGTCGGCCGGGTCACCGAGGTCCACCGCTACACCGCCATCGTCGACCTCGTCACCAGCCCGACCTTCCGCCTCGCCGCGTCCGTCGCCGGCGACAACCGCCCCATCAGTTACCAGGGCGGGGTGAACGACCCCTTCAAGTCCCCGCGCGGCACCGTGGAATTCGTGCCGCTCGACATCGGCGCCGCGCCCACCGTGCCGCGGCGCCTCGTCACCTCGGGCCTCGGCGGCGTCTTCCCCCCGGGGCTCAACATCGGCGAGATCGACAACCTCGAATCGAGCCCCGACGGCCTCTTCAAGACCGGCGAGGTCCGCCTCGACGAGCGGCTGACCTCGCTGTCCGAGGTCACCGTGCTCGTGCCGCTCAACCCGGAGGAGCTGTGAGATGACCGCGTCCACCCGTCCGGCGGTGGCGGCGCCCGGCGAGCGCCGCGACATTGATTGACGCCATGCGCCGCTACGATCCCCGCTGGCTCATCGTCTTTGCCGCCAACCTGCTGCTCTGGTGGCTGACGGGCATGCTCAACGACCGCCTGGCCGGCGGGGCCGTGCATGTCTACGCCGGCGGGCTGTTCGTCGCCTACGCCGCGCTCCGGCTCGACCGGCGGCACGGCCTCGCCGCCATCGTGCTGACGGGCCTCGTGCTCGACGCCGCCGAGCCGGTGCCCTTCGGGACCAGCGTCGTGCTGTTCGGCCTCATCCACGCGACGATCCTGTACGGCCGCCAGCAGCTGCCGCGCGAGGGCGCGGTCTTCGGCGTGGTGGTCGCGCTGCTGGCCAACCTCTTCCTCTTCATCGCGCTGTCCTTCCTGCTGGTCGGGGCCAATCCCCGGCCGGCCGGGGCCTGGCTGCGCATCTTTGCCGACCTGCTCGCCTCCCAGTGTTTCATCCTGCTGGTCGCCCCGTGGTTCCTGGCCCTGCAGGACCGGGCCATGGCGCTGGTGCAGATCCACCCCGAGACCGGACGGCACGTGGTGCTTTGATTTTTCGTCCCGGCTGCATCCCTTGCTGTTGTGAGAAAGCTCATCGAATCCCGCACCGCCAGCAAGCCGCGCTTGCTCTTCTTCTATGCGGTCTTCGCCGCCCTGGTGGTGGTGCTGGTCAGCGGCCTGGCCTACCGGCAGCTGTTCCGGACCCGGCTGTACAGCGACCGCGAGCGCCTGCAGAACCTGCGCCGCGTCGTCGTGCCCGGCCCGCGCGGCACCATCTACGACCGGAACGGCCGCGTGCTCGTCGGCAACCGCCCGCGCTTCTCCGTCGTGCTCGACCTCGCCGCGCTGCGCGGGGAGTTCCGCGATGAATACAAGAAGGTGAAGAACAACTACCATGCGCTCGAGCCGGGGGAGCGCCCCAACGCCGAGCAGGTGGAGCGCATCGCCCGCGCCAGCGTGGCCCAGCACTACCTCGACAAGGTCAACTTCATCCTCAACCGCAACGATGCCGTGCGCACCGGCGAGCTGAGCCGGCACATCAACCAGAACCTGCTGCTGCCCTATGTGCTGCTCGACGACCTCAGCCCCGAGGAATACGCCCGGCTGATCGAGCGGCTGCCGGTCGACTCCCCCCTGCAGGTCTACACCTCCAGCACCCGCTACTACCCGTTCGGCTCCGCCGCGGCGCACACCCTGGGCTACACCGGCCTCAACAACGAACCCGAGGCGGACGAGATCGAGGGCGGCGACCTGCTTACCTTCCGGACGAAGAGCTCCGCCGGCCGGACGGGCCTCGAAAAGCTCTTCGACGAACAGCTGCAGGGCGAGACCGGCAGCGCGATCTACCTCGTCGACCCCGCCGGCTACAAGGTCAACTCCCCCGACCAGCCCCACCGCCTCCCCGTGCAGGGCCACAATCTCACCACCAGCCTCGACCTCGACCTCCAGCTGGCGGCCGAGGAGGCCATTGGCGACCGCACCGGCGCGGCCGTGGCCCTGGATGTCCACACCGGCGAGGTGCTCGTGCTCGTCAGCAAGCCGGACTACGATCTCAACGCCTTCATGCCCCGGCTCTCCAGCGAGGCCGCCCTCAAGATCGAGAGCGACGGCGCCTGGCTCAACCAGGCCATCAGCGGCGCCTACCCGCCCGGCTCCACCTTCAAGCTCATCACGGCCATCGCCGGCCTGCGCAGCGGCGCGCTCGTGCCCGACCAGATCATCGCCAACTGCACCGGGCGCGTGATGATCGGCAACCGGGTCTTCACCTGCGACAACGGCCTCGGCCATCACGGGGAACAGGATCTCGCCCACGCCATCGGCGACAGCTGCGACATCTATTTCTACGAGGCCGGGCGCCTGATCGGCCCCGAGCTGATCGCGGCGGAGGCGCGCCGCTTCCACCTCGACCAGCGCGCGGGCATCGAGCTCGCGGGCGAGACCACGCGCATGGTCATCCCCGACCCGGCGTGGAAGCTGCGCACCGAGCATGAACGCTGGTTCCCCGGCGATACCGCGAACATGGCCATCGGCCAGGGCTTCGTCCTGGTCACACCCCTGCAGATGGCGTGTTTCGCCGCCTCCCTCGCGCGCAATGAAACCACCACGAAGCCGACGCTCCTGCATGACCCGCATGCCCCCGTCCAGCACACCGAGCCGATCGGGCTCACGCCCGACCAGCGGGCCTGCGTGATCGAGGGCATGGAGGGATGCACGACCTACGGCACCGCCGACGTCCTCAATTCCATCGCCGCCCTGCGGATCCCGGGCGTAAAGATCGCCGGCAAGACCGGCACGGCCCAGAAGCGCGTCCGGCAGGGCGACAAGGTCGGCACGATCAACTGCGCCTGGTTCATCTGCTTCGCCCCGGCGGAGAATCCCGAGATCGCCGTCGCAATCATGCTCGAGGGCGACACGATCGGCGAGAGCTACGGCGGCGGCCGGAACGCCGCCCCGGTGGCGGACCTCATCCTGAAGAAATACTTCGAGAAAAAATCCGCGCCCGCGGTGCCGCCGGTGAGTTTCAAGGTGAATTGAGCGCGGCCAGAAGACCACACCCCGCCCTTCGGGCCCCCCTCTCCAGAGGGGAATCAAAAAAGCCGTGGCCGAAGTCCCCTCTGGAGAGGGGTGGCCGTCAGGCCGGGGTGTGGTGGTCGCAACCCCTTATCCTTACCTCCCCGCCCTTCGCGCCCGCTTCGCCCGCTTGAACACCCCGCGCGGCTCCGGCCAGGTTTCGCGCCGGCCGTAGCGCAGCCGCTGCAGGTCGGGGATGATTTCACTTTCCTCTGATCTCTGACCCCTGATCTCTGATGCCTGGCCCAGCCGGCCGAGCAGCCGGCCCGCCTCGCGCCGGACCGGGTCGAAAGCGTGCGGCCGCCGCCACGCCTGCCAGCGCCCCCAGCCCCAGTATCCCAACCGCGCCAGCCCCCAGAGCAGGGCCGTGACCGCCACCGCCGCGGCGGCCAGCCGGCCGGCCCGCGCGGCGTTCCACGGCCGGTGCACCCACGCCTTGAACCGCTGCGTGAATTCGTCGAACCGCAGGCGCAGCGCCGCGCCCGAGTCCGTGGTGAACAGCTTCACCTGCTCGATCATCTGCACCTGCGTGCGCGAATCGAAATTGACGATGCGCCGGTACCACAGCACCCGCAGGCTGTCGAAGCGCGCCGACCAGCTGCTGTCCTGCTCCTGCCGGCCCTCCGCCGCGGCACCCGCCTGGCTCGCCGCCACCGCGCCGGGGGTCGGATCCACGCGCAGCCACTCGGCCCGGCCGTCGTAGATCTCGGCCCAGGCGTGCGCATCGGAATTTCTCACCATGAAATAGTTCTCAAACCCGTTCAGCACGCCGCCGTGGAAGCCGGCGACCACCCGCGCCGGATGGCCGGCCTCGCGCGCCAGCACGGCCAAGGCGGCCGCGAAATACTCGCAGAACCCGGGCTCGTTGGAATCCAGCCACCGCACGATGTCATCCTTGCCCTCGCCCGCCGGCAGCTTCACCGCCAGGGCGTAGGCGTGCCGGGTCTGCAGCCACGCCGTCGCCCGGCGCGCAAACTCCTCCGCCGGGAGTTCCGCCCCGCCGGTGATCTCGCGGACCACCCGCCCCAGCACCGCCTGGTTCGCCGGCCCCTCCGGCCCGCGGAGGGTGACCGTGGGGTCGAAGCGGAACTGCTCCCCGGCGCGCCCGGGATGCTCCCGGGCCGCCTGCAACAGATGCGGAAAATTCGCGTCGGCGAGCACCGGTGCGAGGTCGACGTCATCGAGCTGGAAGGCCGTCATCGTCATCCCCTCGCTGCGCAGCGCGACCAGCCGGTGGCTGGCGCTGGTCTGCACCGGCACCGGGTCGCGCAGCCGCAGCAGCCCATAGCTGCCGGGCAGCGGCAGGAAACGGCTGACCCCCGGCTCGACGTAAAAGGTCCAGGTCCCGCCGACCGGCCGGACCGACCGGCCCAGCGAGCGGCCGCGCAGCATCTGGGCCACCCGTTGCCCGCGCAGCAGCTCGCCCTTGAGCCCCGCCGAGATCCGGAAGCCCACCGGCGTGTACTCGTCCAGCACCACCAGCCGCCAGTAGGGCGCCTCCCGCACGCCGCGGGAGTCGGTGAGGTCCACGCGCATGGCGACGCTTTCGTCCCGGATGAGCTCGCTGACGTCGCCGAACTTGACCGTGTCGGTGAAACCCGTGCGGCTCTTGCGCGTGATGTACTTGTCGAGGAAGAACCCGCTCGCCACCTCGAAGCGCGGGATGACAACGAACAGCACCGCCGAGAACACCACCACGACGCCAAAGAGCCCGCCGGCGAAGCCGAGCAGCCGCCAGTCGGCCACCTGCCGCAGCCGGCCGAGAAAGGGCCGCCAGCCGCCGCGCGCCCACGGCGGGCACTGGCTCATTTCCTGGTAGGTCAGCGCCGTGCGCACGTTCTCGGTCAGGTCGATCAGCGTCACCACGAACAGGAACCCGAGGGCGCAGGCGGTGAACAGCAGCAGCAGCGCGGCGAAACCCAGCGACACCGTCAGCACGCCGGCGACCACGATCAGGAAGAGCCCGAGCACGATCAGCTGCAGATCTTCGCGCTGGCGCCGGTACGAAACGGCCCGGTACAGCACGAGGAGGATGCCGAGCCGGATCAGCACCGGCAGGGTGTCCGGGCTGTGATAAAAATCCCACCCCATCGCGGCGATGATCGCCGGCACGGCCAGGCGCCAGACCAGCGGCGGCACACGCGCGGGCAAACGCGGCCACGCCAGCGTCGCGAGAATGAGCGCGCTGGCCACACCCACCAGGCCCAGGGCCTCGATATCGAGGAAGAAGACGGTCCACACCGAGACGAGCGCCAGCGCGCCGCCCAGCAGCCACTTCAGGCGGCGCAGCTCGTCGAGGTCAAGCTGCGGCGGTCTGGTGTCCGTCGACATAGGCGGCGACCCCCCGCACGCCGTCAGGCGCGAAGGTGATGACGTTTTTCTGGGCTCCGAGCTCCCCGCTTCCCGCACCCCGCTCCGGCCCCGGCTGCAGCACGGCCAGCTGGTCCAGCAGGGCCTCGAGGTCGCGCAGCCGCCGGGTGGCGAGCAGCGGCCCGCCGTTCAGGCAGGCGCCATACAGCCGCCCGGCGGCGAAGAGGTCTTCCGCCATCGTCGCGGCGAAGCTGCAGAGCAGCTCGAACTGCTCCGGGTGCGGCCACACGCCGGCCGGGGTGTCGAGGCGCAGCACGAAGCCGTCGTGGCTTTCCGCGGCGAACTGCCGGATCATCAGCTGCCCGAGCCGCGCGCTGGCCTTCCAGTGGATCAGCCGGTGCGAGTCGCCCTGGGCGTACTTGCGCAGGGCGAGCAGGTCCTCGCCCGTCCCGGCCCGCGCCGTGCGCCGGCCCTGCGCGCCCGCGTGCGCCGCCGTGCCGCCGGTCCACTGGTAGTCCACCTGCGCCGGCCAGACCAGCACGGGCTGCCGGAGCGCCACGCCGATGCTCTTCCTGAGAAAGCCGAACGGAAACAGCGAACCCACCGCGCTCAGCTCGACGAGGGCCTCCCCGCGCTGCCGGGGCTTCACCACCCAGTCGAGCCCCGCCTCGCCGCCCGCCTCGAGCCGCTCGCGCAGGGCCACCTGGCCCCGGGTCACGAGCTTGTCGGCGGCGGCGAGGATCTCGCGCACCTTCAGGTCCTTCTCCGGCCGGTCCGGCGCCGGCGCCCGCCGGGGCTGCGTCAGCAGCTCGAACCACAGCCCGTAGGTCGGCAGCCACTGCTTGCGGTTCCGCACCTCGACCGAGACCAGCGTCTCGTGCCCCGCCCGCCACGGCCCCGGCGGGCGCACGCGCCAGCACACGCCGGCGAAATTGAACCAGGACATCAGGCCGCTGAGCAACAGGCACGCGAGCAGCAGCGACAGGGTGATGAACAGGATGTTGCTCGCGGTGTTGTAGGCCGCCGTGCCGATGCCCATGGCCAGGGCCATGAGGAACAGGCCGGTCACGGTCGGCGCGATGCGGTGCCGCTGGGGGGGGAAGACCAGCGACCAGAGCAGCGTGCGCCAGGAAAACACCCGCCGGTGCCGGTCCGGCGCGCCGGGACCGTGCCAGTCGGCGCTCGGGGAGGTGACAGTCGCAGCAGGGTTCATGACTCTCGGCGACAAATCCCAAAGCCCAATGGCCCTACGCCAAATAAATCCAATCCACCCTTCGCGATTTTCAGCATGAGGTTTTCCTTGGCGTTTGGACGTATGGCGTTTGGAATTTCCCGGAGTCCTACTCCGGGTTCGGCACCGCCGCGATGATGCGGCGCAGCGCGGCGAGCACCGTGCGGCGCTCCTCCAGCGCGTCGGAGGTCGGCCGCGCCAGCGACAGGCGGTGGGCCAGCACCGCGCCGGCGATCGCCGGCACGTCCTCGGGGATCACGAAGTCCCGCCCGAGCACCAGCGCCCGGGCCTGCGCCGCGACGCGCAGCGACAGGCCGCCGCGCACGCTGACGCCGGCCTTGAACTCCGCCTCCGTGCGCGTGGCGGTGATGATCTTCAGGATATAGTCCAGCACGCTGTCCTCGACGAACACCTTGCCGGCCAGCGCCTGCATCTTCAGGATGTCGGAACGCGTCACCACCGGGTTGAGCACGATGGCATCGTAGCCGAGGCGGGGCGTGCGCAGGATCTCCAGTTCGTCGCCCGGCTGGGGGTAGCCCATCGCCAGCCGCATGAGGAAGCGGTCCATCTGGCTCTCCGGCAGCGGGAACGTGCCCTCGTAGTCCACCGGGTTCTGCGTGGCCACGACCATGAACGGCGCGCCGACCGCGTGCGCCTCGCCGTCGACCGTCACCTTGCTGCGGTCCATGACCTCGAGCAGCGCCGACTGCGTCTTGGGCGTGGCGCGGTTGATCTCGTCGGCCAGGACGATGTTGGCGAAGACCGGGCCGGGCTTGAAGATGAACTCCTTCACGTTCTCGTCGTAGATTGAGACCCCGGTGACATCGGTCGGCAGCAGGTCGCTGGTGAACTGGATGCGCGAAAAGGCGCAGTCCATCGAGCGGGCCAGGGAATAGGCCAGCGTGGTCTTGCCGACCCCGGGCAGGTCCTCGATCAGCAGGTGGCCGCCGGCCAGCAGGCAGACGAGCGTCTGCTCGATGACATCATCCTTGCCCTTGATGGTCAGGCGCATGTTGGCCTTCAGCCGCTCGATGGCGGCGCGCGTGGTCGCGACTTCGGCGGCGGGAGCAAAATCACTCATGGTTTGAGCCTATGAATACGCCCCGGCGGCGCAAACGGATTCCCCCGCGGGGATAGTTTTTAAGCGGGATTTGAGAAATCCCTGGAGCCATGGCGGGGTCGCCGTGGCTCCATCTCACCCCACCCACGAAATGCCTTGGATTTTATTGGCCAGCGCGACGTCCTTGGCGGTCACCTTGCCGCCCGCGTCGTGGGTGTTGAGCCGGACGGCGACCCGGTTGTAGACATTGGTCCAGTCCGGGTGGTGGTCCACTGCCTCGGCCTCGAAGGCGACGCGGGTCATGAAGGAAAACGCCTCGCGAAAGCTGCCGAACTTGAAATCCTTGGCCAGGGCGTCGGCTGCAAAGGCCCAGCCGGGCAGACCAGTGAGCGCGGCGTCGATCTCGGGCTTGGTCAGTGGTTGCGCCATGCCCAAAGGGAGCGTCGGAATCGCCCCTTGTCAAACTTGCCGGCGCTGACCTATATCGCCGTCACTCCTGCATGACGCCTCCCGGCCCCGACCCCCTCCCGCAGCACATCGCCATCATCATGGACGGCAACGGCCGCTGGGCGAAACAGCGCGGGCTGCCCCGCCTCGAGGGCCACCGTCGGGGGGTGGAGACCGTGCGCACCGTCGTCGATGCCGCCCGGGAGCTCGGCATCCGCTACCTCACCCTCTATGCCTTCTCGGTCGAGAACTGGAAGCGCCCGGCCGACGAGGTCACGGGCCTGATGGGCCTGCTCGATTATTTCCTCCGGCGCGAGCTGGACAACCTGATCAAGAACCGCGTCCGCCTGCTCACCATCGGCCGCACCGACGCCCTCCCGGCCAACGTCCGGCGCGAGCTCGACCGCGTGATCGAGGCGACCCAGGGCTTCACCGACTGGACCCTCGTCCTCGCCCTCAACTACGGCTCGCGCACCGAGGTGGCCGACGCCGCCCGGGACTACGCCGCCGCCGTCGTGGCCGGCACGGAAAAGCTGGCGGACGCCTCGTGGGAGCATTTCAGCCGCTACCTTTACACGGCGCACATCCCCGAGCCCGACCTGCTCATCCGCACGTCCGGCGAGCAGCGGGTCAGCAATTTCATGCTGCTGCAGTGCGCCTATGCCGAGATGGTCTTCACCCCGGTCCTCTGGCCCGACTTCGGCCGGGCCGACCTGCAGGCCGCCATCGAAGAGTTCCGCAAACGCGAACGCCGCTACGGCCTGACCACCGAGCAGGTCAAGGCCGGGGGCAGCTGAGCCATCCACCCGCCCCTCTGTGTTATCCCGCATCCTCAGCACCCTCGTCCTCTGGACGGTCATCCTCGGCAGCCTCTGGTTTTTCGGCACCCACGCCGCCGTCGTCCTCATCACGCTCCTCTCCGCGCTGACCCTCCATGAATTCTACGGCCTGACGGAGAGGATGGGCCACCGCCCCTTCCATGGGATGGGCCTCGTCCTCAGCGTCCTCATCACCGCGGGACCCTATTGCACCGGCCTCTATTTCGACGAGCCCGACGTGGTCCAGGGCCTGGCCACCAACCTCATCGTGCTGGCGATGCTGGTCTCGTGCATCCGGGTGCTCCGGGAGCGCGACACCGCCAGCCGCATGGAGACGATCGGCACGACGGTCGCCGGGCTGCTCTACGTGCCCTTCATGCTGCAGTTCCTCGTCCGCATCCTCATGCGCGACTCCGACAGCGGCGACAACCTCGCCGTCTGCCTCTGGGTCATCGCGGTCTCGAAGTTCTGCGATGTCGGCGCCCTGCTGACCGGCCTCGCCATCGGCCGGCACAAGATGGCGCCGGTGATCAGCCCGAAGAAGACCTGGGAGGGCGCCGTCGGCGGCGTGCTGGTCTCCATGGGCGTCGGCGCGGCCATCGCCTATTTCGCCGCCAGCCGGCTGCCCGACGGCCTGACCCCGCTGGTGGCGGCGGCCGTCGCGCTGCCCCTGGCCCTCATCACCATCGTGTCCGACCTGATGGAATCCGCGCTCAAGCGCCGCGCCGACCTCAAGGACACCGGCAAGCTCATCCCCGGCATCGGCGGCGCGTTCGACCTGACGGACAGCCTGCTCCTGACGGCGCCGCTGGCGTATTTCATCTTTCTGTTCGTGGAGTGATGAAGACCAGATCATGGATCGCTCGATTTTGTGGGCGGGGTGCCCCCATCCCGCGAGGCATGTGTGGCGCGGCCTTCAACCCGCGGGGTGAGGGCACCCCGCCCACAGCAAACCTGAAAGGGTCGTGCCAGTGACCGCGCTCCCGCCCAAACGGCGCGTCGTCCTCCTCGGAGCCACCGGCTCCATCGGGGAAAGCACGCTGCGTGTAATTGCCGCGCACCGCGACCGGCTCGAACTCGTCGGCATCGCCGCCCACGGCCGGCATGGGCGGCTGGCGGAGATCGCCCGGCAGTTCGGCGTGCGGCACATCGGCCTATATGCGCCCGCGGCGCTCGCGGCCGCCCGCGCCGATCCCGCGTTCCCCGCCGGCACGCGCTTCTTCGGCGGGGCGGACGGGCTGCGTGAGCTGGCCGCCCTGCCGGAGGCCGACATCGTGCTGATCGCCGTCGTTGGCACCGCCGGGTTGCAGCCTGCGCTGGCCGCCATCGCGGCGCGGAAGACCATCGCCCTCGCCTCGAAGGAGATTCTCGTGCTCGCCGGCAAGTTCGTGATGGCAGCCGCCCGCGCGAGCGGCAGCCGGCTGCTGCCGGTCGATAGCGAGCACAACGCCGTTTTCCAGTGTCTCGAGGGCCACCGCACCGCGGATGTCCGCCGGCTCGTGCTCACGGCCTCGGGCGGGGCGTTCCGCGACTGGCCGCTGGACCGACTTTCCGCCGTCACCCCGGCCGACGCGCTGAAGCACCCGAACTGGGCCATGGGCCCGAAGATCACGGTGGATTCCGCCACCCTGGCCAACAAGGGCCTCGAGCTGATCGAGGCGCAGTGGCTCTTCGGCCTGCGCCCGGAGCAATGCCAGGCGGTGCTGCACGCGCAGAGCATCGTGCACTGCCTCGTCGAGTTCACCGACGGCTCGATGCTGGCCCAGCTCTGCCCGCCGTCGATGACCTTTCCCATCCAGCACGCCCTGCTCCACCCCGACCGCGCCCCGGCCGGCCCGGATCCGGCGCTGCCGCTCGACCGGATCTTCGCCCTCGACTTCCGGCCCGCCGACGAGACCCGCTACCCCTGCCTCGGGCTGGCCCGCGGGGCCATGGCGGCGGGCGGCACGGCCCCGGCCGTCTTTAATGCGGCTAACGAGGTGGCAGTCGCGGCTTTCCTGCAGAACCGGGTGCCGTTTCTTGCGATTCCACGGATTATTGCACACACTCTGGCCACGGTCCCCCTGTTCGACCCCACCACGCTCGATCAGGTGCTCGCCGTCGACACCGAGGCCCGGCGCACGGCCCAACTCTTCACCCACCAATCCCAGTAACCAGTCCGGCCGCACCCGGCCCGGCCCGTCTCGCAAATGGAATTTCTTTCCGGTCTCTTCAGCAACGTCTGGTCGGTCTTCCTGATCCTCCTGTTCTTCGGCGGCTCGATCTTCGTGCACGAGCTCGGCCATTTCCTCGCCGCGCGACGGCGGGGCGTGAAGGTCACGCGCTTTTCCATCGGCTTCGGCCCGGCCCTCTGGAAAAGGCTGGGGCGGGACGGCGTCGAATACCGCGTGGGCTGCCTCCCCCTCGGCGGCTACGTGGCCCTGCCCCAGCTCGCCGACATGCCCGTCCTCGAGGGCGAGTCCGAAATCACCGAACCGCTCCCGCCGGTCGGCTACACGTCGCGCATGATCGTGTTCGTGGCGGGCGCGGCCTGCAACATCCTCTTCGCCTTCTTCCTCGCCTGCATCCTGTGGTGGGCCGGCCAGCCGACCAGCGAGGACCTCTCCACCACCCGCATCGGCTACATCACGAAGACCATCACCCTGGTCGACAACACCACCGTGCCCAGCCCCGCGCTCGAAGCCGGCCTGCGGGTGGGCGACACCATCCGCGCCATCGACGGCACGCCGGTGGAGGACTGGTCGGACCTGCTCCAGAACCTTGTCACCAGCTCGGGCGTGACCGACGACGGCCGGCGCCGGGCCGTCTTCACCATCGAACGCGACGGCCGGCGGCTCGACCTGCCGGTGTATCCGCGGCTTTCCGGCGAGGAGAAAAACCGCAAGGTCGGCATCCTGCCCGCCTACACGCCCATCGTGGGCAGCGTGCCCGACAAGTCCTTCGCCCAGACGCTCGGGCTGCAGCCTGACGACCAGCTGCAGACCCTGAACGGGGCCCCGCTGCTGAATCTTGTCACCCTGATGGACGTGATGCAGGCCAAGGTCCCGGAGGCCTTCACCCTCGGCGTGCTGCGCGCCGGCCAGCCCGTCACGATCCCGGTGCCCGCCACCCGGTCCAGGGACGTCTCGCCCTTCCTCGGCGCGGGGTATCGCACCAACTACGGCCTCATCCACACCAACCCCTTCGAGCAGGTCTATACCCAGATCCGGATGACCGTGCGGATGTTTGTCAGCCTCGTGCAGCCGAACTCCGACATGGGCCTCTCCAAGCTCAGCGGCCCGGTCGGCATCGGCCGGATCTATTGGGACGCCTCGAAGGCCGGCTTTCGCTATGTCCTCTGGATCGCCATCCTGGTGAACGTGAACCTGGCCATCTTCAACCTGCTGCCCATCCCCGTGCTCGACGGCGGCCACATGCTCTTCGCCACCATCGGCAAGCTCCGCGGCCGGGCGCTGCCCTTCAACTTCGTGGCCGCCCTGCAAAGCATCTTTGTCGTGCTCATCCTCTCGATGATGGCCTACGTGACCGTCTTCGGCGACCTCCGCCGCCTCATGCGCGACAACCGCGCCGACGCCGCGGCCCGGGAAGCGGCCAAGCCGGCGGAAGCCGGCGGCAAGTAACAAGGATCAGGTATCAAGTAACCAGCGGAGGCCCGCCTTCCGGTTCTTGCCACTTGTCCCTTGTTGCCTGTTACTTCTCTTCAGCCCATGCCCTACTGCGCGTCCCGCTTCCAGACGATCCGCCGCCGCACCCTTGAGGTGAGGGTCGGGGGCGTCGGCGTCGGCGGCGACCATCCGGTCCGCATCCAGTCGATGACCACCAGCGACACCCAGGACGTCGCCGCGACCGTGAAACAGTCGATCGCCCTCGCCGAGGCGGGCTGCGAGATCGTCCGCATCACCGCGCCCAATGTCGCCGCGGCAAAATGCCTGCGGGAGATCCGCGAGCAATTCTCCGCCGCCGGCTTCGCCCAGATCCCGCTGGTCGCCGACATCCATTTCCTGCCCTCGGCCGCCATGGAGGCGGTCGAGCACGTCGAGAAGGTCCGCGTCAATCCCGGCAATTATGCCGACAAGAAGAAATTCGCCGTCAAGGAATATACCGACGCCGACTACGACCGCGAGCTGGCGCGGCTGCACGACGCCTTCTCGCCGCTGGTGCGGCGCTGCAAGGAGCTCGGCCGGGCCATGCGCATCGGCACCAACCACGGCTCCCTCTCCGACCGCATCATGAACCGCTACGGCGACACGCCGCTCGGCATGGTCGAGAGCGCCCTGGAGTTCCTCCGCATCGCGCGCGCCCACGACTACCACGCCCTCATGCTGTCGATGAAGGCCAGCAACCCCAAGGTCATGATCCAGGCCTACCGCCTGCTGGTCGAGCGGATGGACCGGGAGGACATGCACTACCCGCTGCACCTGGGCGTCACCGAGGCGGGCGACGGCGAGGACGGCCGCATCAAGAGCGCCATCGGCATCGGCAGCCTGCTGCTCGACGGCCTCGGCGACACCATCCGCGTCTCCCTCACCGAGGATTCCGTCTACGAAATCCCCGTTGCCCGGGCCATCGCCCAAAAAGTGATGTCACTTTGGAAAACGCCAAACGCCAAAGGCCAAACGCCAAACTCGGGCGAGGCTGACAGTGTCGATCCTTACCACTTCACTCGCCGGGAGACGACCGCGCGGTCGCTTTCCGTAAAATGCCTCGTCGGCCCCGAACAGCCGCCGCGCGTCATCGTGCGCACCACGCTGGCCGGCCTCGCCGAGGCGGCGCAGGCCCTCGCGGCCCCGCGGATGCAGGACACCCCCGCCGAGGGCCTGCTGGTGCCGGTCAATTCGACCGCCGATTTGGACACTCTCTGTAGGTCGGGCTTTATGCCCGACTCGGTCGCCTTCCTCGCCCTCGAGCTCGCCCCCGCGCTCACGCCCGCCGACCTCAATCCTCTGCTCTCAACCCTCAACCCCCGGCTCCTCCTCGTCCGCCGCTTCGGCGCCGCCGACGCCGGATTGCTCGCGGCATTCGCCGCCGCCGTCCGGTCCAAGGGCCATTTCCTCGCCGTCGACGCCCCCGCGGACGCACTCGCGGCCCTGGCGCCCATCCTGCGCCAGCTGGGTGACGCGAACCTGCTCTTCACCCTCTCTGACGCCACCGGCGCCGGCCACGCCACCGGCGCCTACCGCCGCCTCGTGGAAAACCTCCGCGCCGCGGGCTCCCTCGCCCCCGTCTGGATCCGCAACACGGCCGCCACGGCGGTGCGCGGTGACAACAGCTTTCTCTCCAAGCTGCTCGAGGCCAGCTTCCTGACCGGCGGGCTGCTTTGCGACGGCCTCGGCGACCTCGTGAGCATCGAGACCGAGCCGGACGCCACCCGCGCGGCCAAGCTGGCCTACAACGTCCTGCAGGGCGCCGGCGCCCGCATTTCCAAGACCGAGTTTGTCGCCTGCCCCAGCTGCGGCCGCACGCTGTTCGACCTGCAGAGCACGACCCAGCGGATCCGGGCGCAGACCGGCCACCTCAAGGGCGTGAAGCTCGCCATCATGGGCTGCATCGTGAACGGCCCCGGCGAGATGGCCGACGCGGATTTCGGCTATGTGGGCGGCGCCCCGGGCAAGATCAACCTCTACGTCGGCAAGAAGTGCGTGCAGTACAACATCCCGGAAGCCGAGGCCGACGCCCGGCTGGTCGCCCTGATCCGCGAGCACGGCAAATGGGCCGATCCGGAGCCGCATCAGGTCGCGAGCGCGTGACGCTGCGGGATGGGTCGCCGGTCCCGCCGCGCTTCTCCTTGGAGGCGGGACCACTGGTCCCGCTTGGCATGGCTGCCGCTGCTGGCAACCCGCGGGACTGGTAGTCCCGCCTCCACCGGCCGGCTGGCGAACGCGTCGGGCACGGCAAGCCTGCGCCCCCTGCAAAAATATTTACCCCGCGTTCATCCGTGAAATCCGTGGTAAAACCGAGCGACCCCGCGCCCCGCCGGTGGAACGGTCGGGTCCCGGAACGCCGCCTCCGAGGAGAAATCCAACCCCGCGCCCGTGCTTTTTTTCGCAACAACAAAATGCGGAAAGTTATGGCCCGCTTCGTGTGAACAAGATGTCGGAAAGTTGCGCTTGAAACGCATTTTTTGATTCACGTTATTCGCAAAGTATATTTTAACGAGCTTCCTCCCGATTGTTCTTTGCCCTCTTCCGCTACGCAGTCCGTGCCCAGGCACCCCAAGGTTCTCCCCAGACACTGGTCAATCCCCCCCGGCTCCGCCGTCCACGCGGCCGGCCCCGTGATGATCTGAATCCCTTTTCCCTTGCGAGTGACCGGCCCGGGGAACGCAGCGGCGGTGGCAGCAAATGCAGTTGCTGAGGGGCGAATTATCCGTCACCACTCCGACCTCCCATGCCCCACTCCGTGCTCCAGACCAGTCTCTGGGAAACCGTCAAATGCGACCTCAAGGGACTCTTCCCGGATGACGTTTTCCAGATGTGGTTCGAGCCGATGCGCTGCGTGGAGACGACCGAGGACGCCATCACCCTGGGCGTGCAGAATGATTTCGCCGCGATCTGGATCCATGACAACTACCTCGACCTGATCTCCCAGCGCCTCCGGCTCGCCGCCGGCCGCATGGTGCACGTCACCCTCCGCAAGACCGAGCCCGGGCCCGCCCCCGCCGTCCCGGCGCCCGAGCCCAAGGCCCGCCCCGCCGCCAAGCGCACCCTCCGCTACGACGAGCGCACCGCCGCCGCCGGCTCGCTCAACCCGCGCAACAGCTTCGAGTCCTTCGTGGTCGGCCCGAACAACCAGCTCGCCCACGCCGCCGCCCTCGCCGTCGCCCAGGCACCCGCCCAGGCCTACAACCCGCTCTTCATCCACGGCGCCACCGGCCTCGGCAAGACCCACCTGATGCACGCCATCGGGCACAGCATCCTCGCGCGCAACCCCGAGGCCAAGGTCGCCTACCTCTCCACGGAGAAATTCACCAACGAGTACATCCACGCCATCCAGGAGAACGCCCTGACCAAGTTCCGCCAGCGCTACCGCAGCGTCGACGTGCTGCTGGTCGACGACGTCCAGTTCCTCGCCGGCAAGGAGCGCATCCAGGAGGAGTTCTTCCACACCTTCAACGACCTCTTCGAGTCCCAGCGGCAGATCGTCATCTCCAGCGACCGCCCCGTGACCGAGATCGCCACCCTCGAGGCCCGCCTCGTCTCCCGCTTCCAGTGGGGCCTCTCCGCCGACATCTCCTCGCCCGACTTCGAGACCCGCGTCGCCATCCTCAAGACCAAGGCCGCCACGCTGAAGGTCGACCTGCCGATGCCCGTGATCGAGTTCATGGCGCAGCACATCTCGAAGAACATCCGCCGGCTCGAGGGCGCGCTGATCAAGATCTCCAGCTACGCCGCCCTCACCGGCAAGCAGCTCGACCTCGCCAGCGCCGAGCACCTCCTCCGCGACGTGCTGATGGAGGAGGCCCTGAACCGCCTCAACATCGAGGGCATCCAGAAGCGCGTCGCCGACCACTACCAGATCCGCCACTCGGACATGACGAGCAAGCGCCGGCCCAACGCCATCGCCTTCCCCCGCCAGATCGCCATGTACCTCTGCCGCCAGCTCACCCGCCACTCCCTGCAGGAGATCGGCGAGGCCTTCGGCGGCCGCGACCACGGCACCGTCATTCACGCGGTCAAGACCGTCGAGAACATGATGGAGCAGGACGACTCCGTCCGCGGCAGCGTGGACTTCCTGAAGACGCAGCTGTCGAAGTGACGGCGCGCCGCGCGCCGCCAGTTGAGAGATGAGAGTTGAGGGTTGAGAGTAATGGCACAGGTTGTATCCTGCATCAGGCGCGTTGCTTGAATTGACCTCCCAATTCTCAACCATTAACCCTCAACTCTCCTCCATGCCCCTCACCCCCGAACAAAAACAGTCCGTCGCCACCTGGGTCGCCGCCGGCGACAACCTCTCCGTCGTCCAGAAGAAGCTCGCCGAGCAATTCAAGCTGTCGATGACCTACATGGATGTCCGCTTCCTGGTGGACGACCTCGGCCTCGAGCTGAAGAACCCCGCGCCGAAGGCCGACGCCTCCGACGTGACCAAGGCCGCCGCCACGGGAGGCGGGGCGACCCCGCCCCGCGCCCCTGAAAAGAAGGGCTTTGTCGACAAGCTGAAGGAAAAGGTCGGCCTCGGCGCGGCCGGGGAGGAGGAACTGCCCGGCCAGGACTTCCCCGAAGACGCGGCCGAGGACTTCCCCGCCCCGCCGGCGGGCCCGGGCGGCGTGGTCCTGGACCTGGACCGCATCGTGCGCCCCGGGGCCGTGGTGAGCGGCAACGTGACCTTCAGCGACGGCGTCGCCGGCAAGTGGGCGCTCGACCAGCAGGGGCGCCTGATGCTCGAGACGCCCCAGAAAGGCTACCAGCCCAGCCCGGCGGACGTGCAGTCCTTCCAGCGCCAGCTCCAGGAACAGCTCCAGCGGCACGGGTTCTGAGCTGCCGCCGGCCCCGCCGGCCCGCGCCCTCAGGCCGGCTTCCGGCGCTCGGCGCTTTCCTTCAGCGCTGCAAAATCCCCCAGCTCGCAGTGGCGGACAAAACCCTCGGTCACCGACTTGAGGTCCTCCCAGCGGCGGCGGATGGCCTTCGCCTCCTCCTTGGTGATGGCGCTGTCCGACGCGGCGATGGCAATGACGCCCAGCATGTCGGCAAACTCCTGCACGATGTTGTTGGTGGAGGGGATCAGCTGCTGCGCATCGGGCCGCACCTTGGGGTTGGTGATGAAAAAACCCCCGGCCAGCTCGCACACCCATTGCGCGATGCGCGGGTCGTTCGTGATGCGGACCAGCTGCTCGATGCGGTCGAGGGGGTTGTTCGCCCCGCTGCCGGCCCCGTCGACGGGCGGCTCGGCCCATTTGTAGATGAGCGAGAGGGACAGGCCCATCTCGGACGCGATTTGTTTCGCGCTGGTCTTCTTCAGCACCTCCTTGAGCAATTCGTGCGACTGCATGGGGCGGTATCCTGCTCCGGGCCGGGCCAAAGGCAATCCCGCCTTATCCTGGGTCCGGCGCCGGCTCCGGCCGGCTGAGGATGGGGCCAACCCGCCGGGTGCATGTGCTTTTTTGTGTCTTTTTGGGGATCTTTGTGGCTAAAACTACCCCCCTCTCTTTCCCATGAACATTCACGAGTATCAGGCCAAGGCCCTCTTTGAGAAATTCGGCGTCGCCGTGCCCCGCGGCGTGGCCGCCCGCACCCCGGCCGAGTTCGAGTCCGCCCTCGCCACGCTGGCCCACGACGGCCCGCTCATCGTGAAGGCCCAGATCCACGCCGGCGGCCGCGGCAAGGGCACTTTCACCGACGGCTTCAAGGGCGGCGTCAAGTTTGCCAAGACCAAGGCCGAGGCGCTCGAGTTCGCCAACAAGATGTTCAACAACACCCTCGTCACCGCGCAGACCGGTCCCGCCGGCCGCAAGGTGCAGACGGTCTATTTCACCGTCGCCTGCGACATCAAGAAGGAGTACTACCTCGCCATCCTCCTCGACCGCGTCACCTCGCGCCCGGTCATCGTCGCCTCCACCGAGGGCGGCGTCGAGATCGAGAAGGTCGCCCACGAGACGCCGGACAAGATCTTCAAGATCGTCGTCGACCCGGCCGTCGGCCTGATGGGTTACCAGGCCCGCGAACTCGCCTTCAAGCTCGGCTTCGCCGGCGAGGTGTTCAAGCACGCCGTCAAGCTGATCAACGCGCTCTACCGCATGTACTGGGAGACCGACGCCGCCATGGTCGAGGTCAACCCGCTCATCACCACGGGGGACAACAAGGTCCTCGCCCTCGACGCCAAGGTCTCGTTCGACGACAACTCCCTTTTCCGCCACCCCGACATCGTCGCCCTCCGCGACCTGAACGAGGAGGACTCCAAGGAGATCGAGGCCTCGAAATTCAACCTCTCCTACATCGCGCTCGACGGCAACATCGCCTGCCTGGTCAACGGCGCCGGGCTCGCCATGAGCACAATGGACATCATCAAGCATTACGGCGGCAGCCCGGCCAACTTCCTCGACGTCGGCGGCGGCGCCTCCAAGGACCAGGTGCAGGCCGCCTTCAAGATCATCCTCACCGACCCCAACGTGAAGGGCATCCTGGTGAATATTTTCGGCGGCATCATGGACTGCAACACCATCGCCACCGGCGTCGTCGCCGCCGCCCGCGACCTCGGCCTCAAGATCCCCCTCGTCGTCCGCCTCGAGGGCAACAACGTCGCCGCCGGCAAGCGGACCCTCGCCGAGTCCGGCCTCAAGATCGAGTCCGCCACCACCATGGCCGACGCCGCGCAACGGATCGTGAAGCTGGTGGCGTGACCGCGACAGTAGCGAGCATCGAGTAGCGTCTAGAGAGTAGACCAAACCACTCCCACCTTCGCCCTTCATCGCTCGCTCTGCCAATACTACTCGCTACCCGCTACTCACTACTTCCCTCCCTCATGAGCATCCAGGTCAAGGAAATCGCCTTCGTCTTCCACGCCGCCACCGACATCCCGCGCGCCCGCCTGTTCTACGAGGGCCTCCTCGGGCTCAAGCCGGGCATCCAGATCGAGTTCGCCCCCGGCCAGTGGTGGATCGAATACGACGTCGCAGGCCAGGCGCTCGCCGTCTCCAACGCCATGCCGGGCAAACCCGCCTCCGCCCTCGCCCTCGAGGTCGCCGACCTTGACGCCGCCCTCGCCGCCGCGCAGGCCGCGGGCGCCCTGCTGACGGGCGATGTCCTCGAATTTCCTCCCTGCCGCATGTTCATGATCAAGGACCCCGACGGCAACGAAATCACCCTGCACCAGCGCAAGGCGCAATAGCAGCAACATCGAGTAGCGGGCGGCGAGCAAATCAAACCACCCACTTCCCACCCGTTCCGCTGCTGCCAAGATCTACTTACTACCCACTACTTCCTCTCCCATGTCCATCATCGTCACTCCCGAAACCAAGGTCGTCGTCCAGGGCATCACCGGCGAATTCGGCGGCCGCCACACCAAGCTCTCGCTCGACTACGGCACAAAGATCGTCGCCGGCGTCACCCCGGGCAAGGGCGGCCAGTTCTTCGAGCATGGCGCCCACCGGATCCCGATCTTCAACACCGCCGCCGAGGCGGTCGCCGCCACCGGCGCCACCGCCTCCGCGGTGTTTGTGCCGCCGCCCTTCGCCGCCGACGCCATCCTCGAGGGCGTCGACGCCGGTCTCGCGCTCATCGTCGCCATCACCGAGGGCATCCCGATCCGCGACATGGTCGAGGTCAAGCGCGCCATGATCGGCCGCCGGACCCGCCTCATCGGGCCGAACTGCCCCGGTCTCGTCACCCCCGGCACCGGTCCGGACTCCTTTGGCGGCTGCCGCATCGGCATCGCGCCCGGTTACATTCACAAGAAGGGCCACGTCGGCGTCGTCTCCCGCTCCGGCACTCTGACCTACGAGGCCGTCTTCCAGCTCACGTCGAATAACCTTGGCCAGACCACCTCCGTCGGCATCGGCGGCGACCCGGTCAACGGCACGTCGCACCTCGATGTCATCAAGCTGTTCAACGACGACCCCGAGACCTGGGGCATGATCCTGATCGGCGAGATCGGCGGCAACGCCGAGGTCGAGGCCGCCCGCTGGATCAAGGCCCATTGCCAGAAGCCGGTCGCCGGCTTCATCGCCGGGGCCACCGCACCCGCCGGCCGCCGCATGGGCCACGCCGGCGCCGTCGTCGGCGGGGCCGAGGACACCGCCGCCGCCAAGATCGCCGTCTTCAAGGAATGCGGCATCGAGTGTGCCGTGACGCCCTCCGACATGGCCGACGCCCTCATCCGCGCCGCCCAGGCCCGCGGCGCGAAGCTGGCCTGACCCGGCCCTGCCGGCTGGCACCGCGGGCAGTGATCGTCCGGCAACGGGATGGGCAACGGCGGCAAGACCCGGCAAGATTCCGGTCTGCCTTGCCGGGCGGATCGAAGCCGGCGGGTGCGACGGACATTCCGCGGCCCCGCGCCTGCCGTCAGATCTTGCCGCCTGCGGCAGGCATGACAGCAGCCTTGGGACCAAAATTTTCCTTTTGCCCCGCCCCGGGGCATATCTCATGATCCCGCCATGCTTTTACCCCAGCGGGTGATCTGCACCGCAGTCGCCTTGCTTGCCCTCCAGCTCACCACCCGGGCTGATCCGCTGCGCGTGGGCCTGGATATCAACGGCGAACCGATGACCCTCGTCGATGCGAAGGGCGTGCCCACCGGCTTCGCCGTCGAGATCTTGACCGCCATCGCCGACGAGATGCATTTCAAGGTGGTCTTCGTCGCCAAGCCCTGGTCCGCCATGTTCGAAGATTTCCGGGCCGGCCGCGTCGACGCCCTGGCCAACATCACCTACACGGCGGAACGCGCCACCTTCATCGACTTCGCCACCCCCCACGTGGTGATGAAGGGCGCCATCTTCATCCGCAAAGACCTCCCCCCGCCCCACTCGCCGGCGGACCTGCGCCGGCTCCGCGTAGCCCTCAAGGAAACCGGCTCGGGCTACGCCTATTTGCACGACCACGGCTGGCTGGGGCCGTTCATCCCCGCGGACAGCCTGCGCGCCGCCCTCCACGAGGTCGCCGAGGGCCGGGCGGACGCCACCCTGGACGCACGCATCATCGGGCTGAACAACATCCGCGAAGATCACCTCGACAACGTCGTGGCCGCCGACATCGCGGTGCCCGAATTTGCCCAGCGTCTCCATATCGGGCTGCAGCGCGGGGACACGGTATGGCTCGCGCTCATCAACGAGGGCCTGGCCCGGCTGCACACGAACGGCACCTACGACCGCATCTACGAGAAATGGATCGGACCGCTTGATCCGCATCCCCCCCGGCTGCGGGACTTGCAGCCCTATCTGCTGCCCGCCTTCCTGGTGCTCCTGGCGACCATCGGCGCCCTCTTCTGGCAACGGCGGCTGCTCCTGCGGCTCGAGCGGCAGACGGCCGCGCTCCATCTCAGCGAGGAGCGGCTCACGCTCGTGCTGGAGGGCAACGAGGACGGCTTTTGGGACTGGGATCTGCGCACCGGCCGCATCGCCCGCAGCGAGCGGTGGGCGGCCATGCTCGGCTACACCCTGGCGGAGATCGCCCCGACCTTCGAGGGCGGCCTCAACCTCGTCCACCCCGACGACCGGCCGCTCTACGAACGGCTGCTCAACTGGCCCACCCCCGGGCAGGCGCAGCGATACGACGTGGAGATGCGCATGCGGACGAAATCCGGCGAGTGGCGCTGGATCCTCAAACGCGGCAAGATCGTCTCCCGCGCACCCGACGGCACGCCGGTGCGCATGGCCGGCACCCAAACCGACATCACCGTCCTCAAGCATGCACGGGAGGAGCTGGCGCGGCAGGAGACCCAGTTCCGCTTCATCCACAAGCACGCCCCGGTGGGCCTGTCCTGGGTCCGGGGCCAGCGGCCCGAAACCCGGCTGGTCAACCCGGCGCACGAACGCATCACCGGCGTGCCGGTGGCGCGCTCGCTGGATGACGCCAGCTATGTCGCCGCCACCCACCCCGAGGACCGCGAGCGGCAGCGCCTCCTCGCCGAGCGGATGAAACGCGGCGAGATCCCGCATTTCTCGCTCGAGAAACGCTACGTCCATCCCGACGGGCGCGTCGTCTGGGCCATGCTCACGATGCACCTCTTCCGCGACCCGGTGATGCACGAATGGCAGGAGCTGACCACCCTGGTCGACATCACCGAGGTCAAGCTGGCCGAGGAGGAGCGCGAGAAGCTGCGGTTGAAGATGATCGACTCGCAGAAGCTCGAGAGTCTCGGCGTCCTCGCCGGCGGCATCGCCCACGATTTCAACAACCTCCTGACCGTCGTCCTCGCCAACGCCACCCTCATGCGCACCGAAGCGGGCGACCCGCGCAGCCGGGACGAGCATCTCGCCCACATCGAGAACGCGGCGCGCCGCGCCGCCGACCTCTGCCGCCAGATGCTGGCCTATGCCGGCGGGGGCAATTTCGTGCTGGAGCGCGCGGATCTCACCGCCCTGGTGCGCGACACCGCCCAGCTGCTGCAGGTCTCCATCAGCAAGAAAGCCCGGCTGGTTCTGGACCTTGCGCCCGAGCTGCCCCCGGTCGAGGCCGACACGACGCAGCTCCAGCAGGTCATCATGAACCTGGTGATCAATGCCTCCGACGCCCTCGGCGACGCCCCGGGCGAGATCGTGCTGACCACCCGCCGGGGCCGGCCCCGGCCCGCGACCGGCATCCTGATTCATTCCTTCGAGCTGCCCGCGGGCGACTGCGTCTGCCTGGAGGTCCGGGACAACGGCCAGGGCATGACCCCCGCCACGCTTGGCCGGGTTTTCGATCCGTTCTTCACCACGAAGTTCGCCGGCCGCGGACTCGGGCTCGCCGCCGTGCTTGGCATCGTGCGCGCCCACCATGGCGCTCTGACCGTGACCAGCACCCCTGGCCTCGGCTCCTGCTTCAGCCTTTTCCTGCCCGCGGAGATCCGCGCCGCGCCCCCCGCCACCCCGGCGACCAATCCGCCGCTGCCCGCGCCCGTCCCCAACGCGACCATCCTGCTTGCCGACGACGAGCCGGTGGTGCTCGCCACCGCCGACCAGCTGCTGCGCCGGGGGGGCTACCAGACCGTGCTGGCGGCCGACGGCCATGAAGCCGTCCGGCATTTCCGCGCCAACCCCGGACGCTTCGCCGCCGTCCTGCTCGATCTCACCATGCCCGGCCTCGACGGCGCCGAGGCCCTCCGGATCATCCGCACCATCGACCCCGGGGTGCCCGTCCTGCTGATGAGCGGCTACAGCGAGCGCGATGTGCTCGAGCGCGTCCGGGACCAGGGGCCGGTGCCCGTGCTGCGCAAGCCCTTCAGCTACGAATCGCTGCTCGCCCGCATGGCCGCCGTCATCGCCGGCCGGACGGAGAAAAAATAAATCCGGCCCCGCGGTGTCGTAACTGGGCAAAATACAGCGCTTTGCCCGCCGGGCCGACCGCCGGGGCGAAGTTAATTGAAAAATTTTCTGGCCTAACGCGCCGGAGTTTGCACGCTTCGCCTCGCATCAGGAAAGGATTGGCTGACAGCAGCCCGTTCTGCCAACCGGGTCTAGGAGTGATCACGGTGGTTTCGAGTGACGCAAGTCACCCGGATGTGCGAGGGGTCAAACCTTCGAACAAAAAACTCCTCCCAAAAGCGAAAAAGCCGCCTGATGCCCTCAGGCGGCTTTTCGTTTTCCGGAAAACCCCTGGTGCGCGAACGATTAATTAAAACTCAACCGCTCACGCATCATGTCCAACCTCATCACCCTCGCCTCCCTTCGCATCAGCGAAGCGAATCCCAACCACCATCTCTGGAACAACAATGGGACGTGGTTTTTGCACTATACCGTCTATCCGACGCCTTTCACCAAGGAACGGGTCCGCCGTTCCCTCGGCACCAAGGACCTCACCGTCGCCCGGGAGCGCCGCGACCAGTTCTTCAGCAACCTGGCCAAGCAGTCCGCCACGTCCGCGCTGGCCGGCGCGATCGCCGTGGCCTGAGGAATTTCAGCCATGGCCAACAACCGGGGCGCACCGCCGGCGCCCCCCTTTTTTTCGGATTGGAAGCGGGACCGGCCGTCCCGCCTCCGGCGCGGCTACGGGATCCGCAGCTGCATGCCAACCCGGAGGGCGCTCGAGCCCTGCAGCACATCGCGGTTGGCCGCGAAGATTTCCTGCCACCGGCCCGGCGTGCCGTAATAGCGCAGGCTGATGCGCGAAAGTGAATCGCCCTCCGCCACCGTGTGGAAACGCAGCTCGGTCAGCGGCGCGGCCGGGGCGGCCGCCGGCCGCACCGGCACCGTCCCGCCCGCGGCGATCGCCGCCGCCGGCGTGCCGAGCCGGGCCGCCGAGGCAATCTGGTCGAGCGTGCCCTGCGCCTGCGTCAGCCGGGCGACCAGGGCGCCATTCTCCGTCCGCAGCTGGGTGATGACCGCGATCCGGTCGCGGTCCTGCGCGGCGGCGGCCTCGGCCATCCGCGCCTGCGCGGCGCGGGTGCCGTCCAGGTCCCGGCGCAACTGGGCCAGCTGGGCGGTCACCGCATCGATGTTCTGCTGGGCGCCGCGCTCGGCCTCGGTCCGCTGCTGCTCGACGCTGCGCACATTCTGCGTCAGCCGGGTGATGTCCGCCCGGTAGGATTCCACCAGCCGGCGCATGTCCTCGCGCTCCAGCTCAAGCTTGCTGTTGGCCTGCGTCAGCTCGGCCACGGTGGCGTTGTGCGACTCCGCGGCCTTCTCCGCGTCCGTGGCGCGGACCTGCATGGCGGCGAGGTCGGCCTGCGCCTTGTCGGCCGCCTGTTTGCTGGCCGCGGCGAGCGCCGTCACGTCGGCATTGTCCTTCTGCATCGCATCCATCTCCTGCTGGGTCTTCACCAGCTGCGCGCCGACCGCCTCCAGCCGTTCCTGCAGGGCGGACTTTTCCGCGGCGAGGCCGGCCGGCACGGTCGCGGCCTGGCGCGCCTCGTCCAGCTGCTGCCTGAGGGCCGCCCGTTCGTCGGCCACGGCCTGGCTGTCGGCTGCCAGCTTCTCGTTCTGCCGCTTCAGCTCTTCCCCGGCGGCGGTGACGTCCCGCACCTGGGCCTGCAATTTGTCGAACTCTTCCTGACCGACCGTGGGTTGCTCCGATTGCTTGGCGCTCAGGAGCGCACGATTGGCCTCGGTGAGGGCCTTGTTCGTCTCGCGGGTCCGTTGCAGCTGGGACGCGAGCGTCGCGACCTCCTTCGCCGTGTTGCCGCGCTCCTCCTCCATCTGGCCCTCCAGCTCCTTCACGTGCGCCTGGAGCGTGCTGATCTCCAGCTTGTAGGCGTCGGGCTGGGCGGCATTCACCGCCTGGGCCTGGGCGGCGAGCGCCGCGGCGGTGGATTTCCGGGCGCTGTCCAGATCCTTCTCCAGCCGGTCGTTGGTGCCGGTCAGTTCCGCCACGGTGGCGTTGAGCTTCTCGATGCTCTGGTTGGCCTCGGCGAGGTCGCCGGTCAGCTTCTTCGTGTCATCCCCCTCGTGGGTGCGGATGGTCCGGGCCTCCTCCAGCTGCTTTTCCAGCTCGCCCGTGCGGACGGACGCCGCGTCGAGTTCGCGGCGGTTGTTCGCCAGGATGCCCGCAAGCTTCTCACCGTCCTCGGCCAGCTGCCCGTTCTTCGAGCGCAAGGCGGCGGCGGCGTCCGCCTCCGGGCGCAGCCGGTCGATCTCCCCGCGCAAGGCCGCCACTCCGCCCGCCTCGGGGCGCAGCCGGGCCAGCTCTTCGCGCAGCGCATGGGTGTCGCCGGCCGCCTCCTTCGCGGCGGCCAGGTCCTTCTCGAGCCGGTCGTTGGCCGCCGTCAGCTCGGCCACCGCGGCCCCGTTTTTCTCCAGCGCCTGGTTGGCCTCGGCCAGCTGCTTTTTCAAATCGTCGGGCCCGGCCCCGCTGCCGGCCGCCTTGCTCTGCGCGTCCCGCAGGTCGCTTTCGAGTGCCGCGACCCGCGCCTGCGCCTGCGCCAGCCCGTCGTGGTCGGCCGCCGCCCTGGCCGCCAGAACCTGTTGCTCCTCGCGCAGCGCGACCAGGTCCGCGGCCGCCTGTTTCGTCCCGGCCAGGTCCTTTTCCAGATTGGCTTTTTCCGTCCGGAGCGCGGCGAGCTCGCCCTGCAGCCGGCTGGTCTCTTCCCCGCCGCCGGTGGCCGCGGCGCGGGCGTCGGCCAGCTGCTTTTCCAGCCCGGCCACCCGACCTTGGGACTGCTCGAGTTCCTGCCGGACACCGGCCTGCTGGGCGGCGGCCAGCTCCTGCTGGAGGGCCGCAACCTGCGATTTCGCCTGGGCGAGCGACAGGCTGGTCTCGGCCTGCTGCTGCTTCAACTCGTCGCGCCCCGCGATGCTGTCGGCCGATTCCTTCCGCGCCGCCGCCAGATCGTCGGCCAACGCCGCGACCCGGGCCTGCGCCTGGGTGAAATTGTCATGCTCGGCCGCCAGCTTCGCCGTCAGACCGGCCGCCTCCTGGCGCAGCGTTTCCCCCTCGTCATGGCCGGACCCGGCGGCGGAAGCGGCTTGCCGGGCCGCCGCCAGGTCCTTCTGCAGCCGGTCGTTCGCGGCGGTCAGTTCCGCCACCGACGCGTCGTTCTTCTCCCGCGCCTGGGTGGTGGCGGCCAGTTGCTGCCGTAAATTTTCCATCCCGCCGGCGGCCTGGTCGGCGAGGACCTTTTTCTCCTGGGCCAGTTGCTCCCCGCGCGCCTGCGCCGCGGCCAGCTGTTGCTGTCCTTGGGCGAGTTTCTGCCGCAGATCGGCCGCTACCTCCCCCGTGGCCTGTGCCTGGGCCTGGGATGATTTCTCCAGCCCGGCCTTTTCCGCCTGCAAGGCCTGCAACTGCTGCTGCAGCTGGCTGAGACTCGCCTGGGCCTGGGCCAGACGGGGGGCGAGGTCCTCGCCGGCAGCCGGCCGGGGCTGCTTCTCCAGCTCGGCGACGCGCGCCAGGAGCCGGCTGTTCTCAGTCTGGAACCGGAGGGTGTCCGCCGCGGCCGCGGCGGCCTTGCTCGTCAGCTGGCCGACGAGGTCGCTGGCCGCGTCCGAGGACTCGCGGGTGGAGCGCAGCTGCTGGATCAGTTCGTTCAGGCGCGCGATCTCGCTCCGGGCGTCGCGCAATTGACCCAGCAGGTTTTCCGCGTCGCTGACCGCCGAGTCGCGCTGGCCCTGCAGCCGCGTGTTGTTGCTGTCGATGCGCTGGTTTTCCGAGCGCATCGCGGCGCTCGCGGCGTTGTCGCCGGCCACGGGGGCGGCGGGGCTGGCCGCCGTCTGGTTCTGCAGCCCGCGGAGCTGCTGGTTGAGGGAGAGCAGCTCCAGGGTCGAGCGTTTCACCTCATCGTCCAGGCGCGCATTGTCGCGTTTCAGGTTGGCGATGATGAACTCCTTGTCCGAATCCTGCACCGGATATTTGCCGGCGTCCGGCGGCGCGGCGCCGGGCTGGCCCGTGTTCTGCGCCCGCGCCTCCTTTTCCTTTTGCAACTGGGCGCTGGCGGCGGCGAGCTGCTGGTTGGCCTGCTGCAGTTGGGAGAGTGAACCGGCCGCCTGCTCCAGCCTGCCGGTGAGGGTCGCGATCTGGCTCTCATAGTTGGCGACATCCACGGCTGGTGCGGCCGGGGCGGGGGCGCTGGCCGCGGCCGCCTTCTGCCGCGCCAGTTCCTGCTGCAGGTCCTTGACCTGCGCGGAAAACACGGCGGTGTCGCGCAGGGCGGTCTCCTTGTCCACGGTCAGGCCCTGCACCTGCTCCGCCAGCCGCCGGCTCTGGTCGCGCAGCTGTTCGATCAGCTTGCCTGCGTCGCCGTCCGGGGCGGCGTTCGAGCCCGCCGCGGTGCGGGCGGTTTTTTCCTGCTGCAGGCGCGTGTTCGCCTCCGTGAGCTGCTGGTTGGCCTGCTGCAACTGGCTGAGCAGGCCGGTGGTCTGTTCCAGATTGGCGGTCAGGGTCGCAATCTGGCCCTCGAATTTGGCGGCGTTCACCGCCGGCGCGGCCGGCTTCGGCAGTGCCAGCTGCTGCTGCGCGGCCTTGACCTGGGCGGCGAGGGTTTCGGCGTCCCGCCGGGCGGCATCCTTGTCGGCCGTGAGGGCCTGCACCTGCGCGGACAGCCGGCCGACCTGCTCGCGCAGCTGCGCGGCCTCCTTTGCGGGATCCGCGCTGCGGGCGAGTTCGTGTTCCAGCCGGGCCTTGGCGAACTCGAGCTTCTGGTTGATCTCGGCAAATTGGTTGTTGGCCTCCCGGGCCTTGGCCAGCGCGTCGGTCAGCTCGGCCACGCGGGCGGCGGTCGGCGGATTGGCCGCCGCGACCGCGGGCGCCGGCGCAGCCGCCGAGACCGGGGACGGTGCGGGTGCGGACCCGGCCGCAGCCGGCGGGCCCGCCCTGCGCGCACTGAGCTGGCCGTTGGCGGCGGCAAGCTGGTCGGGGGTGAGCGACTGGGCGACAAAATCGCGCGCGGCGGGGTTGGCGCCGTTGGCCGCCGCCTGGCTGAGCCAGACAAAGGCCTGCACGGGATCCTTGGCCAGTCCGCCGCGGCCCTCGGAGAGCATGAGACCGAGATTATTCTGTGCGAGGGCAAAGCCCTGGTCGGCGGCCGCGCGATAGTAGCCGGCGGCCGTGGCGTCGTTCTTCGGCACGCCGCGGCCATCCTCGAACAGCAGGCCCAGGTTGAACTGCGCGCGGGCGAAGCCGTGGTCGGCCGCCTGCTTGTACCAACGGGCGGCCAGCTCCTCGTCCTTCTTGACGCCGCGGCCGGCCTCGTAGGCAAGGCCCAGGTTGAACTGCGCCTCGATGACGCCCTTTTCCGCCGCCTGCTTGTACCAGAGGTTGGCCTCGAACAAGTCCTGACCGACGCCGCGGCCGGCCGAGTACATGTTGCCGACATTGAACTGCGCCGAGGCAAAACCCTGTTCCGCCGCCATCAGATAATATTTGAATGCCTGGCGGTCGTCCGCGGCCAGGCCGCGGCCCAGTTCGCTGGCGAGACCGAGGTTGAACTGTGCGGGGGCAAAGCCCTTCTCCGCCGCCAGCTGGTACCATTTGAGAGCCTCGGCGAAATCCTGTTTCACCCCCAGCAGGCCGTTGGTGTAGATGTTGCCCAGGGCATTCTCGGCCTCGGGATCGGATTTGTCCGCCCGGGCCCGGATCTCGTTCAAGTCGCCCGGCGGCGGGGTTTGCGCCCGGCCGGGCGGGAGACCGGCGGCCGCGACCAGAAACAAGGCCAGCAGCCAGCACCTCGCGCCGGCTGGCCCCCTGATTCCGGTGAAAGCGGCGGTGTTACGCACAGCCTAAGTTAAGGGTAAAACCCTACACGGGAGCAAGGCCGCATCGACCATCCCGTGGATAATCTTTTTGTCCGGCGGGCAAAATGTCGCCAACGCCCCGGACAGCCGCGCCTGGCCGTCCACCACAAAATAATATGGGCACAGACGCAGGCGGCCATCCCTCGCCGTGGCGACGGAGGAGGAGCCGGCATGGCCCGGTTCAAACAGCGGATGGGAGACCCGTTTCGGCTTCTTGTATTCCTGCAGGATGTGCAGGTTGGCCGGCGCGAGCCGGAGCGCCTGCTCGACACCCTGCTGCCACTCCTCCCGCGAGCAGTCGCTGCCGAGGATGACGCTGCGCGCGCCCCAGGCGGTCTCATGGAAGCCGGAAATCTTGATGATCAGGTCGCGCTCCTTCTGCGAGGCCGCGCCGAGGTCGCGCCAGTCGTTGAGCATCCGGCCACCGACCCGGGGGCTGTCGAGCACGGCGCCGGGCGGCAGCGGCACCGGGTCCATCACCCACGAGGGCGGGATCAGCGCCCGCAGCAGCTGCAGGCTGCGGCGGCCGATGGTCTCCGCCCAGAACTCCGGGAGCAGGTGATGGTGGAACAGCGCCAGCGCCAGCTTCTCCTCCTGGAAGGGCCGCATCGGCGGCGCGATGGTCACCGCGCCGCTCGCCCACGACTCCAGGATCTCGGCCGCGATCCGCACGTTGGCCCAGTCGAAGAGCTCGAAGAAGCGGTAGATGAGGTCGATCTTCTCGGGCGTGCCCTCGACGTCGAAGAACAGTTCGCCGCCGAGCGGGAAGACCTCCTCCGGCCGCAGGCAGAAAACCCGGCGGCCGAGCCGCTGCTGCTGCTCCGCCAGCCAGCGCATCTCGGGCCGGTAGGTGGCCGCCTCGTCGCTGACCAGGATGGCGATGAGCGGATTGCGCGTCCCGGGCCGCAGGGTGGCGAGCGACTGGTAGAAATTCTCCACCATGGCGTGGCCGTGGCCCAGCACCGCAGGGTCGGTGTCGCCGCCGTAGAGCTGGTTCAGGAACCCGGTCAGCCCGATGCCGCCGGGCACCGGGTCCAGTTCGGTGAGCGCGAAGCCGTCGTCGGTGAGCAGCAGGTCGGGCCGGAGCACGGTCGGGAACCGGCCGCGGTTCAGCGGGTCGCGGGCGTGCCGGACCAGGCCGGCGGGCTTGCCGCGGTCGAGGTAGTCGGCCACCCAGGGCGCGAGCAGCGGCTTGTTGCGGAGGAGATTCTTCCCCGCCGCCGAGCGGAGGTAGAGGGTCTCGAGCGCCGCGTGGAATTCCAGGCACGCCGCGCCGATCTGCTCCAGCTGCGCCACCTGCGCGGGGGTCAGCGGCCACGCCTGCGGCGAGAGCCGCCAGGTCTTGTCCTCGAACAGCGACTGGCCGGCGAAGGCCGCGCGCAGGTTATCGTAGGACAGGTCGATTGGCTGGGCACTCATGCTCGTTCTCCTACTCTTTCTCATTCTCCCGCCCTGTCGAGAACGAGAACGAAGAACGAGAAAGCGGACGATTCCTAGTCATCCATCTGGATGTCCTTGTTGCGGTGCCGCGGGCAACCGGCGCGGAGCCAGCCGTAGATGAAGCGGTCGAGGTCGCCGTCGAGCACCCCCTGGGTGTCGCTCGTGCTCACGCCGGTGCGCAGGTCCTTCACCATCTGGTAGGGCTGGAGGACATAGCTGCGGATCTGGCTGCCGAAGCCGATCTCGCCCTTCTCGCCGTAGAATTTCTCCATCTCGCTGCGCTTGTCGTCCAGGCGTTTCTCGTAGAGGCGCGCCTTGAGAACGTTCATCGCGGCGGCCTTGTTCTTGATCTGCGAGCGCTCGTTCTGGCAGACGACCACGATGCCGGTGGGGATATGCGTGAGCCGCACCGCCGAGTCCGTGGTGTTGACGCCCTGGCCGCCCTTGCCGGAGGAGCGGTAGACATCCGTGCGGATCTCGTCCTCGGGGATGTCGATGACGATCTCCTCGGTGATCTCGGCCACGACGTCGACGGCGCAGAACGAGGTGTGGCGGCGCTTGTTGGAGTCGAAGGGGCTGATGCGGACGAGGCGGTGGACGCCGCGCTCAGCCTTGGCGTAGCCGTAGGCGTTCTCGCCCCGGATGAGGATGGTGGCCTTGGAGATGCCGGCCGTGTCGCCGGGCTGCACGTCCATCAGCTCGGTGGTGAAGCCGCGCCGCTCGGCCCAGCGGGTGTACATGCGGAAGAGGATGTCGGCCCAGTCGTTCGACTCCGTGCCGCCCGCGCCGGCCTGGATGCTGAAGATGGCGTTGTTGCGGTCGAACTGGCCGGTGAGGAAGGAGGCGATCTCGAGCTTGTCGAGATCCTCGACCATGGCGGGCACCGAGGTGTTGAGCTCCTTCGCGTATTCCTCCTGCTCCGCCGGGGTCGACGCCTCGATCAGCTCGACCATGACATTCACGTCATCCAGGCGCCGGTTGAACGCGACCAGGCCGGCGATCAGGCGCTTCAGGCCGTTGACCTTGGCGATGTGCCGCTGGGCGCGCTCCGGGTTGTGCCAGAACTCCGGGGCGCCCATCTCCGCCTCCATCGCCTCGATCTCGCGCTGCTTTTGCTCGACGTCAAAGAAACCTCCATAAGTAGCCGGCGCGCTTCTTTATGTTGTCGAGGTGGGAAAAGGTCTCGGGTGCGATCATGGGAGCCTTCCACCGTTGGCAGGAGCGCCGGTCGCGCAAGCGGAATCGGTCCCCCGGCGGCCCGGGCCGGCCGTCACGCCCCGGCCGCGGCGGCGGCCCGGCGTTTTTTCCGCTCCCAATACCAGGCGATCCAGATGCAGGTTTCGTAAAGCAGGTAGAGGGGGATGGCCATGGCGACCTGGGTGATGACCTCGGGCGTGGTCATGACCGCGCCCAGGATGAAGGAGAGCACGAAGACATGGCGCCGGTATTTCGCCAGCTGGGCGTGGGTGATCATGCCGAGCTTCACCAGGAACAGCACCACGATCGGGAACTGGAAGCCCAGGCCCATGCCGAAGACAAAATGGGTCACGAAGCTGATGTAGTCGTCCGCCCGCCAGTCGAGGCCCTCGAAGCCGAGCAGGTCGGAGTAAGCCACCGACGCGCGCAGGGCCACCGGCAGCAGCACGAAATAGGTCGACAGCACCCCGGCGAGAAAGAGGAACACGCTCCAGGCAAGCCACGGGAAGACCGCCTCGCGCTCGCGCTGCTTGAGCGCGGGCAGGATGAAGCTCACGATGAAATACATCCAGAAAGGGGCCGACAGGATCAGCGCGCTGTAGAAGGCGACATGGAACGCGACAAAGAAGCCCTCCGCCGGGCCGAAGTTGTGCAGGCGCACGCGCAGGGGGCTGATTTCGGTCCCGGTGGCATCCGGCACCAGCCGGAGCGCGGCCACCTGCTGCGGGCCGATCCGGGCCGCCTGCACCTGGAAGACCACGTGCGGCGCCGGGCCGGGCGGCAGGCCGGCAAACTGCTGGCGCGTGACGGCGTACGGCCCGAAGCGGGTCTCGCCGATCTCGAAGCTGACCGTGGGCCGCGGCTTCTCAAACATGTCGATGTTGCGCAGCGGATACTCGACGATGGCGACCAGCCGGTCGACAAACGTCAGGCAGAGCAGCAGGGCCACGCCCACCGCGAGCAGGGAGCGCAGCAGGACCTTGCGCAGGTCCTCCAGGTGAGACCAGAAGGACTTGTGCGCCCCGCCGGCGGCGGGTTCGATCTCGATGGTTTCGTCAGCCATGCGGTGGGGGGGGTCGGGCGGCGCGGGCCGCCCGGAAGGGGCTTATCCGCGCAGCGCGCCCGCGGCCAGCTCCGCGAGGTAGCTGGCGTAGGTTTTGCCGACGCCCTCGCGCAGGCCGATCCGGGCCCGCCAGCCGAGGGCGGTCAGCCGCGAGACGTCCATGAGCTTGCGCGGCGTGCCGTCGGGTTTGGTCGCGTCCCAGGTGATCCGCCCCGGGAAGCCGGTGACCTGCGCGACCAGCTCCGTCAGCTCGCGGATGGTCACGTCGGTGCCCGTGCCGACGTTGATCAGGTCGGGCGGGTCGCCCAGGTTCAGCAGGAAGGAGCAGGCGTCGGCCAGCTCGTCCACGTGGAGGAATTCGCGCCGGGGCGAACCCGTGCCCCACGCGACCACCTCGGTCCGGCCGGCCACCTGTGCCTCGTGAAATTTCCGGATCAGGGCCGGCAGCACGTGGGAGTTCTGCGGGTGGTAGTTGTCGCCGGGGCCGTAGAGGTTGGTCGGCATGGCGGAGTGATAAAGCACGCCAAACTGCCGGCGGTAATACTCGCAGAGCTTCAGCCCGGCGATCTTGGCGATGGCATAGGCCTCGTTGGTTGGCTCGAGCGGGCCGGTCAGCAGGCAGCTCTCGGGCATCGGCTGCGGGGCCAGTTTCGGGTAGATGCAGGAGCTGCCGAGGAACAGCAGCCGCGGCACGCCGGCGCGGTAGGCGCCGTGGATCGTGTTGGCCGCGATGGCGAGGTTGTCGAAGAGGAATTCCGCCGGATAGGTGCTGTTGGCGTGGATGCCGCCGACCCTCGCCGCGGCGATGATGGCCGCGTCGGGCTTTTCCGCGGCGAGGAACGCCGCGACCGCCGCCTGGTCCGTCAAATCGAGCTCCCGCCGGGTCCGCAGCAGCAGGGTGACGCCCGGCTCGCGGCGGAACCGGCGCACGAGCGCGCCGCCGACCATCCCGTTGTGTCCGGCGATGAATAGCTTCATGCAAACGGCGACTTGGTCGGCTGCGGCAGCTTGGCGATCTGCGCCTCGCGCTTGGCCATCTCCAGGTCGTGCTCGACCATGATCTTCACCAGGTCCTTGAACAGGACCCTGGGCTTCCAGCCGAGCTGCTTCTCCGCCTTGGCGGGGTTGCCGATGAGCAGCTCGACCTCCGCCGGGCGCTCGTAGCGGGCGTCGTGTTTCACGTACTTCTGCCAGTCGAGCCCGAGCAGGCCGAAGGCGACCTCGCAGAACTCCTGCACGCTGTGGGTCTCGTTGGTCGCGACGACGTAGTCGTCCGGCCTGTCCTGCTGCAGCATGAGCCACATCATTTCGACGTACTCCTTGGCGTAGCCCCAGTCGCGCTTGGCGTCGATGTTGCCGAGGTAGACGGAGTCCTGGAGGCCCAGCTTGATGCGGGTGGCGGCGCGGGTGATCTTGCGGGTGACAAAGGTCTCGCCGCGGCGGGGCGACTCGTGGTTGAACAGGATGCCGTTGCTCGCGTGGAGATTGTAGCTCTCGCGGAAGTTCACCGTCAGCCAGTAGGCGTAGACCTTGGCGCAGCCGTAGGGTGAGCGCGGCCAGAACGGGGTGGTCTCCGTCTGCGGCACCTCCTGGACCTTGCCGAACATCTCGGAGGACGAGGCCTGGTAGAACCGGGTCTTCTTGACCAGCCCGGCCTCGCGGATGGCCTCGAGGATGCGGAGCGCGCCCTGGCCGTCGATGTCGCCGGTGTATTCGGGGATGTCGAACGACACCCGCACGTGGGACTGGGCGGCGAGGTTGTAGATCTCGTCGGGTTGGAGCTCGTAGAGCAGCTTCACCATCTGCACGGCGTCGGCGAGGTCGCCATAATGCAGGGTGAGCTTCGCGCCGTTGGCGTGGCGGTCGAAGTTCAGGTGGTCGATGCGGCTGGTGTTGAAGGTCGAGGCGCGGCGGATGATGCCGTGCACCTCATACCCCTTGTCGAGCAGCAGCTCGGCGAGGTAGGAGCCGTCCTGGCCAGTGATGCCGGTGATCAGGGCTTTTTTCATGAAGGGTGCTAACTAGACGGAAGTTGCCGCCGCAAGCAAGCCGGGGATGGCCCGCGGGCGAGCTCACCCGCGTTCTCGGTGATGAACTGCCGCCAGCCGGTCTCAGCCGAGCGCGGCCAGCAGGCGCTGCAGCTCGGCCTGCTTCGCCTTCTGGTCGGCGAGCTGTTTCTTCGCGCCCTCGAGCACGGCCGGCGGGGCCTTGCTCACGAACGCGTCGTTCGCGAGCCGCGCCTCGGTGCCGGCGATATGCCTGGCGATGGTCTCCCGTTCCTTGATCAGGCGGGCCTTTTCGGCCGCCGGGTCGCCTTTCAGCTGCCGGATCAGGTTCCAGGTGCCGAAGGGGGTGACGGTCGCGGGGGCGTCGGGCGACATTGGGCCGCGCACGATCGAGGCGGCGCCGGTCAGGCGCCTGAGCTTGGCCAGGTTCGCCTCGAGCACCGCCCAGTGGGCAGCGGAGGCCTCGACCACGAACTCCGAGGCCTTGCTGGCCGCCTCGCCCTGCTCCGCCTTGAAGGCGCGGACCTGGGAGACGACAGCCTTGAGGTGGCCGACCTGGGCCGCCGCGGCCTGGTCGAGCTGCAGGCCGCGGCCGGCGAGCTGCGAGGGGGTGTCGAGCTGGGTGTCGCGCATCAAAAACGTGCCCTCGGCCCCGTAGCCGAGCAGGTGCCAGAGCTCCTCCGTGATGAAGGGCGTGAACGGGTGCAGCAGCAGCAGCGTCTGGCGCAGCACGAGGTCCTGGATGGCCAGGCAGTTCGCCTTGGTCGCGGGGTCCTGCAGCTTCGACTTGGAGACCTCGACGTACCAGTCGCAGAAATCGTTCCAGAAAAAACCGTAGATCGCCTGCACCGCGGCGCTGAACTCGAACTCCGTGAAGCAGCGGTTGACCTCGCGGGTCGTGGCGAACAGCCGGTCGAGGATGGCGTGGTCGTCGGCGTCGAAGCGAGGCGGCTCCAGCCGCGCGAGGATCGCGCCGAGCGTGGAGTTGTCGGCCATCTCCCCGCTCAGCTGGCGGAAGCGGCCGGCGTTCCAGAGCTTGTTGCAGAAATTCTTCCCGCCCTCGATGCGCTCCTCCTGGAAGCGGATGTCCTGGCCCTGCGGCGCGAGCGAGATGATGCCGAAGCGCAGGCCGTCCGCGCCGTATTTCGCGATCAGGTCGAGCGGGTCGGGCGAGTTGCCGAGGGACTTCGACATCTTGCGGCCGGCCGCGTCGCGGATGATGCCGGTGAAATAGACGTGCCGGAACGGGATCCGCCGCTCCAGCGGCTCGCCGGGACGGACGAATTCCAGCCCGGCCATGATCATGCGCGCCACCCAGAAGAAGATGATGTCCGGCCCGGTCACGAGGGTCGTGGTCGGGTAGAAAAAATCGAAGCCGGCCGCCTTCATGGCCGCGGGGTCGGGCCAGCCGAGGGTGGCGAACGGCCAGAGCCAGGAGCTGAACCAGGTGTCGAGGACGTCGTCCTCCTGCACCCAACCGGACTTGTCGGCCGGGCCGTCGAGGGAGACGTGCACCTTTTTCGGGTCGGCCAGGTCGGCCTCGGTGAGCCTCTCTTTGTCGACGCCCTTGGCATACCATACCGGGATGCGGTGGCCCCACCACAGCTGGCGGCTGATGCACCAGTCCTGGATGTTCTCCAGCCAGTGCAGATAGACCTTCGACCAGCGGTCGGGATAAAAACGGATGTGGCCGTCGCGCACCGCGATCTTCGCCTCCTCGACCTTCGGGTAGCGCAGCCACCACTGCCAGGTCAGCCGCGGCTCGATCGGCACCCCCGCCCGCTCGGAATAACCCACGTTGTTCTCGTAGGGTTCCTCCTTCACCAGCGCGCCCGACTCCTTCAGCAGTTCGACGGCCTTCTTGCGCGCGGCGAAACGCGGCAGGCCCATGAGTTCCGGACCCGCCGCGCCGCTCAATTCCCCGTTGGGCTCCAGGACATCAATCACGGGCAGGTCATGTCTCAGGCCGATTTCGTAATCCACCTTGTCGTGTGCCGGCGTGATCTTGAGCGCCCCGGTCCCGAACTCCTTGTCAACCGCCCGATCAGCAATGATCTTTATCTTGGCGAAAGGACCGAGCGGGCGTCGCACTTCCTTTCCCACCAAGGCGGCATAGCGCGGGTCGTCGGGATGCACCGCGATGGCCACATCGCCGGGGATCGTCTCGGGCCGCGTGGTCTTCACCTCGATGTATTTGCCCGGCTGGTCCACCAGTTCGTAGCGCACCTGGTAGAGGAAGCCCTGCTCCGGCTTCATGATCACTTCCTCGTCCGAGAGCGCGGTCAGGCTGGCCGGGCACCAGTTCACCATGCGTTTGCCGCGGTAGATGTATCCCTTGCGGCAGAGCTCGACGAAAACCCCGAGCACCGCCTGCGAGTAGTGCGGGTCCATCGTGAACTGCGTGCGGCTCCAGTCGGCCGAGGCGCCGAGGGCCTGCAGCTGCTGGAGGATGATGCCGCCCTTCTCCTCGCGCCAGGACCAGACCTTGGCCAAAAACTTTTCCCGGCCGAGGTGGTGGCGGGTCTGCTTTTCCTTGCGCAGCTCGCGCTCCACCACGGTCTGGGTGGCGATGCCGGCGTGGTCCATGCCGGGCTGCCAGAGAGTCGCGCTGCCCTCGAGCCGGGCCCGGCGGATGAGGATGTCCTGGATGGTGTTGTTCAGCACGTGGCCCATGGTCAGCACCCCGGTGACGTTGGGCGGCGGGATCATGATGCAGTAGGGCGGCCGGACCGGGTCGACGCCGCCCGCGAAGCAGCCGGCCCGCAGCCAGGCGGCATACCACTTCTTTTCGACTTCGTGGGGTTCGTAGCTCTTGGTGATGGCGGCCATGGTGCGGGGGGAGCGGGAGAGTGAAAGCCGCCGGGCGGGGAGTGACAAGCCGGTATGCGGCCGGACGCCCGCCGGCGCCGGGGGGCGAGGGCCGGGCTAGGCCGGCTGGTCCGGGCCCCGTTTCTCCCGCATCTCCAGGCGGTCGGGGGCGCGTTTGCCATCCGGGCCGCCCCGGGGAGCGGGGCCGGCGGCCGCGCCTTCGTGGGAGTAGTAGGAGTAATTGTTGGTGTAGTAACTGTAGTCCTCACCCGTGCCGGTGGGCACCTGGTTGAGGACGACGCCGATGACCGGCACCTTCAGGCCCTCGATGATCTGGCGGGCGCGGAGCACCATGCTCTCGGGGTTGCGCCGGTGCTGGATGAGCAGCACGACGCCGTCCGAGATGCTGGCGAGCACCGACGCGTCGCTCACGCCGATGATCGGCGGGGAGTCGAAGAGCACCTTGTCGTAACGCTGCTTGAACCCCGCCACGAGCTCGCGGAGCCGGTTCACGTAAAGCAGGCTGAGGGTGATGTGGTGGGTCGCCGCGCCGGCGGGGAGGAAGTCGAGCAGGCCGGACTTGTCGCGCTGCACCGCCTCGGCCACCGTGGCGTGGTTGAGCAGGATGTCGGTCAGGCCCGGCGCGCGCGGGAGGCCGGCCAGCTTGTGCTGCGTGGGCCGGCGGACGTCGGAGTCGATCAGCAGCACCTTTTCCCCGGCGGCGGCCATACAGAGCGCGAGCTGGCGGAGCGTGGTGGACTTGCCCTCGCCGGGGCCGGAGGACATGATGACGAGCGCCGCGGGCCGGCCGGCGGGGAGCGCGAGGTTGAGGTTGGTCTGCAGCACGCGGTAGGGCTCGCCCTCGGGGGAGCTGGGATTGTGCTGCTCGCCCGGCGCGCCCATGACGGGGATGACGCCGAGCACGGGCAGGTTGAGCTTGCGCTCCACGTCGGCGACGTTGCGGAAGCTGGTGTCGAGGAACTCGAGCAGCACGGTGGCGCCGATGCCGAGGATGACGCCGAAGACGACGGCGAAGACGGTGTTGAGGATCCAGTTGGGCTTGCTCGCGTAGCTGGCCCGCTCGGCGGTGTTCAGGATCTCGATGGTCTTCTTGGGGACCTGGAAGTCGATCTCGCGCTGGCGGAGCGTGAGCTTGAGCGTGGTGAGCAGCCGCTGCTCGTCGTCGAGCTTGGTCGTGGCCTCCTCGAAGGGCCGCATGCGTTCACGGGCGGAAAGGATCTGGTCGACCTTGGCCTGGGCGAGCTGGCGCTCCAGCTCGGTGACGCGAGAGTCGGCCTCCTTGTAGGCCATCTCGAGGGAGCTTTCGTAGCCGCGCAGCTGGTTGTCGAGCTGCGACTGGATCTTGGCGCTGTTCTCAATGGCGGCGATCAGGTCGGGGTGCGCCGAGCCGAGCCGGGCCCGGAGCCGCGTGACGTTCTGGTCGGACACGAGGTAGGCCTGGAGCAGGTTCTGGATGTTGGTGTCCTGGATGAGCTCGGAGTTGACGAGGTTGCGGCGCTCGGCGGTGGGGATGCCGCGGAAGCGCTCCCAGCGCGTCTTGCGGCCGATGGCGTCGACGCGGAGGGCGATGAGGGAGTTCTGCATCTGGCGCAGGGTCTCCACGTCCATGTCGGTGTAGTGCTGGCTGAGATCCACACCGGCGATGTCGAGCTCCTTGCGGACCTTCTCGACGCGGTCGCGCTGCGCCACGACGGCCTGCTCCTGCTTCTCGAGCTCCTTGCGCAGCTGGGCGAGCCCCTCGCGCTGGTCGGCGGTGGCGAGGCTGATGCGGTCCTCCGCATAGACGCGCGCGATGTCGTTGGCGATGGCGGCCGCGAGGTCGGCGTCGCGGGCGTAGACGTTGATCTCGATGATGGAGGTGCTCCGGCGCGACTCGACCCGGAGCATTTTCCGGATCAGGTACTGGTAGGTGTCGGCGGCCGACATCGGGTGGCCGTCATTGACCTGCTTGCTGAGGATCGCCCCGAGCCCGAGATCCGTGCTCACCTGGTAGAGGATCTTCTCGGCCTGGATGATCTCCACCTGCTGCTGGACGAAGTACGGGTCGTAGTAGGCGTTGTTCTGCGCCTGGAACAGCTTCACCTCGCTCTCGGGCTTCTGCACGCTGATCTTGGCGGTCGAGAGGTACCACTTGGGCAGGAGCGCGGTCACGCCGAGCGTCGTGAGGACGACGATGGCGAGGACGAGAAAGACCAGGGACTGGCGCAGGCGCAGCAAGCCCACGAAGTCGCCGAGCGTGGCGCTGTCCTTGCTCACCGGAAGGGAAACCATGTCGCTGCGCGCAGCCGCTTAGAAGGTGAGCCGCGCGGAGACGCCGTAACGGTCGCGGTTCTGGCCGCGGCTGGGATCGTCGGAATTCACCTCGTCATGGTCAAAAGTGCCGGTCACCGTCCAGTTCTTCGTGGGCTGCCAGCTCAGGCCGAGGCCGAAGCGGGTCGTGGTCTCATCGATGTCGACCTGGACGCCGGGGCGGCCCTGCAGCCGGGAAGGTTCATAGGTCAGCGAGCCGGAGGCGGTGAAGGTGCCGCTGAGCCGGTGCTGGAGGTTGACAAAAAAACGGTTCACCTGGCTGTCCGTGAAGCGGGTGACATCCGAGGGCTCCTCGAAGGTGTAGGTGTAGCCGGCGGCGAGGAAGGAGCCCTCGGCGTAGGAGTAGCGGGAGCTCAGCTCGACATAGGGGGCGACGGTATTGGACGCGGAATCGCGGTGGCGGTCCTCGAAGCCGGCGCGGCCCGAGACCAGCAGGGATTCGCCGGGATTGTAGTCGACCCCGCCCATGAAGAAGTTGGACGTCTTGTCCTTGAGCGAGCCGCCCGTGTTGTAGTCGATGATCTGGTAGCGGTACTCGGCCACGAGCTTGGTCTGGGGGAGCACGGCGAAGTTGGCCTCGAGCCCGAACAGGTCCTCCGCATGGTCGAGGTTGGCCGCCAGGCTCGCGTTGTCGTAGCGGGAATCGAGGTAGCGGTACTTCGCGACGAGGCCGGTCTTTTCCCCGGCCGTGGTGGTGAACTTGCCGTCGAACTCGAGCTGCTTGACCGACTGGTCGGTGTTGAGGGGCACGCCGGCCAGCAGCGACTGCGGATTGCGCGAAATGTTATAGAGGGCGTTCAGGTCGATATTGGTCGCGGAGGAGAATGCGTGTGCCAGCCGGGCGCTCAGGTTGTGGCTGGTCAGATTTTTTTCGCCCGGCCGGTCGACCACGTAATCGTTGCTCAGTTCGTACGAGGCGGAGGCGAACGTTTCCTGATCGACGGAGCCGTTGTAGGAAATCGCGCCGGTGAAATTATAGACCATGCTGCTGATCGCACCGGTGGCGCCGCCAAAGATGTTGCTGTCATGATAGGCGGAAGCGCCGACGCGGAACGTCAGGGGCTTGCCTTGTTCCTGCTCGGGAATGGGGGCGTAGACGGCAAACGCCAGTGTGGGCATGAACATCACGGGCAGGAAAAAGCGTGGAAGTATTTTCATGGTGAAGGCCAAGGCGTTTACGGGGCCGGACTTAGCCCAAGATTCCAATCCCTTGCAATCAATTTCACCGCTGAATCACGGTTTGTGGATTCACCAGCAGGACCATGTTTTCCGTGAGTTTTTGCGGCGGCATGTTCAGGGGAAAATTTTCCGGCATGCGCCGCGTGACCAGACCGGCGTAAACCCCACCCCACCCGCCCGTGTCGGTCAGGTTGATATTGTCCCCGGTGCGTGCCGCCAGTTCGGTAAAAAAGGGCCGGTCCAGTGTCACCGGCGTCAGCAGCAGCGCGCCGATGTTCTGCTCCACGATGATCTGTGAAAAATCCCGCAGACGCTCCGGCTTGGCCCAGACCCGCATCTGCCCGTACCAAGCCGTGCCGGCCGGAACATCGGTGGCAACTCCCGTCCCGGAGACAAACCGGGTTTGCATGTCACGACGCAACTCCATGAACAGGTTGGGGTAATACGGCGGGTAGTAGAAATGAATCTTCCGCGGCTCCAGGCAGTCCCGCACCAGCGGCAACCCCTGGAGCAGCAGCAATCCTGCCACCACCCAGCGCCAATGCACGGTCAGGTGTGTCTGGCTGTCGACCAGCACGAAGAAAAAACCCGCCCCGAAAACAATGATCAACGGCGCCAGGTAATAGGCCGGCAGCCGCGGGCTTTCGCCCGAGTTGAAAAACGGCTGGGCGGCCAGCAGCACCAGCAGCACCGCCCCGAAGCCCCACCGCAGGCGGTTCACGGGGCCATGCCGGAATTGATAGGCCAGGCCCGCGACGAAGAACGCCGTCAGCATCAGGCCGCCGCCCGACCAGATGCGTTCCCTCAGGTTGAGCTCCATGCCGGTCAGGCCCTTGTTCCCAAGCTTGTTCAGATCCAGCCCCGGCGGCTCCAGGGTCGCGAGATTGCGCTGCGCCGCCGGTTCCGCCGTGGTGTCACCGGCTTTCAGGGCCAGGTTTTGCCACGCCAGCCCGAGCGGATGACCCGAAACCAGCGCGTTGCGCCCGAGCCAGGGGGCCGTGAGCAGCACGAACGCCGCGGCGAAGACCCCGAGCACCGGCCAGCGCGCCGATCCGCCGATCCGCAACGCGAGGTAGCCGGCGAGCGTCAACGCCACCAGCCCGCCGGAATATTCCGTCAGGAAAAGCAGCGCGCCCAGCCCGCCGAGCGCCCCCACCCGCAGCAGCAGACGACGCGTCAGGGCGGGGGCGTCCGTCCACCCCTCCTCCACCCCGAGCAGAACATTGAAGGCCGCCAGCACGAGCACCATGAATAGGGGCAAACCCGTCAGTGCCACCGTCTGTTGCCAGAGCGTGACCGACAAAGCCGTGGCCATCGCCGCCAGCCAGGCGGCACGACCGTCAAACAACCTGTTCGCCAGCCGCCAGACCAGCCACCCGGCCAGCCAGAACAGACCGGCGTTCACGAGCAGCATCACGTAATCGGGCGCCCAGCCGTCGGGCGGGACCGGCCGGTGGGCCCAGAGGGAATCCGGTAGCACCTTGAACACCAGGGCCAGCGTCAGCGCGTACAGGGGGGCATGGTACAGTTCCGGATAGGCCTTGAGTTCACTGAACATCAGCCCCCGCTGGTGCATCACCGCGTACGTCTGCGGATAATTCACAAGCGTGGTGAACCCCTGCCCGTGCGCCAGCTGCCGGCCCAGCACCGCCTGCTGCATCACGAACTCCGTCGGTATGCCGTGAAACTGCTTCCAACCATATATCGTGGTCAGCAGCAGCGCGGCCAGGACCACGGCGAACCGCCGCAGCCACGCCGCGCCCCGGCCCTGTTCCAGCCAGTGGATGATTTCCTGGCCGGAGCTCATGAGGGGAAATGGCGGCGGGGAGCCTGCCGCCTGCGGGATCGGTCAGGGGAGGCGGGACTACCGGTCCCGCGGGTTGCGCCTCGCGGGACCGGTAGTCCCGTCCCCAAAAGGCAAATTCTTCCCTTCATCCGCGATCGAGCACGTCGAGTTCGGGCCATTGGGCGATCTTGCGGTGGAGCGTCCGGCGGCTGATGCCGAGCAGCACGGCCGCCTTCGTCCGGTTGCCGCGGGACTTCATCAGGGCCTCGCGCAGCAGCCGCTTTTCATTGTCCCCAACCGAATACGGATTGGGCGGCGTCGCCGTCAGCATCGAGGGCGGCGGCGGCGACTCGCCGCGGAACTTCGGCTCGAGGTCGAACTCGGTGACCTTGCCGCCGCGGCGCAGCACCACGGTGTTCTCGGCGAAATTGCGCAGCTCGCGGATGTTGCCCGGCCACGGATAGGTTTGCAGGTGCTTCAGGGCGCCCGGCTCGATCGTGACCGGCTCATAGGCGTTCTCCTTGGAAAAGACGCTGATGAAGTGCTCCAGCAGCATCGGGATGTCCTCCGGCCGCTCGCGCAGCGGCGGCGTGGTGATGCGCACGACGTTCAGCCGGAAAAACAGGTCCTCGCGGAACTTGCCGTCCTTCACCATCTGCTCGAGGTTCCGGTTCGTGGCGGCGACGAGGCGCACATCCACCGTGATCGTCTTGGTGCTGCCGATGCGCTCGAAGCTCTTGGTCTCGATGAAGCGCAGCAGCTTCACCTGGATCTCCGGGCCGATCTCGCCGATCTCATCCAGGAAGATCGTGCCGCCGTCCGCGATCTCGAACCGGCCCTCGCGCCGCTCCGTCGCCCCGGTGAAGGAACCCTTCTCGTGCCCGAACAGCTCGCTTTCCAGCAGCGCCGGCGGCAGGGCCGCACAATGCACCGTCACGAAGGGCGCCTGCGCCCGCGGGCTGGCCTGGTGGATGGCCTGCGCGATCAGTTCCTTGCCCGTGCCGGTCTCGCCCTCGATCAGGATCGTCGCCTTGGACGGCGCCACCAGCTTCACCCGCTCGATCACCGCGGCCAGCTTCGCCGAATGGCCGACGATGCCCTCCATGCTGAACTTCTCGTCGAGCCGCTCGTGCAGCTGCTTCACCTCCACCTCGAGGGTCTTGGTCTTGAGGGCCCGCTGGATGAGGATCTCCAGCCGCTCGATCTGCACCGGCTTCGTGAGAAAATCCACGGCGCCCCGCTTCATCGCCTCGACCGCCGACTCGACGCTGCCATAGGCGGTCATCATCAGCACCGCCGGCTTGTTGGGCAGCGTCAGGGCCTTGTCGATGACCTTCAGTCCGCTTTTGCCCGGCATCCGCAGGTCGGTGATGATCACCTCGAACTCCTGCGCCTCCATGAGGTTGAACGCCTCGTCGGCGTTCCCCGCCACCGTGACGTCATAGTGTTCCTGCAACGCCTGCTGCAAACCCTCGCGGGTGTGCTTCTCGTCATCGACGATGAGTACGCTGGGGATCATGTCCGCATGAAGCCCGCACTCCCAGCCGCGGTCAACGGGAAATGAGACGAGGTGGCACAACCCCGGGGCGGTGGCCGCCCTTCCATCAGCCGGTTCCCCCCGTTTCCAGCAGGCAGCGAGCTTGCTCGCTGACCTACACCAGGTGCATCGGCCGGTCTCAGGCCAGGAAGATCCGCTCTACCGTTTGCGCTGCGTCCTGCTCGTCATCGCCGGCCACCTCCACCTCGAGGGTCATGCCCATGGTGGCGCAAAGCGTGAGTATGCTCAGGATGCTGCGGAGATCGGCGACCTTCCCGCCGCATTTCAGGCGGATGGTGGAATGAAAACCCTGGGCGATCCGCGCCAGTTTCACCGCATGGCGAAGGTGCAGGCCCTCGCTCCATGGCACGGTGACTTTCGCGAGATGCATGGGACCTTTGACCGCGCCCGTTCTGCTTCGTTCTTATATTTTTCATCCCGGACGTTGAATTTTTTGATTCGCCGCCACCGGCGCGCCCCCTAGCGTCCGGCCCAGTCCAAATGACACGCCTCCTCCAGCTCCTGCTCCTCGTTTCCTGCTCCACCCTCGCCGGCCTGGCCTCCGAAAAATCGAACACGGTGCTGATTCATCCCGGGGAGGTCATCTACGCCCGCTTCACCCAGTCGGGTGCCAAGCTCAGGCTCGTCAAGGCTTCGCCCGCGAAGGACGACAACGCCCAGCTCGTCCTGACGCTCGATCCCGTGATCAAGGGCAAGAAGGATTATCTCATCAACCTGAAGGTGGAGAACCGGTTCAAGAACGACATCCATTATGAGGCCCAGATGCGGTCGCTGGCGCTCAACAAGCACATGTCGGCCACGGTTTTTCCCGTCGTGGCCGGCAAGATCTCCCTGGTGCCCTTCCTGCCGGTGGTGGATGAGGTGGCCCTCTGGGGGTTCGAGTTGGAGCTTTGAGGCGCGCGTTTGCCTGATTTTGCCGGGGTGGCGGACGGCTTTCGCCTCGCCCGCCGGCGCCCGCCTGCTAGACCTTGGCCATGTCCCGGGAACCGCGCATTGATGCCTACATCCTCCAGGCGGCGGCTTTCGCGCGCCCGATCCTGGCCCGCCTGCGCCGGCTCGTGCATGCTTCCTGCCCGGACGTGGAGGAGACCATCAAATGGGGCCACCCCAGTTTTTCCTATCGCGGCAAAGTGTTCTGCAGTTTCGCCGCCTTCAAGGCGCACGCCACCTTCGGCTTCTGGCACCAGGACATGCAGAAACTGGTGCGGAAGGATCTCGGCCCGACCGAGGCTGCCATGGGCCTGCTCGGCCGGCTCACCCGGCTCGAGGATTTGCCGGACACCCGGACGTTGGCCGGATATTTCAAGGCGGCAAAGCGGTTGCACGACTCCGGCGGACCCGCCCGGCCCAAGCCAACACCCCGGCCCGCGTTGCCGGTGCCGGCCGACCTGGCGGCCGCCCTGAAACAAGACAAACGGGCCGCGGCCACCTGGGCCGGTTTCTCCCCCGGCCACCGTCGCGAATACATCGCGTGGATCACGGAGGCCAAGCGTGAGGCCAGCCGCGCCGCCCGCGTCGCCACCTCGCTCCAATGGCTCGCCACCGGCAAGCCCCGGAACTGGAAATAACTCGGATGCTGATCCCCGCCTCGCCATGCCCGCCTCCCAATCGCACGATCCCCTGCACGGAGTCACCCTCGAGCTGATCCTGACCCGGCTCGTCACGCACTACGGCTGGGCGGAACTGGGCCGGCGGATCCAAATCCGCTGTTTCAAATTTGATCCCAGTGTCAAATCCAGCCTGCATTTCCTCCGGCGCACGCCCTGGGCCCGCGCGCAGGTCGAGGATCTCTACCGGCTCTATCATGCCGCTGCCCACGCGCCCGCCGCGGCACCCGGGCCCGCCCCGGAAGCCTGAAACCGCCCTCGCCCGCCTTCCCTCCCCGCAAAATCGCACCAACCCCGCGCGGCCGTGTCAGACGGTTTACCCGCCCACCTTCCACCGATGAAAAAATCACTCCTCCAGCTCCCTTGCCTCGCCCTCCTGGCCGTCACGGGCTTCGCCGAAAAAATCGACCTGGGCGCCGGCAAGGCCGTGCTCCTCACCGTGCCCGCGGCCTGGGTCAGCGCCGAGCTGCCGCCGGCGCCGCCGGACATGCCGGCGCTGGGCCGGAACGTGCGCTACGTGACCAAGAACGGCAGCAACGACGCCATGCTCATCACCGTCCTCCCCGTCCCCGACGACCGGCTGAACGATCCGGAAAACCTCAAGGCCATGGTCGGGATGGCCACGCAGCAGTTTGTCGCCGGCTCCGTCGAGGGCCGCGCCGACATCAAGGAGGCGAAATTCGCCGGCGTGAGCGGCTTCAGCGCCACTTTCACCGACGCGAACCTCGTGGGAAAGCCGAGCGTCAAGGAAGACTACAAGGCGATGACCTCGTTTTTTTTCTACCTGGGTGATCACGTCCTGGTGACCGCCACCCTGTTCACCGACGAACTCGGCGGCCCGGCCTACGCCGAGGGCCTGCGCATCCTGAAATCCATCTCGCTCCAGCTGCCGAAGGACAACATCTGAGGCCGGTCAGGGCGCCGGCGCCACCGCCGGCGGCTTGGGCGCGGACAGGTAGCGATGGATGCCCTGCGCCGCCTTGCGGGCGTCGCGCACCGCGTGCACGACCAGGCTCGGCCCGCGCACGGAATCACCGCCGGCGAACACGCCGGCCAGGCTGGTCATCTGGTTCGCATCGATCTTCAGGCCGCCCCATTTGTCCGTGGCGATCGGGGCAAAATCACTTTCCGGCGGGAACGGCACCGGGTCGAACCCGTAGGCCACCAGCACCAGGTCCGCGGGCACGTCGAACTCCGAGCCCGGCACGGCCTTGGGCGAGCGCCGGCCGGAGGCGTCGGGCGCCCCGAGTTCCATGCGCACGCAGCGCACGCCGATGACCTGCCCGGCCGCCCCGCCGAGCAGGCAGACCGGGTTGGTGAGAAAACGGAACTGCGCGCCCTCCTCGAGCGCGTTGGCGTACTCCTTCCGGCTGCCCGGCATATTGACGAGGTCGCGGCGGTAAAGGCACACCGCCTCGCGCGCGCCGCTGCGCAGCGCCGTGCGCAGGCAGTCCATCGCGGTGTCGCCGCCGCCCAGGACCACCACGCGCCGGCCCTGGACGTCGATGGGCTCGCCGCCGACCAGCGGCGAATCGACGTTCTTCTGGGTGAGAAAAGGCAGCGCGTCCGCGATGCCGCGCAATTCCACGCCGGGGATGCCCAGCGGCTTCGGCTGCTGGGCGCCGACACCGAGGAAGACCGCGTCGAACTTGGCCCGCAGCCCCGCCAATGACACGTCCCAGCCCACGCGCACGCCGAGCCGGAACTCCACCCCGTGCCGCGCCAGCAGGTCGATCCGGCGCTCGACGATGTGCTTCTCCAGCTTGAACGCCGGAATGCCGTTCACCAGCAGGCCGCCGGGGATGAGCTGCGACTCGAACAGGGTGACGCCGTAGCCGAGCTTCACCAGTTCGTCGGCGCAGGCCAGGCCGCCGGGGCCGGAGCCGATGACGGCCACCTTCCGGCCGAGCGGCGGCGCCTGCACGACCTCCACGCCGCCGTGGTGGAAGGCATATTCGTTGATGAAGCGCTCGACCGCGCCGATGGCGACGGGGTCGGTCCGGGCGTTGAGGATGCAGGCGCCCTCGCAGAGCTTTTCCTGCGGGCAGACCCGCGAGCAGATCTCGGGCAGGTTGCTGGTCGAGCGCGAGAGCGCCGCCGCCTCGAGGAACAGGCCCTGGGCCGTGAGCGCCATCCACTCCGGGATGCGGTTGGCCAACGGGCAGCCGGTCATGCAGAGCGGATTCGGGCACTGGATGCAGCGGGCCGCCTGCGCGCGCACCGTCTCCTCGTCAAACTCGCTGTAAATCTCGCGAAAATCGCCCACGCGCTCGTTCGCGGCGCGTTTCGGCGGCGCCTCGCGGCCGATGAGGGACCAGGCGTATTTGGATTGTCGTTGGGCGGATGTAAAGGGCATGCGTGAAGGATTGCCGGCGCCACACCCCGACCCCGGGGCACGGCCCCACGCTTTTATCATAGCCCGGGCCGGGAGGATGCGCTCGGCAGTTCTTGGCCAAATTCACGCACCCGTTGCCCCCGCCGGGCGGCCTCAGCTCTTCAACATCCGCACCCGGCGGTGCTTCTGGGGGAACTGCAGCGTCACCACCGTGCCCGTGCCCTCCTTGCTCTCGATGCCAACCTGGCCGCCGTGCTCGCGCATGATGCGCTGCACGATCATGAGCCCGAGCCCGTGCCCGCCGGCCTTGGTCGTGTGGTAGGGCGAGAACAGCTTCGGGAGGTCCTCGTGCCGGATGCCCGCGCCGGTGTCGGCGAACAGGATGAACACGGAATCGTCGTCCGCCCGGACGCGGATGCCAAGCTTGCCGCCCGGCCCCATCGCCTCCATCGCGTTTTTCACCAGGTTGAAGAACACCTGCTTGAGCTGGTTGCGGTCGGCCATGATGACCGGCGTGCTCGCGGGCAGCTCGCCCTCGACGTTGATCCCGCGGTCGTCGAGCTCCTTCGCCTGGAAGCGCAGCACGTCGTCGATCACCTCGACCACGTTCACCTCGGCCAGGTCGGGCGGGCGCGGCCGGATGGCCTCGAGGAAATTCCGGACGATGCCGTCGAGCCGCGTCACCTCCTCCTGGCAGATCTGGATGGATTCCGCCAGCGAGTCCGATTCCTTCGAGTCGCGGAGCTTCCGCAGCTTCCGCTCGATGAGCTGCAGGTGGATGGTCAGGGAATTGAGCGGATTGCCCAGCTCGTGCGCCACGCCGGCGGCCAGCAGCAGGATGGACGAGGTCTTCTCGTGCTCGATCAGCTTCGCGGTGGACTGCTTCTCGGTGGTGATGTCGGCGAGGATGATGGCAAAGCGCGAGTCGCCGTTCTCCCCCTCGTGGAAGGGCACCATGTAGAGCCGCACGACCCGGTGCGCCGGGTAGGCCAGCTCGAACTCGCGCGTGACGACGGGCCGCCCGTCGGGGCTGCCGTGCAGGCCCTCGCCTTCGAGGGAGCCGCGCAGGCCGGGCACCAGCCGCCACAGGGTCGTGGCCCCGCCCGCCGGGCCCTTGTACCCGATCATGCGCGCCGCGGCGTCGTTGGCGTAGTCGATCTCGCCGTCGGCCGTGATCACCAGCACCCCTTCCTGCAGCGTGTTGAACACGGTTTCGAGCAGCGCCCGCTCCCGCGCCAGCCGTTGCACCAGCGTCTGCAGGGCCGCCGCGTCGAGCCGGTCGATGCGGCCGAGGAGCTTGTCGAGCGGGTTGGGTTTTTGGCCGGCCATGGGAGGAGAGCAATAGCCGCCGCTCCGGTTCAATCAAACAGTATCATCTGCCCCTCGAGGTCCCGCGGCCGGGCGAAAAGCTTGCGCAGGAAGCTGTCCCGGTGCACGGCGCTGCGCCCCATCCGCCGGATGGCGTCGCGGTGCTCCTCCGTGCCGTAGCCCTTGTGCTGGGCGAACCCGTACCCGGGATGCACCCGGTCCAGCTCGTCCATCAGCCGGTCGCGCGTCACCTTCGCGATGATCGAGGCCATCGCGATGCAGAGCGAGCGGGCGTCGCCGCTCACGATGCCCTGGTGCGGGTACGGGAAATGCCGCAGCGGGAGCCCGTCGATCAGGATCCGGCAGGAGACCGTCGGCGTGAACGCGGCCTGCTCGGCCGCGCTGGCGAAGAGATCGGGCTCGACCTTCCGCTCGAACGCGTCCGGCGGATAGATGCCCTCGAGCGCGCGGCGCATCGCGAGCTTGGTCGCGCCGAGGATGTTGACCGTCTCGATCTCCGCCACGCTCGCGGTGCCGTAGTGGGCGTGGATCTGCCCCGCGGCGACCAGCTCCTCGAACTCGGCCCACAGGGCGCCGCGCTCGGCGGCGGTGAGCTGCTTCGAGTCGTTGACCCGGCCGGACCGGCCCACCGCCCAGCGGCCCTCGAGGAATTCCTGCGTCACCAGCACGGCCGCCGCCACCACCGGCCCGGCCAGCGCCCCGCGCCCGGCCTCGTCCACGCCGACCAGGCTGCTGAAGCCGAGGATCTGTTTGAGATCGAATCCGCGCAGCTGCCGTCGCTTGGCCATGGTTTTCTGTGGGTCGGGGTTTATCCCCGACGGGTCGGGCACAAAGATCCTCGGGGTAAACCCCGGGGCATGCGCCAAGTGGAGGCGGGACTATCCGTCCCGCGGGCTTTCGGCCCCGCCGCGCATGCCTCGCGGGACTGATAGTCCCGCCTCCAACCAAGCCGGAGCCGGTGTCGGGGTATTGGACCCACGGTACGCCAAGCCCGGCCTGCCGGATCGGTGCCCAGGGCCCTCACCGCTTCCACTCCGTCTTTTCCTTGGGTACGGGCAACGGCAGCTCGTCGAGCTTGCCCGCGGCCGCGACCACCTCGTAGCAGGTGCGGAAGTGCAGCTTGGCGAAATGGCCGAGCGCCCGGGCGCCGAACTGTTCGATCAGGCGCGCCGCCTGCGCCTTGGCCGCCGCGCCGGCGCCCTTCTGCAGCTTGTCGCCAAACTCGCGGGACAGCGCGTGCATCAGGCGCACGAACTCGGCGCGCGCCACGATGGAGGCGGCCGCGACCACGGGGTCCTCCTCCGCCTTGGTGCGCATCTGCAGGTCGAAGCGCTCGAGGCCCTTCTTCTTCATGGCGCGCTGCACGAGCGGCTCCTTGGAAAACTGGTCGAGCAGGCCGCGCGGCACCCATTTCTTCTGCAGCGCCGCGTCGAGCGCGTCGGCATGGTGCTGGGCCAGCAACCGGTTCAGGCTGGCGAACGGCCGCAGCATCGTCCGGTTGTACTCGCCCATGGCCATGTGGCGCACCTCGACCATGACGCCCGGCGTGTGGCGGATGAGGTCGTCCAGCTTCAAAATCTGCGCGTCGACGATGGTCTTGCTGTCGCGCACCCCGGCCGCGAGCCAGATCCGCACCGCGTCGCCGTCCGCGATCACCGTCGCGGCCACCACCGGCCCGAAGAGGTCGCCCTTGCCGCTCTCGTCCAGCCCGGCGTGCGGCTCGTACCAGTCGGGATGCAGCACCTCGTCGTAGCCGAGCTTGGGCGCGCCGGTCACCTCGGCCTCGATGACGTGCTGCACGAATTCCTCGGTGTCCTTGCCGGCCACCACCACCTTGCCACTGGTGTACGCGGTCACGTTGACCCGGGGCCCCTTGAAGGCGAACCGCGCGTACGGCACCTCGACCTGCTCCCAGTGTTTCAGAGCCGTCGCCGCGCGCAGCTTGGCCATCTGTGCGTCGTCGAGCTTGATGGTGTAGGTGGTGATCGCCTTGGGCTTCTCCTCCTCGGCGTCGTCGGACCGTTTGGGCATGAAGCTAAATGGCCACAAAAAGTCACAAAAACACACAAAAAATGACGTCGGACTTCAGTTGTCCGGCTTTTTGTGCCTTTTTGTGACTCTTCGTGGCCAAGCTTCCCCACCTTGTTTCCAGTCGTCCAGATTTCCAGGCCGCCCTCCACGCCTGGTATCGCGTCCATCAGCGGAAGCTCCCCTGGCGCAACGCCCCGTCGCTCTACAAGACCGTCGTCTCGGAGTTCATGCTGCAGCAGACGCAGGTGAAGACCGTCCTGCCCTACTTCGACCGCTGGCTGCGCGCCCTGCCGGATTTCGCCGCGCTGGCCGCGGCGCCCGGGGCGAAGGTCATGAAACTCTGGGAAGGCCTCGGCTACTACTCGCGGGCCCGTAACCTGCACCAGCTCGCCCGGGTCATCGCCGGCCGCCCCGGTCCGCCGCGCACCCCGGCCGGGTGGCGCGAGCTCCCCGGCATCGGCCCCTACACCGCGGCCGCCGTCACGAGCATCGCCTTCGGCGAGCCCGCGGCGGTCGTGGACGGCAATGTCGTCCGCATCCTCGCCCGGCTGACCGGCGAGGGCCGGCTCTTCCGCGACGGCACGGAGGCCGTGAAGCATTTCACCCCGCTGGCCGGCGCCCTGGTCGTCGGCAGCAACCCGGGCGAACACAACCAGGCGATGATGGAACTCGGCGCCACGCTCTGCGGGCGGCAGAACCCGCGGTGCCCCGTCTGCCCCGTGGCGGGCTTCTGCGTGGCCCGCCAGCGCGGCGCGCCGGAGGATTTTCCTCGGTTCAAGCCAAAGCGGATCGAGCGGCGCCGCGTGACCCGTGTCTGGTGCGAGCACCGGGGCAAACTGCTGCTCCGCCGCGGCCCCGCCGACGCGAAGCGGCTCGCCGGCCTGCATGAGCTGCCCGAGGCGGGCGGCCTCGGGCTGAAGCCCGCGGCCAAATCGCTGCTGACGGTGAAGCGCCGGACCATCACCCGGTTCCAGATCACCGAGTCGATTTACGCCGCGAAGCCCACGGCGGCGCAGCGCCGGCGCATTGCACGGGATCCCGCATTGGTTTGGGTGCCGCTTAAGCAGACCGGCCATATCACGCTCTCGGGCCCGCACCGGCGCTGGATCGGGGAAATTCTCACCGGGCCGGCGATTTCGCAATGGAAATGAGGCGGCGCAAGTGTCAGCCTTCGCATCCATCAATCCATCCCACCGGCCTCGCCCGGCGGCCTTCCCTTCCCCTCATGAATAATCTTCAATTCCGGCTCCTCGTCGCCTTCCTGCTCCCTGCCTCCCTGGTGGTGCCCGCCCTCGCCCACGCGGCGGCGCTGCCGGCTGTGGCCACGATGGAAAAGCCCGTCGTCGACGAATATCACGGCGTCAAGGTCGTCGATCCCTACCGCTGGCTGGAAGATTCGGCGGATCCGGCGGTCAAGGCCTGGAGCAACGCCCAGAACGCCCGCACCCGCGCCTACCTCGACTCCCTGCCCCGCCGGGCCGAGGTCCAGCAACGGGTGGACCAGCTGATCCGGTCCAATTCCATCTCCTACACCATCCAGGAAAAGCGCGGCGGCCTGCTCTTCGCCTTCAAAAGCGACCCGAAAAAACAGCAACCTTTGTTCGTGACCCTGGCCTCGGCCCAGGACCTGGCCTCGGAGCATGTCATCATCGACCCCAACGCCCTGGACGCCAAGGGCTCCATCTCGATGGACTGGTGCATCGTCTCCCACGATGGCCGCACCGTCGGCGTCTCCCTCTCCCGCGGCGGCAGCGAGGCCGGCGAGCTGCACCTCTATGACGTCGCCACAGCCAAGGAGACCGGCGAAGTCATCCCCCGGGTCCAGAACGGGACCGCCGGCGGCAGCATGGCTTTCGCCCCCGACGGCTCCGGTTTCTGGTACACCCGCTATCCCCACGAGGGCGAGCGTCCGGCCGCGGACCTGGCCTTCTACCAGCAGGTCTGGTTTCACGTGATCGGGACCAAACCCGAGACCGACCGCTACGAACTGGGCCGGGAACTGCCCAAGATCGCCGAGATCGCCCTCGTCGCCAAGGCCGACGGGAAGTGGATCCTGGCCGAGGTGAAGAACGGCGACGGCGGAGAGGCCGCCTTCTACCTCCGCCCCGCCGCCGCCGGCGGCGCCTGGCAGCAGCTGTCCACGTTCGCGGACAAGATCGTCGGCGCCGCCTTCGGCGTCGATGACGCGGTTTATCTCCTGTCCCGGGCCGGGGCGCCCAAGGGCAAGATCCTCCGGCTGCCGCTCGACGGCGCCCCGGCGCTCGCGCAGGCCGCCGTCCTCGTCCCGGAATCCGATGGCGCCATCCAGGGCTTCACGCCCACGCGGTCGCGGCTCTATGTCAACGACCTGCTCGGCGGGCCGTCCCGCGTCCGGGCCTTCGCCCTCAGCGGCCAGCGCCTCGCCGACCTGCCGCTCTTGCCGGTGTCCGCCGCCGGCGGACTGGTGCGCCTCGAGGGGGACGACATCCTGTTCGAGAACACCAGCTACCTGCTGCCGCCCGCCTGGTACCTCTACTCCGCGGCGGACGGCTCGGTGGCGAAGACCGCCCTGGCCATGACCTCGGTTGCGGACTATGCCGACTGCGAGGTTGTGCGCGATTTTGCCCGGTCGAAGGACGGCACCATGGTCCCGCTCAACATCATCAAGCAAAAGTCCGCCAAACGGGATGGCACGAACCCGACCATCCTGTATGCCTACGGCGGCTACGGCGTGAGCGAGACCCCGGGCTTTTCCGCCTCGCGCCGGTTCTGGCTGGAGCAGGGCGGGATCTTCGTCATCGCCAACATCCGCGGCGGCGGCGAGTATGGCGACCAGTGGCACCTCGACGGCAACCTGCTGAAGAAGCAGAATGACTATGACGATTTCTACGCCTGCGCCCGCTGGCTGATCGACCAGCAATACACCTCGGCCGAAAAGCTGGGCATCTGGGGCGGCAGCAACGGCGGCCTGCTCATGGGCGCGGTGCTGACCCAGCACCCCGAGACCTACCGCGCGGTCGTCAGCAACGTCGGCATCTACGACATGCTGCGCGTCGAGCTGACCTCCAATGGCGCGTTCAACATCACCGAGTATGGCACGGTCAAGGACCCCGCGCAGTTTCAGGCGCTGTACGGCTACTCGCCCTACCATCACGTGGTCGATGGGACCAAGTATCCCTCCCTCCTGCTCACCACCGGCGCCAATGATCCGCGCGTCGATCCCTGGCACTCGCGGAAATTCGCCGCCCGCCTGCAGAAAGCCAGCGCCTCGGATCATCCCATCCTCCTGCGCACGTCGGACTCGGCCGGCCATGGCATCGGGAGCTCGCTCGACGAAGTCATCGCCGAACGGTCGGACATTTATCTTTTCTTCCTCAACGAGCTGGGCGTAGCCCGGTAGCGATCAAACCATGGCGCCCCCCCGCTCACGTCCCCGGACCGTGGCCGAGTACATCCAGGCGGCTCCGCCGGAGTCGCGGGGGAGATTGCGCGAGATGCGCGCCTGCATCCGCGCGGCGGCGCCCGGCGCGAAGGAGGAGATGAAATGGGGCATGCCGGCTTACTCCCTCCGGCGGATTCTGGTCATCTTTGGCGGGTTCAAGCGCCATGTCGGCTTTTATCCGACGACCTCCGCGGTGCGCGCCTTCGCCCAGCAGCTCGCGAAATACGATTTCGCCAAGGGCTCGATCCGGTTCCCGCTGGACCGGCCGCTGCCCCGCGCGCTGATTCGCCGGATGGTCATCTTCCGGGTCAGGGAGAGCCTGGCGATCGACCGGAAATGGCGGACGGCCCGGCGCTGAATCCGCTTACGGCCCGAACCGCGCCGCCACCAGCTCCGCGACCCGCTGCCGGGACGCCAGCATCTCCTCGACGGTGAGCCGCGGGCTGAGCTCGATGACGAGCGTGTGTTCGGGCCGCCAGAAGCTGCTCACCATCCCGAAATCAATCGTGCCCGAACCGATGGCCTGGTGGTCGCGGCCGTCGGCGCTGACATCATGCAGGTGGAAGCCGATGGCATTGGGCGCGTTTTTTACCAGATGCTCGCGGTGGTTGAGCAGGCCCATGTGCTGCTTGATCTGGGCGTGGCCGACGTCGTGCCAGTAGCCGCAGGCCGCGGGCCGGGCCATCGCCGCGATCAGCGCCGGATGATCCGCATCCAGCGGCAGCTCCTCGAATCCCTCGCGGTTTTCGAACCCGAGCTTGATGCCCTGCGACGCGGCGTAAGGCAGCAGGCCGGCAAGACCCTCCAGCGTGTTCGCCCAGTAGGGCGGCATCCGCCGCTTCAGCCGGACCAGGGCCCGGGCGAGGATCTTCCCGTAGCGGGCGTCGCCGGCGAGGTCGGCGCCCGCATGGGCCTCGAGATAGGCCTCGACCCGGCGGGCCGGGTTGAACCAGAGGAATTCCACCGCGCCCAGGTGCATCACCACCTTCTGCGCCCCCACCTGGCGCGCGAAGTCGATCGTGCGCTTGCTGTGCCGCAGCCACATGTCGCGTTCCCGGTCGTCGGCGGACGACGGCATGTAAAGGTTGGGCGCGGCGTGCGTGACCCCCGTCGGCAGCGGGCAGAAATTGTGGCAGGAGGCGACCTTGATGACGCCTTCCTCCACCGCACGCAGGATGCCCGGCACCAGGGTGATCCTGATCCCGTGGCTCAACTCCACCCACTCGAAGCCGTGGCCCGCAATCTCCCGCAGCATCTCGTAGCCATCCTGGTGCCGGTGCGAACACCAGCAGGTGGAGAGGGCGACGATGGGCTTCATGGGCAGGGGCTGACTAGGACATGGCCGGCGGTGAAAATCAAGCCGGGCTGAATATCCATGCCCGCCTGTTTGCCTGCAGGTAGGCCAGCGAGCTTGCTCGTGCTCCGCAGCGAACGGCGCGAGCAAGCTCGCTGACCCACGCTCCATGCCCGTCCGGGCCAAAAAAAAACCGGCCGTGCATCCGAGGATGCACGGCCGATGGCGCAAAAACCTGCCAAGAAATTATTCGGCGTAACGGCGGCGGAGCATGCAGGTGAAGGCCATGACCTTCTCCTTGCGACGGCGGCGTTCCGACGGCTTCTCCGCATAACGCTTCATGCGCACATCCTTGATGATGTTCTCGCGCTCGAGCTTCTTCTTCATGCGGCGCAGCGCACGATCGATGGGCTCATTCTTACGCATCTTGATCTCAATAGACATGGAAAATGGACAGGTTGGTGTTGGCGAAAACGAGCAACAAGCCAGCCGCTTTCCCCACCGTCAACCCCAATTTTGGGTCCCGCCCGACCGGGCCCGGCTCCTCGCGACGAAGCCTGGGTGAAGGCGGATTGGACGGCGCCGTCCAATCTGGCTAAACTCCGCGGGTGAATAACTTTACGCTTTCACGCTTGCGGGCCTGTGCCGGCGGCTTTCCCATGACGCTCCGTGGGTGCCCCTGACCAGAATTTCGTCCATCTGCATGTCCACAGCGACTACAGCCTCCTCGACGGCGCCTGCCGCATCGACCGCCTGATCGACCGCGTGGCGGAGCTGGGCCAGACCTCCGTGGCCCTGACCGACCATGGGGTGCTTTTTGGCGCCATCGATTTCTACAACCAGGCCAAGGCCCGGGGCATCAAGCCGCTCGTCGGCTGCGAACTCTACCTGGCCGCCGGTTCGCGGCTGGAACGCCTCGGCCGCTCCGACGAGGGCAAGAGCATCTTCCACCTCGGCCTGCTGGCGCGCAACCTGACCGGCTATCAGAATCTCCTCAAGCTCGTCTCCGACGCGCACCTCAAGGGTTTCTATTACCGGCCGCGCACGGATCTGGACACCCTCGCCCGCCACGCCGACGGACTCATCGGCTTCACCGGCTGCCTCGCTTCGCTCGTCCCGCAGCACCTGCTTCACGATCGTTTCGAGGAGGCCCGGCTGGCCTGCGGCCGCTTCGTGGAGATCTTCGGCCGCGAGAATTATTTCGTCGAGATCCAGGACCACGGCATCCCCGAGCAGCGCAAGATCATCCCGGGCCTGCTCAAACTGGGCGCGGAATTCGGCCTGAAGGTCATCTGCACGAACGACGTCCATTACGTCAACCACCGCGACGCCGGTCCGCACGACGCCCTGCTCTGCATCCAGACCGGCGCCAAGATCGCCGAACCGGACCGCATGCGGTTCAGCGGCACCCAGTTCTACCTCAAGTCGCGGGACGAGATGGAAAAAATCTTCGCCGAGGTGCCCGGGGCGGTTTTGAACACCCAGCTCGTGGCCGAGATGTGCGATCTCGCCATCCCGTTCCCCAAGGGCTCCGAGCGCTACCCGAAGTATCCGCTCCCGCCCGAGGTGAAGACCGACCGCGCCGGCTTCCTCAAGGCTCTTTGCGTCACCGGCCTGCTCCGGCGCTACGGCGTCGACTACAGCCGGCCGGCCCAGGCCGCCGACCCCGCCCTGGCCCGGATCCTGGTCGAGCGGGTCGACTTCGAACTCGCGACCATCGGCCAGACGGGGTTCATCGACTATTTCCTCGTCGTCTGGGATTTCATCGACTGGGCCCGGAACCAGGGCATCCCCGTCGGCCCGGGCCGCGGCTCCGGCGCCGGCTGCCTCGTCGCCTACCTCCTCGGCATCACCAACCTCGACCCGCTCCGCTTCAAGCTGCTTTTCGAGCGCTTCCTGAATCCCGAGCGCGTGTCGCCGCCGGACTTCGACATCGACTTCTGCATGCGCCGGCGCGGCGAGGTCATCGACTATGTCCGCCGGAAATACGGCAACGACTGCGTCGCGAACATCATCACCTACGGCACCCTCGGCGCCAAGATGGTCATCCGCGACGTCTCCCGCGTGCACGACCTCCCCTACGCGGAGGCCGACCGCCTGGCCAAGATGATCCCCGACGAGCTCAACATCGAGCTCCGGGTCGCGATCGAGAAATCCGCCGAGCTGCGCAACGAGTTCACCGGCAACCCCACCGCCAAAAAGATCATCGACCAGGCCCTGGTCCTCGAGGGCATGGTCCGCAACACCGGCAAGCACGCCGCCGGCATCATCATCACCGACCGGCCGCTCGAGGAGTTCGTCCCCCTCACCCTGCAGGAGGGCGATGTCACCGTGCAGTACGACATGAACGCCGTCGGCAAGCTCGGCCTGCTGAAGATGGACTTCCTCGGCCTGAAGACCCTCACCGTCCTGGCCGACGCGGTCGACAACGTCCGCCGGACCGGTGACCCGAAATTCGACCTCGAGGCCGTCGGCTTCGAGGATCCCAAGACCTACGCCCTGCTCAACTCCGGCCGCACCACCGGCGTCTTCCAGCTCGAGTCCGGCGGCATGCAGAACCTCTGCCGGCAGATCGGCCTGTCGTCGATCGACGAGATCGTCGCCCTCATCGCCCTCTACCGCCCGGGCCCGATGGACTGGATCCCCGACTACGTCCGCGGCAAGAAGGACCCGGCCTCCGTCACCTTCCCCCACCCGCTGCTCGAGGAGGTCTGCCGCGAGACCTACGGCGTCATGGTCTATCAGGAGCAGGTCATGGAGGCCGCCAAGATCATCGCCGGCTACACCCTCGGCGGCGCCGACATGCTCCGCCGCGCCATGGGCAAGAAGGACGCCGACGCCATGGCGAAGGAGCGCGCCAAGTTCGTCGCCGGCGCCCGGCGCGTGAACAACATCGACGAGCGCACCGCGGACTCGATCTTCGACATCCTCAACAAGTTCGCCGGCTATGGCTTCAACAAGTCCCACTCCGCCGCCTACGCCGTGCTCAGCTACCAGACGGGCTACCTGAAGGCCAACCACCCGGTCGAGTTCATGGCCGCCATGCTCAGCTCCGAACTCGGCAACGCGGAAAAGGTCGCCCACTTCGTCGCCGAGTGCGAGGCGATGGGCCTGCAGGTGCTCGGCCCCGACGTGAACGAGTCCCGCGAGATGTTCACGCCGGTGGCGAGAAAAGTTGAAAGTAACGGGTTGAAGGTTGAATGCCCGCGAACTGCCGGTGATTCAGGTCCTTCAACTTTCAACCTTCAACCTTCAACTACCCCAACCGGCGCCATCCGGTTTGGGCTGGCCGGCATCAAGGGCGTCGGCGAGCAGGCCGCGCAGAAGATCATCGCCGAGCGCGAGGCGTCCGGCCCCTACCGCGACTTCGCCGACTTCATCCTCCGGTCCGACGCCCGCGCCATCAACAAGCGCGTGCTCGAGAACCTCACCGCGACCGGCGCCTTCGACTTCAGCGGCGCCCCGCGCGAGGAGCTGTTCGGCCAGATCGACGACGTGCTCGCGGCGCTCGGCGAGCTCCAGCGCAAGTACCCCGCGCTGCGCAAGGACCCGCCCGGCGCCACCAAGCCGGAGGCGCCGGCCGAGACGATGCTCTTCGACCTCGGCGCCGCGGCGGGTGGCATGCCGCTGCCGGAGCGCCCGGTCCTCGCCCGGGAATTCGCCGAGCTGCTCCGCCACACCCGCCGCGCCCCGGCGTACGCCGCGGCCGCCGCCAACGGCCACGACGCCCACGGCATGTTCGACCTCGGCCAAGCGAAGGCCGAAAACCCCAAGGCGAAAACCCCGGCGGCCGCCGCCGAGCGCCGGCTCACCGCCGCCAACCGCCTCCAGTTTGAGAAGGAACTGCTCGGCTTCTACATCTCCGGCCACCCGATGAACGCCTACCTCGGCCTCGCCGAGGCGCTGTCGACGCACACCGAGGCGCAGGTGCTGGCCGAGGGCGACCGCGTGGAGTTCCGCCTGTGCGGCATCGCCTCGGGCATCACCAAGAAACTTTCGCGCAAGGACAACCGGCCGTGGGCCTTTTTCAACCTGGCCACCAAGCGGGCCACCCTCGCCGTCAACATGTACGCCGAGGCCTACGAGAACTACGGCCGGGCCCTGGCGGAGAACCAGCCGGTCGTCATCCTCGGCAACGTCATGCGCGGCGACGACGGCGCCCGGCTGAACGTGAAGGAATGCTACGCGCTCGACGCCCACCTGCCGGGCGCCATCCGCAAGATCACCTGGGCGCTCCACCCCGAGCACCCGCAGCTGCCCGACTTCCTGCAGAAGCTGCGCGCCGCCATCAACGCCGCCGGCGGCGACACCCGCATCGAGCTGGCCTTCCTCTTCGAGGGCCGCGCCGCCCCGGTCGCCGAGATCGCCTCCGCGCTCAACTGGCGCGTGTCGCCCGCCGCCTTCCAGGAACTGCGGCAGCACCCGGCCGTGGCCGGCACCGTCATCGAGGCCCGCCGCCCCGAGATCAAGGAGACGCGCCGCTGGGCCAAGCGCGGATAGCTCATGGCCGAATCCAGCATCCGCAACCACGCCGCCCGCGTCCTGCGCCTCGTCGCCGCCGGCACGCCGGCCGACCAGGCGCTCCGCGACTCGCTGACGCAGGACCGCCATTTCACCGCCCCGGCCGAGCGCCGCGGCATCAGCCGGGCGGTCTTCACCTACTACCGCTGGTGGCGCTGGCTGCCCGAGGGCGACTCGCTGCAAAAACAGCTCGCCGCCGCCCTCGAGTTGCAGGAGCGGTTCAACCGGAACCCGGCCGCCTTCAAACCCGAGACCCTCGCCGCCCGTGCCGTGCCCGACTGGCTCAAGACCGAGATGGACGCGCTGCCGCCGGCCACGCTCACCCAGTGGCAGCACGAACCGGTCCTCTGGATCCGCGCCAAGGCCGGCACCGGCGTCGGCCTGGCCAAAAAGCTCAGCCATTTCACCCCGGCCCCGCAGTCGGCCGACGCGTTGCGCTACTCCGGCCTGACCGACCTCTACCGCACGAAGGAATTCCAGGCGGGCGAGTTCGAGATCCAGGACCTCGCCTCCCAGCTGGTCGGCCTCGCGGCCGCGCCGCAGCCGGGCGAGACCTGGTGGGACGCCTGCGCCGGCGAGGGTGGCAAGACCATGCATCTCTCCGACCTGATGCAGAACAAGGGCCTCATCTGGGCCAGCGACCGCTCGCTGCGCCGGCTCGCCAAGCTCAAGGAGCGCGCCGCCCGGGCGAAGGTCTTCAACTTCCGCGCCGCCCCGTGGGAGGGCGGCGCCAAGCCGCCAACGCGGACCAAGTTCGACGGGATCCTGATTGACGCCCCCTGCAGCGGCGTCGGCACCTGGCAGCGCAACCCGCACGCCCGCTGGACCACGCAGCCCGCCGACGTGCACGAGCTCGCCGCCGTCCAGGCGAACCTGCTCGACCATGTCGCCGGCTCGCTCAAGCCCGGCGGCCGGCTCGTTTACGCCGTCTGCACGCTGACCCGCGCGGAGACCACCGGCGTCGCCGCCGCCTTCACCGCCGCCCACCCGGAACTCACGCCTGATGCGGTGCGTGTAGCCGGGCTCGGTGAGCCCGGTCCGGGGTCAGCGACCCCGGCTACCAGGTTTCTCTGGCCGCAGGATCTCAACGCCAACGGCATGTTCATCGCCGCGTGGAAGAAAAGGTAGGCCGCGGACTCCGTTCCGCGCCGCTCCCGGCGGTGAAGGGACTCGCCGCCCCACCATCCATCCATGGATCGCGCTCCCAGCCCAAAAATCACCGGCGACACCGTCCGCGCCGACTTCAACGCGATCAACACCGTGCTGCACTACACGCGGGCCGCGCACTTCATCGGCCTGTGGAAATCGGAGCTGGCGCTGATCAGCCATTATTTTCCCGACCGTTCGGCGCGGCTCCTCGAGGCCGGCTGCGGCGCCGGCCGCGTGGCCGTGGGGCTTTGGCACCAGGGCTACCGGCACGTCACCGCCTTCGACTTCGCCTCCGAGCTGGTCGAGCAGGCGGAAAACCTCGCCCGGGAGCAGGGCATCGCCGGCCTCACCTTCCTCCAGGCCGACGCGACACAGCTGCGCGCTTGTCACCCATTGGGTGACAATTACGATGGCGCGCTCTTCCTGTTCAACGGGCTGATGCAGATCCCCGGGCGCGAGCAGCGGCGGACGGCGATGCGCGAGCTGCACCGGGTGTGCCGGCCGGGGGCGCATTTCATCTTCACGACGCACGACCGCGAGGATCCGAAGGATCTGAAGGAATGGGCGGCCGAGGCCGAGCGCTGGGCCCGCGGCGAGCAGAACCCGCGCCTGCTGGAGTTCGGCGACCGCTACTTCACGGACGAGACCGGCAACACCTTCATGCACCTGCCCGACCGCCGCGAGGTGCTTGGGGACCTCGCCGCCACCGGCTGGACCCATGCGCACGACCGGACGCGCAACGAGCTCGCCAGCGAGACGCCGAAGGTCCGGAATTTCTCCGACAACTGCCGGTTCTGGGTCGCAAAAAAGAATTAGCCGAACCGGCCGGAATGGCTACAGTGCGGCCATGAAGTTCCTGACGACCCTGGTCCTCCTGAGCGCCGTGACCGCGCTGCGCGCCGAGCCGGAATACCCCAAGCAGGGCCCCGACATCTACGACCGCGAGGCCGACGGCACCGCCGTGATCGCCGCCGCGCTCACGCAGGCGCGGGCGGAGCACAAGCACGTGCTGGTCGACCTCGGCGCCAACTGGTGCGTCTGGTGCCACCGGCTGCATCACACCCTGCAGACCGACGCCGCCGTCGCCAAGGTCCTGAATGACAATTTCGTCCTCGTGCTCGTCGACGTGAACCACCGGGACGGCAAGAAACGCAACGACGCCGTGAACGAGCAATATGGCAACCCGATCAAGGAAGGCCTGCCGGTGCTGGTCGTGCTCGATGCCGGCGGCCGGCAGCTCCTGACACAGGAGTCCGGCGCGCTCGAGGACGGCAAGGACGGGCACGACCCGGCGAAGATCATCGCCTTCCTGCAGAAGTGGGCGCCGAAAGCGTGATCCCGCGTCCGCTTTGAATGGACTTTGTCGGGCGCGACCTTGGTCGCGCCGCGGCCGCACCAAGGTGCAGCCCGGCTACGATCCTTCGGTCGTACCGACAAAGTAACCTACCGCGCCAGCATGCCTTCCAGCCGCGCCTTCACGGTGGGCCATTCGTCGGACGTGATGCTGAACATCGCGGTGTTGCGCACGTAGCCGTTGAAACGCGCCTGGTATTTGCGCAGGATCCCCTCGAACGTGGCTCCGAGCCGCGCGATGGCGGTGCGCGACCTGAGGTTGCGCTCGTCGGTCTTGAGCTGCACGCGGATCGCGCCCAGGTCCTCGAAGGCGTGGCGCAGCATCAAAAACTTCGCCTCGGTGTTGACGCCGGTGCGCTGGGCCTGCGGATCGATCCAGGTCCAGCCGATCTCCAGCCCGCGGTTCGGCCGGCGGAGATCGAGAAAACGCGTCGAACCGACCACGCGGCCGTCGGCCTGCCGCACGGTCGCCCAGGCCACCTCCGACCCGGCGACCGCGGCTGCGATCGCGGCTTCAATCCACTTTTCCGCCTCGGCCTCGGTTTTGAGCTGTTCGATGAGCATCCAGCGCCAGATCTCAGGGTCGCGGCTGGCCGCGAAGATCCCGGCGGCGTGGCTGGGCTGCAGCGGCTCAAGGCGCACGGTGCGGCCGGTGAGCAGGACTGGCTTCGGATCAAACAGGAGAATCACGGCGCCCAGCATGCCGGTCCACCGCCACCCGCCAAGGCCCAAACGACTGTAGCGGCGCATTATGAGCGCCGTTGTTTTCCGGCCAACCAGCGCCCCATCCCCCAAAGATGCCCTTCCGATGTCCCCGCCTTGTCCTAATTGTTTTGTCACCGCGCTTGCGGGAATGCCGGGGCCCGGCCAAGTTGGGGCCATGTCCTCGTTGCTCTCCGACCGGTCCCTCCTGTGGCTCGGCGCCCTGCTCTACCTGGCCGGCTTCCTGACCGGCCTGGTCGGGCTCACCCGGCGCCGGTCCCCCGCCGGCCTCCGCACCATCCTCAATGCGCTGCTGGTCGGCGGCTGGCTGTTCCAGTGGCTGGGCCTCTACCAGCGCGGCATGGTCGCCCGGGGCTGCCCGCTGGGCAACACCTTCGAAATCGTCCAGTTCGTCGCCTGGTCCGCGATGCTGCTGTATTTCTTCGTCGGCACCGCCTTCCGCGTCAGCCTGCTCGGCCTCTTTACCGCCGGCTACGCGGCGACCCTGGCCCTGCTTTCGCTGCTCATCCCGCAATGGGACCTGGTCCGCGGCCAGAAGCTTTTCGGCGACAACCCCTGGATCGAGATCCATGCCGCGCTGGCCGTGTTCAGCTACGGCGTGTTCGGCCTGCTCGCGCTGACCTCGCTCATGCAGCTGCTCCAGAACTGGAGCCTGAAAAACAAGCGGCTCAACGGCCTGTTCTGGTTCCTGCCCTCGGTGGTGCAGCTCGAGCAGATCAACTACCGGCTGGTCATGCTCGGCGTCATGCTGCTGACCTTCTCCCTCAGCGTCGGCGCCTCCTGGTGGGTGCGCAACACCGACTCGGTCCACTGGCCCAAGCTCCTCGTCACCCTCACCGTGTGGTTGTCCTACCTCGCCATCCTGCTGCTGCGCTGGCGCGGCCGGCTCGTCTCGGTCCGCTTCGCCTGGGTCTGCCTCGTGATGTTCTGTCTGGCCCTGCTGTCGCTCGGGCCGGTCAACTCCAACCGCCACGGCTACCGGCCGGTCACCCTCTCGCGCTGACCGATGGAAACGACCACGCCCGTCCTCTTCCTCCTCGGCGCCAGCCACCACACCGCCCCGCTGGCCGTGCGGGAAAAAATCGCGCTGGACGACGCCCGCGCCGCCGACCTCGCCACCCGCCTGCGCGCGACGGACGGCGTCCGCGAGTTCGCCCTGCTCAACACCTGCAACCGCGTCGAGCTCTATGGCGTCGCCCGCAGCCCCGAGACCTTCGCCGTCCTGCGCGCGACGCTGTGCGCCGTCACCGGCTGCACGCCGGCGGAGTTGGATTCCGCCGTGGCCCTGCGCCAGAACCACGAGGCCATCGCGCACCTCTTCGCCGTGGCCTCGGGGCTGGACTCCCAGATCGTCGGCGAGACGGAGATCCTCGGCCAGGTGAAGCAGGCCTACGACGGCGCGCTTGAGCAGCGCTGGACCGGGCCGGTGCTCAACCGGGTTTTCCAGAAGACCTTCCAGGCGGCGAAGCACATCCGCACCCACACGGCCATCGGCGCGGGGCAGATCAGCATCGCGACGGTAGCGGTCGACCTCGCCGGCCGGATATTCGGCGAGCTGGCCGGCACCCGGATCCTGGTCGTCGGCGCCGGCGAGATCGGGCTCAAGACCGTGCAGGCCTTCCAGAGCCGCGGCGCCACCTCGATCACGGTTGCCAGCCGCACCCTCGCCCGCGCCGAGGAGGCGGCGGCCTTCGCCGGCGGCTGGGCCCTGAGCCTGGCCGAACTGCCCGAGGCCGTGGCCGGGGCCGACATCATCGCCAGCTCGACATCCTCGCCCGATTTTATCCTCACCCGCGAGATGGTCGCCGCCGGCATCCGGCGCCGCCCGGCCCGGCCGCTGTTCCTCATCGACCTCGCCCTGCCGCGCGACGTCGACCCGGCCACGGCCCAGATCGCGAACGTCTTCCTCTACAACCTCGACGACCTGGCGAAGATCGCCGAGGGCAACCTGGCCCAGCGCGAGGCGGAGGTGGCCAAGTGCCGCGCGATCCTCGCCGAGCGCACCGCGGCGTTGTGGCCGGCGGTGGCGCACTCATTGAACGCACACCCACGATAGAAATTTCACCCCCGCAGCGACCGCGCCTGGCCGCGTTCCAGGGCGGCGCGCAGTTCGGGAGGCTTGATGGGCTTGCTGATGTAGTCGTCCATGCCGGCGGCCAGGCAGGTCTCGCGGTCGCCCTGCATGGCGTTGGCCGTGAGGGCGATGATCCACGGGCGTTCCCGGGGGTCGGGCCGGAGCTCGCGGAGCCGCCGGGCGGCCTCGAGCCCGTCCATCTCCGGCATCTGCACGTCGAGGAGGATGAGGTCGTAGGTCTGGCGTTGCACCGCCGCGAGCACCTCCAGCCCGTTGGCCGCAAGGTCGGCGCGGTAGCCGAGGTTGGCCAGCATGTGGAGCGCGACCTTCTGGTTCACGGTGTTGTCCTCGGCCAGGAGGATGCGCTCGGGGCGCGGCGCCGCCTGCGCGCCGAATGGATGCACCGAGCCGGTCACGCGCTTGACCGCCCCCTCACGGCCCGACCAGAAGAGCTGGGCGAGCACGTCGAGCAGCTGGGAGGGTTTGATGGGCTTTGTCAGGTTGGCCGCAAAGTGCCCGGCCGGATCGTGCTGCTGGCCGATCGAGGACAGCAGCACGAGGGGCAGCTCCGTCGCCGGGCGCAGCCGGCGGATTTCCGCGGCCAGCATCAACCCGTCCATGCCCGGCATCTGCATGTCGAGGACGGCGGCGTCGAACTCCGCACCGGCGCGCAGCAGCGCCAGGGCCTCGGCCGGCGTCTCGACCGCCTGCGGGATCATCCCCCAATTGCGGGCCAGGTCGCAGAGGATGCGGCGGCTGGTCGCGTTGTCATCCACCGCCAGCAGGCGGCGGCCCTCGACCCCGGCCTTCGGGCCGCCGGCGTAGAGACGCGGCTTGCCCGCCACCGGCGCGGCCCGGAGGGTGAAGCTGAAGGTGGAGCCGCGGCCCGGCTCGCTCTCGACCCACATGCGGCCGCCCATCATCTCCGCCAGCCGCCGGCTAATCACCAGGCCGAGGCCGGTGCCGCCGAATCGGCGCGTCGTGGTGGCGTCCACCTGGGTGAAGGACTGGAACAGCCGGTCCAGCGCCTCGACCGGAATGCCAATGCCGGTGTCCTTGACGCTGAAGACCAGCTCGACCGCGTCGGCGGTCGCGGCCCCGGCCCGCAGCGAGAGCAGCACCTCGCCCGCGCTGGTGAACTTGATGGCGTTGCCCAGCAGGTTGACCAGGATCTGGCGCAGCCGGGTCGGGTCGCCCCGGATGGCACCGGGCGTGCCGTCGGCGATCTCATAGAGCAGGTCGAGGTGCTTCTCCGCCGCCCGGCCGGCCAGCAGGTCGAGCGTGCCCTCGAGGCACTCGGGCAGGGAGAATTCGGTCTGCTCCAGCTCGAGCCGGCCCGACTCGATCTTGGAGAAATCGAGGATGTCGTTGATGATGGTGAGCAGGGCGTCGCCGCTCACCCGGATGGTCTCGGCGTATTCCTGCTGCGGCGGGGTGAGCTTCGAGTCGAGCAGCAGGCTGGTCATGCCGATGACGCCGTTCATGGGCGTGCGGATCTCGTGGCTCATCATGGCGAGGAACTGGCTCTTGGCCAGGCTGGCCTGCTCGGCCGCCACCTTCGCGGCGTGCAGCTCCTGCTGCACCTGCTTCAGCTCCGTGATGTCGACGACGGTGGACAGGTGCTCCTCGCTGCCGTCGGGGTTGACGCGGCGCTGGTTCGTGAAGGCCACCCAGACCAGGCGGCCGTCGGGGCGCCGGTAGCGCTTGTCGAGGGTGAACTCGCCGATCTCCCCCGCCATCATCCGCGCGTGGAGCTCCGCCTGGTGCTGCAGGTCGTCGGGATGCGTCAGGTTGCGGAAGGCCAGCGGGTCCTCCGCCTGGGCGCGGGTGAGGCCGGCGATGCGCAGGTGCGCGTCGTTGATCAGGCGGACGACCGTGCCGTCGGCCCGGAGGTGGGTCCAGACGATGCCGGTCTTGACCGCCTCGAAGATGAAGCGGAACTGCGCCTCCTTGATCGCCAGTTCCTCCTGCGCGTGCTTGCGCTCCGTGATGTCGGTGAGGCAGGCGACCTGCTGGAGCCCGCCGCTGCCGGGTTCGCGGAAGTGATGGACGGTGAGGACGCACCACACCACCCGGCCGTCGGGATGCACGTAGCGCTTCTCCATCGAGAAGTGGTCGATCTCGCCGCGATACAGCCGGTCGGTGAGCGCCTGCTGCCGCGCCGTGTCCGCCGGGTGCGTGGCCCGGTCGTAGGCGCCCTTGACCGATGATTGTGCGACCGGCACGCCGGTGATGCCCGCATGGGCCGAGTTGACGAGGTGGTTTTCATGGTGATGCCCGACGCGGAACCAGGACAGTCCGACCGGCACGTGCTCGAAGATGAAACGAAACCGCGCCTCGTTGCGCACCCGGTCCGCCGCACCTTCCGCGGCCAGGGCCACGGCCCGCTGGCGGGAGGCATACAACAACCAGAGAAAGGCCGCCGCAAGCAGGGCCGTCAGCAGGGCTCCCGCAGCAAAAGACCAGAGCTCGCGCCCCCCCGGGACCAGGTGGCCCGCCCGCAGCCCGCCCGCGGTGAGCAAAACCCCGGCGCCTGCGAGCAGGAGGGGAAAGAGGTATCGCCGGTGCTTCGGGGGCAGGGCACGGGCGGCAGAGGGCGCGTGGGGCATAACCGGGGTATGGGACTACTTCAACATATCGGCCCGGCTAGCCAATGCAAAAGCCGGGGCGGAACGCGGATTCGGCACTGCAAATCGACGGCAGGAACGCCGCTCATGTCACCGGCCCGCGCACCGGCCGGCCGCGGCGCCCGGGTCAGCCCGGGGCGGCCAGCT